>JAEEGF011258007.1_pt1 | contig 49534 bp, 40 predicted proteins | sample 9134171 | NCBI WGS metagenome assembly JAEEGF01 (sample SAMN16246542, study PRJNA631951) | gut metagenome | biome: gut microbiome; feature: rumen; material: AP-attached | host: Bos | place: Iran: Karaj | collected 2018-10
GCGGTGATGCCGGCCGGTCCGGCGCCGATGACAGCGGCGTCATATATCATCACAGGGCCTTCGCGATCATGCCGGCGAGCACGGATTTGGCCACGGCGCCCGTGATCTGGTCAACGACCTCCCCGTCCTTGAAAAGGATCAGCGTGGGGATGGCGCGGATGCCGAACTGGCTGGGCACCTTGAAATTTTCATCGACATTGACCTTGCAGACAAGGACTTTGCCTTCGTATTCCTGGGAAAGCTCGTCCACGATGGGGGCGACGCCGCGGCAGGGGCCGCACCAGGGGGCCCAGAAATCGACGAGCACGGGGATGGATGACTTTATCACGACATTTTCGAAGTCTGCATCGGTAACGGCCATGGACATGGGATGATCCTCCAAAAATGGCGGCTGTGCCGCCGTTAAAGTGCGGTGGACAAGCATATTTTCAAGTGTGGGATTATAAGCAAGGTCCCCTGGCCTGTCAAGGAAGAGCAAAGCCGGCGATCAGTCACGGTCAGGCGGGGCAGGGCTTCCAGTCCCGGGGGATGGCGCGGCCGCGCGGTATGGCGGACAGGTCGAGACCGTGGCAGCGTCCCGCCCTGGCCATGTGCCAGCCGGAGCGGGCCACCATGACGGCATTGTCGCCGCATAAGGCGGGGCTGGGGATGGACAGAGGGAGGCCGGCCTCTTCCGCCAGGGCATGGAAGGCCGCCCGCACGACGCTGTTGGCGGCGACGCCTCCGGCCACGACGATCCCCCGGGGACGGAAGAGCGCCAGCGCCCTGCGCGCCTTGATGCACAGCGTCTCGGCAATGGCCAGCTGGAACGATGCCGCGGCGCAGCACAGCTCCTGCGGCGCCAGGCCGAGGCGTTCGCGCGCGGGCGTGCTGCCGGCCGGGAAAACGGCTCCGGGATGCTGGGAGATCCAGTTGAGCCCTGCAGTCTTGAGCCCGCTGAAGCTGAAATCCAGGTTGTCGTTGTGCGTGTAGGGGCGGGGAAAAAGATCCGGGTCCGCTTCGCCGCGCCTGCCAAGGGCGTCAAGGAGCGCCCCGCCGGGGTAGGGCAGTCCGGCCATCTTGGCGAATTTGTCGCAGGCCTCTCCTGCTGCGTCGTCTATGGTCCTGCCCAGGACAGTCATGTCCACGGGGCTGTCCATGCGGTAGAGGTGGGTATGCCCCCCGGAGATGAGGACGCCGAGGGAGGGGTAGGCAAGATCGTTCCCGAGGTCGGCTGCGAGCAGATGCGCCTGCAGGTGGTCGACGCCGATGAGGGGGATGCCTGCGGACATGGCCAGGGCCTTGGCAAAAGCGACGCCCACCAGCAGGCATCCCAGGAGCCCCGGGCCCCGCGTGACGGCGATGCGGTCGACGTTGCGCAGGGGCGACGGCCCCAGCCCGGCTTTGGCGAGCAGGTCGTCCAGCAGGGGGCCGATGAGCCGGGCATGCTCGCGGGAGGCCAGTTCAGGCACCACGCCTCCGAAAAGCGCATGGAGGTCGGCCTGGCTGGATATGACGGAAGCGACTTCGCCGCCGTCGTCGCACAGGGCAAGGGCAGTTTCGTCGCAGGAGCTTTCTATGCCGAGAACGAGCATTCCTTCACCGTTTGGCTTGGACGGATGAAAAAGGGAGGCCTGGCGGCGCTGCCGCCAGGCCTGCGCCATGGTTCCGGGGAACGGGATCAGACCTTGCCGTGTTCCTTGTAGATGTCAAGGACCCGGTCGACATCGTCGGCAGAACCGATGATGAGGGGCGTGCGCATATGGATGGCGGTCGGCACGATGTCGAGGATGCGCTGCCTGCCGTCGGTGGCCTTGCCGCCGGCCTGCTCGGCAAGGAAGGCCATGGGGGCGGCCTCGTACATCAGGCGCAGCTTGCCCCGGGGGTGCTTGGTGTCTTCGGGATACAGATAGACGCCGCCCTTGAGCAGCGTGCGGTGGAAATCTGCCACGAGGGAACCGACATAGCGCATGGACCGGGGCGCTTCGTGCGTCGGACGGTTGAAGGAATGCACGGCCGTCTGCGTGGCTTCATCCCAGTAATTGAAATAGCCGTGGTTGGTGGAATAGTACTTGCCGACGCGCGGTATCTGGATGTTGGGATGCGTGAGCAGGAATTCGCCTATGCCGGTATCCAGCGTGAATCCGTTGACGCCGTGCCCGGTGGAATAGACCAGCATGGTCGAAGATCCGTAGAGGAAATAGCCGGCTGCGACCTGTTCGAGCCCCGGGCGCATCAGGGCTTCCGCGTTGAGCAGCCAGTACTGCTCGTCGTCGGGGCGGCGGTAGATGGAGAAGATCGTGCCTATGCTGACGCCGACATCGATGTTGGAGGACCCGTCCAGGGGGTCGAAGAAGATGACGTAGTGCCCGTGGGGCTCGTTTTCCGGCACGAAGAACGGTTCCGCCATCTCCTCGGAACCGACGGCGCACACGGCCCCCGATGTCTGCATCCTGTAGACCAGGGTGTTGTTGGCAAAGGTGTCCAGCTTCTGGACCTGCTCGCCCTGGACATTGACGGAGCCCGTCGCGCCGAGGATGTCCACGAGCCCGGCCTGGTTGACATTGCGGGAGATGATCTTTGCCGACAGGATAAGGTCGTGCATGAGAGAGGTGAACTGTCCGGTGGCATGGGGGGACCACCTGCGCTGCGACATGATCAAGTGTTCAATGGCTGTTACTTCAGACATGCGCTTTCTCCTCGGTGTTCATGTCGCCGCCGGCGCCGCGGGGCTGCACGGGCGGCAAAGGTTGAAGATTTCGGGATGCCAGGGGACTACTGCGCCGCCACGGCAAAGACGACAGGGGTCTCTGCGATGTGGCGGGTCACCCAGACCATGGATGAGCCGTTTTTGGAGAGTTTGCCGTGCGTGCGGCTTTTGAGCATGCTGCTCCAGTCGACATCGGCCATGGGCGAGGATGCGTGGTCGATGTCTCCGCTCCAGAGCAGCAGGTCTGCCGTGCGCACGACCATCTCCCCCGGGGATTCCGCGTAGGGCAGCAGGGCGCGGAAATCGAACGCCGCGACGAGCAGGACCACGAGCTTGTCTTCCTGCAGGAACGGGCGGGCGATGAGCACTTCCGGACCGAAAGAGGAATCCTGGACGCAGCTGCGCAGGTCGCGGGGCACGGTCTTGGGCGCGACTTCCAGCAGGGGGCTGAAATCGAGCTGTTTGAGGGGTGCGCCCGGGACGCCTGCGCCCAGCGTGCCGTCGGGGGCCACCATGTACAGTCCTGTGAGCCATGGGAAGCGCCCCAGGAACGCACTGGCTTCTTCGGCGCTGGGCGGCGCCGCCATGGCGTCAAGAGCCTTTTCGAGCCTGGCGAGCTCTTCGTCGATGGGCATGACGCGGTGGACAAGCCGCTGCTCGGAGTTGTCGAGCAGGACCTTGTCGTCGACAGCCAGCTTTGCAGGGCGGTTGATGTGCGTGTGGTAGAACTGCCTGGTGGATTTGTACGATTCATGGACCTGGGCGCAGCCCGCCAGGGAAAACGCGATCAGGGCGGCAAGGGCGGCATGCGCTGTCAACGTGCAGTTATGCATGGATACTCCCGGAAAGATCAGCCTCTGGCCCTTTGTTCCAGATGGTCGGCCAGCTCTTCGAGCATGCCGATGACAGAGGCGTGCTGCTGTCCTTCTGCTGGAATGCTGCGGGTGAGGCTCTCCAGTTTTGCATTCAGTTCGTCGCGTTCTTCATCAGAGCCTGCCTGCTCGATGAGTTCGCGGTAAATACCGGCTGCGTCTTCCAGTGCGCCCTGTTCTTCAAGGACGGCAGCCATGGAGCGTGTGAGCAGGGAACATTTTCCTGCGGCAGGGGAAGGCGGTATGGGCCCCGGCAGGGAGATGCCGTTCACCTGCCCGCCGGAAAGCCCGTCCCCCTCTTCCGGAAGATCGTCGTCATCGGGGACTTCGTCGAGGCTCCTCCAGGGCAGCAGCCCGCTGTCAGGAGACGGCGCTGCCGGCCCGGGGGCTTGTCCGTCCCCGGCCGGCGCGGAGGGGGCCTCCGTGCCGCGCAGGCTGCGCAGTCCTGCACTGAAGACATCGGCCAGCGTATAGCCTTCGCTCTTCATGCAGGAAGCGAAGAAGATGAGCATCGCGGACATGTCCGTGCGGACGCCGGGCATCCGGCTCCAGATCTCCCAGAAGGAAGGATGGGCGGAAAGCTGTCCGATCAGTTCCGCCGCTTCGGCCATGGCCGCGGACCTCTGCCCTCCGCCTTCGAGGAGGTCGAGCAGTTCCAGCCTGGCTTCAAGGAATTCAGGGTGCTTGGCAAGGCCTTTTTTCAGGATGTCGATGGCCGTGCCGGAACGTCCGGTCCCGGCCACAAGACGGGCATAGGGCAGAAAGATCCGGGAATCAGGATCCAGCGACAGGACTTCCTGGTACCACTTGAGCCGCTCGGAATGGTCTGCAGCGGCGGCAAAGGGATCTGCGCCCCCGTTATTCTGCCCTGACATCGTTGCTGCCTTCCTCCCAGGCCGGGTTTTTCGCGCTTTTGTCGAAGATGTAGAGGATCTCGTTCTTTTTTACGTAATTCAGGCGGTTCCGTATGACCTTTTCCACATAGGCGGGATCTGCCTTGAGCAATCGTATCTCGCGGCTCAGGGCGGAACGCTTCCTGTTCAGGTCGTCCACCTCTTGGGAGAGCTCGCTCCGGCGCTCCTTGAGGCTGTGCCATGTGTAGATGCTGCCGGATCCCCAGAGCAGGGGCGCAAGGAAGGCGGCGTTGATCAGGATCATGGCGGCGGGAAGGATGAATTTCCAGGGAAGGGATGATACGGGCCTGAAGTTCATGGGCGAAGCCTGCGCTCAGCTTGGGTTGTGGGAAAGGCTGGAGCGCCAGTCCCTGTAGAACGAGATGAAGTAGTTGACGCCGGAAAACACCGTGAGGAGCAGGGCGGCATACAGGATGACCGTGCCCAGCAGGGCCATCGGGATGCCGAACAGCGGGAAATGGACGATCAGCGGCACGAGGGCGATGATCTGCATCACCGTCTTCCATTTGCCGAAGCGGTCGGCGGCGATGACGATGCCCTTGTCTGCCGCGACGGCGCGCAGCCCCGTGACCGCAAGCTCACGCATGATGATGACGATGACCACCCAGGCAGGCACCCAGCCCAGCCCCACCATCTCTATGAGGATGGAGCATATGAGCAGCTTGTCCGCCAGGGGGTCGAGGAATTTCCCGAAGTTGGTCACCTGCTTTTCCCTGCGGGCGATGTAGCCGTCGAGAAAGTCGGAGATGGCCGCAGCCAGGAAGAGGAGCATGGCCGTCCAGCATGTCCAGAGCCGGGGGAAATGCAGGAGGATGATGATGGGCAGGACGGCCCCTATGCGCATCAGGGTGATGCGGTTGGCCCAGCCCATGTTTTTGAATAGCGCTCTGAGTTCCGTAAGGAACATGCCTGTGCTCCTGTCTGAAAAACGTTGACCTCCATCCACTACCATAAAGAAGCAGGGATGGGCAAGGAATAAAGCGGCGTTTCGCCAAAAGGAAGGGGGCGTCATCCCTGCCTGCCGCGTGCCGCGGCGGGGATCCGTTGCCCGCTGCGGCGTGCGCCGTCAGGACCGCATGTCCCCGCCGCCCCTGCCGGAGAAGACCGATGCGAGGATGCCGGCTGCAAGCAGCCCGGCGACTACCGACAGGGACGCCATGGCAGAGATATGGAATGCTCCCGCTACGTCGAGGAGCATCTTGACGCCGATGAAGGCGAGCACCGCGACGACGGATTTTTCCAGGTGCTTCAGGTAGCGTTTGGCCGCAGCCAGCAGGAAAAACATGGAGCGCAGGCCCATGATGGCGAAGATGTTGCTGGTGTAGACCAGGAAGGGGTCGGATGTGATGGCGATGACGGCCGGCACGGAGTCGAAGGCGAACATGATGTCCGAGATCTCGATGACGACGAGGCAGAGGAACAGCGGGGTCGCCTTCCAGCCGGCGCCTTTCCCGCCTTCTCCGGTGCGCACGAAAAAGTCATGGCCGTGCAGCTGCGGATGGACCGGTATGAACCGCTGCGTCCAGCGCACGGCCCAGTGCTTTGCATAGTCGATGTCCTCCTCCTGCTGCTTTCCCATGGAGCGGAACATCTTCCAGGCCGTCCACAGGACGAACACGCCGAATCCGGCAAGGGCGTAGGGGCCGAACAGCGCGATGATGGAGCTGCCTGCGGCAACGAATATCAGGCGCATGACCACGGCGCCGAGGATCCCGTAGTACAAGACCCGGTGCTGGTACTGGTCCCTGATGGCGAAGGAGGAGAATATCGCCATCATGACGAAGAGGTTGTCCACGGAAAGCGATTCTTCCAGCAGGTAGCCTGCAATGAAAAGCTGCGCCTTGTCCGCGCCGTCGTTCCAGCCGATGTAGGCGGCAAAGGCGAAGGCCAGGGCCACCCAGGCCGCGGTCCACAGGGAGGCGTCACGCGCGGAGACCGGCTTGTCCTTGCTGTGGGCGTGGAGATCGAGCCACATGCATGCCGCGACCAGGACGGCGAAAAGAAACACTTCCAACAACGAATGCCCAGCCATGGCCACTCCCGTGTTTTGTGCCGGGATAAAGAAAAAGACCTCCCGGCAGCGCCTGCTGCCGCGAAGGTCTCACTTGTCAGAGCATCTGCATCCTGACGGCAATGCCAGGGACCGCAGCCCCATGCTGTTGACATTGCCCGGGGCTCATGGCCCCAGCTACTCCCCTTGACGCGTTGGGACCTTATAGCCCGGGATGCCGCGCCTGTCAAGGCTCGCCTAAGCCCCCGGGGCCCCCCTGCCGCGCGCAGGCAGGACGGCGGGGGGACCGCTGCAAGGAAAAATCTTTGCGCAATCCTTGACTTGCCGGGCAAGAAAGGGAAAAAATAGCCTTTGCACGCCGCCATGCGTTTTACAGGGGTCTCCCCGAAGGAATACACGTGTTCAAAAGACGTTCCCCATACCGGGAGAGGAAGGCTTCCTCTGGAGTTCCGGTCGTTGCGCTGCTGCTCTTCCTGGCTCTGTCAGGCGCGGTGGTATGGTTTTTCATGAAGGATCTGACCGGTCCTTCCGTAGTCATGGATCCGCCGCATTCCGGCAGGATGGGCGTCAGCCAGGTGGTCCGCCTTTCCATGGATGACAAGTCGGGGATCCGCTCCGTGACGGTCACGGTGCGCCGCGGCGACAAATCGATGGTCGTCCTCAAGGACAAATTCTCCAAGATGGAACCGCACAGGGAGGCGCAGTTCAGCCTGAAAGACACGCAGCTGCCCGAGGGCGCCTTCGAACTGGAGATCAAGGTCCAGGACGGCTCGTTCGACGGCTTCGGCTTCGGCAATACGACGACCCTCCGCCTGGCGGAAGTGCTGGATGCCCATCCGCCGCAGATCGCGGTCAAAAGCTGGCCCCAGGTGGTCAGGCGGGGCGGCGCAGGGATGATCGCCTACACGGTTTCCGAAGAGGTCGCCTCCACAGGGGTGAAACTGGGGGGCACGATCTTCCCCTCCTTCAGGAACGGCAACGGCTATGTGTGCCTCTTCCCCTTCCCGTTCGGCATGAAGCCCGGGGAGTTCTTTCCGGAAGTCATGGCGCGCGACCTGGCGGGCAATGTCACGTCCAGCCGCCTCCCCATACGCGCGGCCAACCGCACGTTTCGCGCCGATACGCTCAGGATCCCTGAATCCTTCCTCAATTTCAAGGCGGCTGAACTTGCCCAGATATGCCCGGAGAAAAGCACGCCCCTGGAGCAGTACCTGTGCGCCAACAGCAAGGAAAGGCTGACGGATGACGCCAAGCTCATAGAGGTCGCCATGGAAAAGGGCAATGTCTCCCCGCTGTTCCTGTGGAACGGGCGTTTCCTGCAGCTGCCCAAGTCTGCGGTGAAGGCCAGGTACGGGGATTTGCGCACCTATGTCGACGACGCCCGCCAGAAGATCGATGAACAGACGCACATGGGGCTGGATCTCGCATCGGTCGCCAGGGCGGACGTGCCCGCTTCGCAGAGCGGCCGCGTCGTCTGGACGGGATACCTTGGGATCCATGGCAACATGATCCTCATCGACCATGGCATGGGGCTCATGACCCAGTACTCCCACCTGAGCGAGATCGGCGTGCGGCCCGGCGACGCCGTGCAGGCGGGGCAGATCATAGGGAAGACAGGCACGACCGGGCTTGCCGGCGGCGACCACCTGCATTTCGGCGTGCTCATCTGGGGCTACCCCGTGGAGCCGCTCGAGTGGCTCGACCCCAAATGGATCAAGAACAATATAACCGACCGCGTCAGCGCGCCCCTGTAGCCTGGCGCAAGGCCGGACGCGGCCCATGCCCGCGCCCGGGCTGCCTCACCATATCCCGTCATCCGTGCATTTCCAGGAGTTCTCCATGGCCCATAAGGGACCGCATATTTCCATTTCTGCCGAATACGTCGTCAACCGCATACTGCGCATAAACCTGGAGGAGTTCGAACGCTGGCCCGAAGGCGTGAGGCAGTTTGCCAAGACGCTCGCGGAAGAGCTTTTCCTCGTCGCGTACAATCCCTTCATCTCGGCGCAGCAGGTGCGCAGGAGCGTTGATGAACGCTACCGCGCCGAGGCCCAGTCGCTCGCCCATCAGTATGCGACGGCCATCAGCGAAGGCATCACCATGTTCTGGAGCGCCTATGAAGCAGAACAGGAGTTCTGCAAGACGCTGATCGAGCGCATCGCCGCCATCATGCCCCGCCGCTGCATCCTGCGCAGGCGCGGCGCCCTTGTGGCGGCGGCCACGGATTCCACGGACCTGCGCATGGAACTGCCCCTGCTCGTCGTGGAGCCCGAGACCCCCGAGCAGATCAGCTCCCTGGTGCGGCTGGCCAACGAGATGAAATTCGCCATCATCCCCCGCGGAGGGGCTTCCGGCGCCACAGGCGGCGCCGTCCCCGCACGCAAGCGCACGGTGGTGGTGAGCACGACCAAGCTGACGGCCAGGTCGGTCAACGCATCTGCAAAGACCATGACTTGCCAGGCCGGCGTGATCACGCAGGACGCCATCGACCTGGCGGCCTCCAAAAACCTGCTGTTCACGGTGGATCCGGCATCCAAGACGGCATCCACCATCGGCGGCAACGTGGCGGAGAACTCCGGCGGGCCGTACTGCTTCGAATATGGCACCACCATCGACAACCTCCTTTCCTGGAGCATGGTCACACCCACGGGCGAGATCATCCGCATCGAGCGGGTCAACCATCCCGGGCATAAGATCATGCCCGGCGAGACCGCCGAATTCGAGGTCAAGGACCTTTCCGGAGGGCTCCGCAGCCTTGTCAGCCTCAAGGGGAGCGACGTGCGCCGCAACGGGCTGGGCAAGGACGTGACGAACAAGCTGCTGGGCGGGCTCCCCGGCATGCAGAAGGAAGGCATCGACGGCATCATCACGGAAGCCACGTTCACGCTGCATACCAAGCCCAGGCTTTCCCGCGTCATGGTGCTGGAGTTCTACGGCAGGTCCATGGTCCCCGCTGCGGAGCTCGTGGGCAAGGTGGTGGCCCTGCGCGACCGCATCCGCGCCGAGGGGGGATACGTCCGCGTTTCGGCGCTCGAGGAGTTCAACTCCAAATATGTCCAGGCGATAGGCTACCAGCGCAAATCCGTCAGGCACAGCGAAGATCCCATTTCCGTCATCATCGTCCAGGTGGACGGCAACAACGAGGATGTCCTCAACGAAACGGTGCAGGCCATCCATGCCCTGGCAGGCGACGATTCCCCCCATGTGTATGCCGCCATAGCCAGGGATGACAAGGAGGCAGCCCTGTTCTGGGAAGACCGGCACAGGCTTTCGGCCATCGCAAAGCGCACGTCGGGCTTTAAAATGAACGAGGACGTGGTGCTGCCCATGGAGCGCATCCCGGAGTTCGCCCGCTACCTCGAAGAACTGAATGTCATCACGGCGGCGCGTGCCTACCGCTTCGCCCTGCAGGAGCTCTCGCGCATGCCGGGCTTCCCTGTGGACGACGCAGAATTCAACGCCGAGTTTTCCCAGGCTTCGCATCTCGCAGGGGGCGGGCGGCCTGCCGGGGAAGGACTGGATGACGAGAGCCTTGCCGCCCACGCCAGGGCATGGCTGGGCGCGCAGAAGGAGCGCTTCCCGAGGCTTTCTGCCAAGATCGACGCCGCCATCGCCTACATGGAGAGCAGCCGCATCATCGTTGCCAGCCACATGCATGCCGGCGACGGCAACTGCCATGTCAACATCCCCGTCAATTCCAACGACCTGCTCATGATGGAAGAAGCCGAGGAGACGGCGCGGCAGGTCATGGCCAAGACGCAGGAGATGGGCGGGGCGGTCTCTGGCGAGCACGGCATCGGCATCACGAAGATAGCCTTCATGGACAGCAGGGAGATGGACAGGCTGCGTGAATTCAAAATGCGCGTCGATCCGAGCGACATTTTCAATCCCGGCAAGCTGGTCACGCCTATACTGCCTGTGCGTCCGTTCACCTTTTCCTTCAACCGGCTGATCGACGACATCAACCAGTCCGGCCTGCCTGACAAGGAGCGGCTCACCAGCCTTCTTGCTCAGGTGCAGACATGCACGCGCTGCGGCAAGTGCAAGACCGTCTGCCCCATGGTCTATCCGGAGCATTCCTTCCAGTACAACCCGCGCAACAAAAACATGATACTGGGCGCACTGACCGAGGCCATCTACTATTCCCAGGCGGCCACGGGCAAGCCGGATCCCGACCTGCTGGAGGAGCTGCGCCATCTCGTAGAGCACTGCACCGGCTGCGGGCGCTGTGCAGCCGTGTGCCCCGTCAAGATCCAGTCGCCGGAAGTCGCCCTCAGTTCCCTGGCGTATGTGAAGCAGGAGGGCTCCGGCGGGCATCCCATCAAGGAACATGTGCTCGACTATCTCAGCGTGAAGCCGGAGCAGCGGGTCCCGGCCTTCGCCCGCATGGCAGCCGTAGGGCAGAAGGTGATGAACCAGTTCGTCCCCCTTGTGCCGCCCATGTGGCGCCGCCGGATGGAAAGCCCCCTGTTCTCCGGCAAGGGGCCGTCGCTGGGCATGGTCAACATGTACGAAAGCCTGCATCTGTCCAGGGACGTGCCGGCGCATCTTTTCCTTCCGCTGCGCGAGGGCGGACGGGCGCAGGACGTCCTGGCCGGACGGGTCCCCGCCGTGCTGTATTTCCCCGGCTGCGGCGGCGCGCTGTTTTACCGCAGGATAGCGCTGGCTTCCCTGGCCCTCCTGCTCCATGCCGGCGTGGCCGTGGTCATCCCCGGGCAGCACCTGTGCTGCGGCTATCCATTGCTTGCCGCCGGTGATGCCGCGCATTATGAGAGCAACCTCCAGCATAACAGGCAGGCTGTGGCGGCCGCGCTGCACGCGGCGGGAGAAGCGGGATTCGACGTGGGCATGCTCGTCACCGCATGCGGATCATGCAGGGAATCGCTGGTCCGCCATGGACTGACAGGGCTGGACGGCCAGGTGCTGGAGCATAACGACATCGTGCAGTTCCTCGTCGGCAGGCTGCCCCATGAGCAGTCGCTCAGCGAAGAGCGCATCATTTTCCATGCCTCCTGCCATCCCGCATGGTCGGGGGTCAAGGCCACCAAGGACGGGGGCAAAGCCGCGAGGGCGCTGGAACGCCTGACGGGATCTTCCATACTCATCAATACAGGCTGCTGCGGCGAATCCGGCGCCGGCGCCTATACCTGCCCGAAGATATACAATGTCCTGCGCGAGAGGAAGAGGGAAAGGCTCCAGGCTGCCCTTGCGGGCTATGCCCAGGATGCCCCCATCCTGGTGGGCTGCCCTTCGTGCAAGATCGGCATAGCGCGCACGCTGATGACCATGGCGGCGAACCATCCGGCCCGCGGCAGGGGGCATAAAGGGGAAGGCGGGGAAGGACAGCCGGTCATCGATACGCACCGCCCCGTCCTGCACAGCGCCGAGTGGCTGGCCCTGACGCTGCTGGGCAGGGACTGGCTCGCGGGATTCAAGGGCCGCATGGAAAAGCCCGAAGGCGCCTCCGGCGTCAGGGTCGTCAGGGAAGGCGGCGATGCGCGCCAGGATTGAGTTCCCGGCCGGCATGGCAGGACTGGACGGCACGCGCGCCTGCGTGCTCGAACGCTTTGCCGAGGATGCGCTTTGCGTCACGCTGGAAAGCGAGGCGGATCCGGATGCCTGCCTGCTGCTGGGCGATGTGTCCCGCGTGGCGCCGGGAGCCCTCATCGAGCCCGGGGCAGGGGATGTCCGGCAGCTTGGCGGGTGGCAGGACGGGGAATGCGGCATCTTCTGCCGCCTGGGCATCCCCGGCGGCGATCCTTCCGCGGCGGGTTTCGATACGGACCGCCTTGTCCTGGTGAACTTCCGCACCGGCCGGGGGATGGAGATGGAACGCCGCGTGCGGGGGATGATCCCTTTTGCCGCCTCCGATGCCCTGCCGCCGGGTCAGACCTGCAGCTGAGGCAGAAGGGCGTTCCGCCCCATCGCCAGCCAGAAAACGATGATGGTCATGGCGAGGATGGCATATTCCGCAAGGCTCCCCGTGGCGCATATGCGCAGGGAGGCGCGCTTTTTCCCAAAGGGCAGCAAGGGGATCCCGCGGGTCGTGCATAAGTCGAGCAGCGTGTGCGAGAGCGCGCCCAGGGCGAAGCCGCCGGCCATCGAATCCGGAAGCGGCCCCAGCAGCCCTGCCTGCGAGGCTGCCCAGCCCAGCAGCCACCATCCGGGCCAATGCGACGCCCCCCTGTGGAGCTTGTTGAAGGCGCGCTGGCGGAAGAAGGCCCTGCCGGCGAGGCGCCTGTCCAGGGCGTCGGGAGCTATGGAGCCGGCCCAGCCGGCGCACAGGGCGGGCAGGGGCGCGCCAAGCGCGTAAAGCCCCATAAGGGCCATGCATTGATGCGTCAGCCATTTCATGCGGGGTACACTTCGGGCATCGCCGTGGGAAAAGCTCCGGGAGAGCGTCGTCGTTGACAGGTCCGTGACGGCAGTGGAGCATACAGCAAACGTCCATGGCTGCCAAGGTCCCATCCCGGCCGGTACTGCCGGTGTGCCGGAGGAGGGGCGGCGGACGGGGACGATCCACGCCTCATGGCAGGAGGGCCCAGCGATGCTTTTTTCCATGAGCTGTGGAGGACCGCCTGCGCATGCCGGGAAGATATCCAGTCCTGATGGCATGACAAAAATGTAAATGGGCTGCCGCGGCAAAGAACTTGCCATCATGCAGCGTTTTTTTTATGGTCAGTTCCCGGAAATTAATATTGCAACATCGTCGATCCGGAGTCGTTATGGAGAAGATCAGGCTTGGCATCTTTGGCTATGGCAATCTCGGGCGCGGCGTGGAACTCGCCGCCGCTGCCAACCCCGACATGAAGCTCGCCGCCGTATTCAGCCGGCGCCCCGCTTCCGCGGTGAAGCTGATCACCGCCGGCGTCCCCGTCGTGCCATCGGCGGAAGCGGCCGCCTGGGCGGACAGGATCGACGTGCTCATCATCTGCGGCGGCAGCGCCACCGACCTGCCCAGGCAGACCCCGGAGCTCGCGGCCCTTTTCAATGTCGTGGACAGCTTTGACACGCATGCCCGCATCCCCGAACATTTTGCCCATGTCGACGCCGCGGCGCGCAAGGCGGGCACCATCGGGATCATCTCCGTGGGCTGGGACCCCGGCATGTTCTCGCTCAACCGCCTGTATGCCAACTGCATCCTGCCCAACGGCAGCGACTACACCTTCTGGGGGCGCGGCGTGAGCCAGGGGCATTCCGACGCCATCCGCCGCATACCCGGCGTGCGCGATGCCCGCCAGTACACCGTGCCCGTGCAGGCGGCCATGGACGCCGTGCGCAGCGGGGCCAACCCCCAGCTCACCACCCGCCAGAAGCATACGCGCGAATGCTACGTGGTGGCGGAAGAGGGCGCTGACAAGGCGGCCATCGAAAGAGCCATCGTCACCATGCCCAATTATTTTGCAGACTATGACACCACGGTCACCTTCATCAGCCAGGAGGAGCTCGACCGCGAGCACAAGGGCATCCCGCACGGCGGCTTCGTCATCCGCACGGGCAGCACCGGCGTGCAGGGCGAAACGAAGCATGTCATCGAATATTCGCTCAAGCTCGGCTCCAATCCGGAGTTCACCTCCAGCGTGCTCTGCGCCTATGCCCGCGCGGCGCACAGGCTGGCGGCGAAGGGCGAATGCGGAGCAAGGACGGTCTTCGACATCGCCCCCGCCCTGCTTTCACCGCTGAGCGGAGAAGAGATCCGCGCCCATATGCTGTAAATGAACGGCCGGCGCCATGCCGTGCCTTTCTTTTTGCCTGACCGCTATCCGCTTTCCGGCGGATAGCGGCTTTTTGTCCGGAAGATGCCGGCGCAGGGATGGCGTGGACCGTCCTCCCTTGCCCTTTTCCTCCGGCTCGCGGACATCAAAGGCGGCAGGAGTGCGCGCCTGCCTGGAGCAGGCAGGGGCGGCAGCACGCCGGACCTCAGAGGCATCCCTTCCGGGGCGGTGCGGTGGATATCCCGCCTCCCTTCCTGCTCCTCCCTTCAAGAGCCGGCGCATAAAAATCCTTGGAGCGCACGTCCTGCGTCTTGCCGCCGGCATCCGCATATGCTATGCTTCCCGCAGGAGGGAAGGCCATGAAGAATCTCTGGGCGCCGTGGCGCATGCGCTACATCCTGGGCCCCAAGCCCGGGGGCGGATGCGTGTTCTGCCTTCCGCGGTCCCGGGAGGATGACAGGGAACGCCTCGTCGTCCATCGCGCCGGGACCTGTTTCGCCATGCTCAACCGCTATCCCTATGCGGCGGGGCATCTCATGGTCATCCCCTACAGGCATGTGGCGGACATCGGCGGACTTTCCGTTGCCGAAGCCCATGAACTCATGGATGTCGTCCGGCTTTCGTGCCGGGCGCTCGAAACCTTCTGCCATCCGCACGGGATGAACGTGGGGATGAACCTGGGTGAGGCTGCCGGCGCGGGCATCGGCGCGCATCTCCATATGCATGTCGTGCCGCGCTGGAACGGGGATTCCAATTTTATCGCTGTGCTGGACGATATCCGCGTCGTCCCTGAGGCCCTTGAGGAAACATGGGACAGGCTGACGCCGATCTTTCGTGAACTCGCAGGACAGGCCGGCCGGTCTGGAGAACAATGTTAAGGAGACTCCATGCGCTATCTCAAAGTATTTTTTCTGGTCGTGCTTTTCTTTCTGGTGATGATGTTCTTCGTGCAGAACCAGGCGTCTTTTTCCGATCCTGTCACGCTCAAGTTCGACCCGATGTTCGCCCCCGCGGTGACGTCCATCCCGCTCCCGCGCTACGCCCTCATGCTGATCTGCTTTGCCATCGGCGCTGCCGTGGTGCTGCTCATGCTCCTGTGGGACCGCGTCACCCTCTGCAGCCGCCTTTCCGCGTCACGCAGGCGCAATGCCTCTCTTAAAAAGCAGCTTGCCGCCGTCACGGCCGAAAAGGAAAAGCTCATCGAAGCCATCAAGGCCGCCGAAGCCGAAGCCGCTGCCCGCGCCGAGCAGGAAAAGGCGCAGGCCAAAGCCGCCGAGCAGGCTGCCCCGGCCCCTGCCGAATAAGCTGCCACGTTTGCCTGGCGCGCATGAGGGGCAGGCCTTCATGCGCGCTGCCTTTTAAAGCGGCCTCCATGCATCCTGCCCCCCGGAAGAGGAAATGAAGGAAGATTTCAAGATAACGCCCATGTACAGGCAGTACCTGGAGATCAAGGGCGAATACCCGGATGCGCTGCTTTTTTACCGCATGGGGGATTTTTTCGAGCTTTTTTTTGAAGATGCCAAGATCGCGTCCAGGGAACTGCAGCTTGCCCTCACCAGCCGCAGCAGGGAAGAGGGCGGCGTGCCCATGTGCGGCGTCCCATGGCATTCCGCCGAAACGTATATCAGCCAGCTCATCGACAAGGGCTATAAGATAGCCGTCTGCGACCAGGTCGAAGACCCGCGGCAGGCGAAGGGGCTCGTCAGGCGCGCCGTGACGCGCGTGGTGACCCGCGGCACGGCGCTGGAGGATTCCAACCTCTCCTCCAAGTCACACAATTACCTGGGGGCGTATTTTTGGAACAAGGAGTCCGGCGCAGGGGGGCTGGCATGGCTCGACGCTTCGACGGGCTCCTGGACGGGGCTCCAGTCTTCGCACGAGGAAGAGCTTGTCCAGTGGGCGCTCAAGATGCGCCCCAGGGAGCTGCTCGTCGCCGACAACGCCGGCTTTTCCCTTCCTGCCGGCGCGGACGAGATCCAGGTCGTGCGCGTGCCCTTCCAGGGCTATTTTGAACCGCGCAGGGCTGCCGAAAGGGTGCTTGCTGCGCAGCACGTGGCCGAATCGCACGCCCTGGGGCTGGAAAAAAGCCCCCAGCTCCTGCAGGCCTGCGGTGCGCTGGTGGCCTACCTGGAGCAGACGCAGAAGCGGGATCCCGAGCAGCTGGCGCCCTTCGTGCCCCTGGACAGGTCGAGATACCTGGTGCTGGACGAGGTCACCGAAAAGAATCTGGAACTGTTCAGGAGGACCGACGGCAGGCGCGGGCCGGGGACGCTGTGGGCCGCCATGGACTTCACCCTGACGCCCATGGGCGGCAGGATGCTTGAGGAGCGCCTGCGCTGCCCCTGGAGGCAGCTGGAAGTCATAGCCTCGGTGCAGGATGCCGTGCAGTTCCTTGTGGAAAGGGACGATGTGCGCAGGGCCCTGCGGACTGCCCTGGATGCCGTGCAGGACATCGAGCGCCTTTCCACGCGCATAGCGCTCAACCGCTGCCTCCCCCACGATTTTGCAGCGCTGCGCTCCAGCCTGGCCGCATTGCCAGCCGTGCGTGCCGCGCTGCTCCTGCCGCCTGGCTCCGACCGCTTGCCGACCGCAGACGAACGCGGGGGGGCCGGGCTCCCCGACGCCTTGCGCCGCGTCGTGAAGCGCTGGGATGCCATGGAGGACGTATGCGGGCTCCTGCAGCAGGCCCTGATGGACCAGCTGCCTGCGCAGATCACCGATGGCGGGCTGTTCAAAGCGGAGTACAGCGACGAGCTGAAGCATCTGCTGGACATCGAGCAGAACGGCGCTTCCATGCTGAAGGACCTGCTGTGCGCGGAGCAGGAAGAATGGGACCTGCCCAAGCTCAAGCTCGGATACAACCATGTGTTCGGCTATTACTTCGAGCTGTCACGCGCCCAGCAGACAAAGCCCATCCCCGGCCACTTCGAGCGCAGGCAGAGCCTGGCCAACAGCGAGCGCTATACGACGCAGCGCCTCAGGGAGCTGGAAGAGGAGATACTCAGCGCGACAGAGAAGCGCAAGAGCCTGGAATACCGCCTCTACCAGGAATTGCGGGAGAAGGTGGCCCGCGAAAAGACGCGCCTGTCATTCATGGCCGAGATCCTGGCGCATGCCGATTACTGGCAGTCGCTGGCCGAAGGCGCCACCCGCAACGGCTGGAACCGCCCCGTGCTCAACAGCGGCAACGGGCTCAGGATACGCCAGGGGAGGCATCCCGTGGTCGAGGCGGTGGTGGGCAGGGCCTCCTTCATCCCCAACGACCTCGTCATGGACGCCGAACGCCGCCTCATCCTGGTGACGGGGCCGAACATGGCCGGCAAATCGACGGTGCTCAGGCAGACGGCCATCATCTGCATCATGGCGCAGATGGGATCCTTCGTCCCTGCGGAAGAGGCGGAGATAGGCATCGCCGACCGCATCTTTTCCCGGGTCGGGGCATCGGACAACCTGGCGCAGGGGCAGAGCACCTTCATGGTGGAGATGATGGAGACGGCCCGCATCCTCCGGCAGTCGGGCAAGCGCAGCCTGGTCATCCTGGATGAGATCGGCCGCGGCACCAGCACCTTTGACGGACTGGCCCTGGCGTGGGCCGTGGTGGAGGAGCTGGCACGGCGCGCCGGCGGCTGCGTGCGCACGCTCTTCGCCACGCATTACCACGAGCTCACGGGGCTGGCCAACACCATCCCCGGCGTATGCAACATGAACATCGCCGTGCGTGAATGGAATGGCGAGATCATTTTCCTGCGCAGGCTCATACCCGGTCCGGCGGACCGCAGCTACGGGATCGAGGTGGCCAAGCTGGCCGGCGTGCCCGCCCCTGTGGTCCAGCGCGCGAGGGAGATCCTGAAGGACCTGGAGGCGTCGCGGGGCAAGCGGCGCGTGGTCCAGATGGAGAGCCGCGCGCTCCCCGGGCTGGAACGGGAGGCGAAAGAGGCTGCAGCGGCGGAGCATCCGCTGTTCATCGCCCTGCAAAAGGCCGATGTCAACGCCATGACGCCCATGGACGCCCTGCGCCTGGTTTCCGAATGGAAGGAGCTTTGGGGGAACGCCCCCGGTGAACGCTGACCTGGAGGACGCGATGAAGGGATATCTGTGCGCGAACGCGCTGAAAACGCAGCTGCTTTGCCTCTGCCTTCTGGCTGCGCTGACCGCGGGGTGCGGCAAAAAGGGCGCTCCCCTCCCCGATACGGAGGCGGATGCCTTTGCGTTTTCCGCTTGCTCTGCGACGCTGCGCGGGGGAGGCCTTAACGTGGAGTGCCGCCTTGAAGGCGCCGCGCGCAACCTGGAATACGCCGTGCTGGAGCTTGATCCCGTGGACGGCGAGCTCTGCCCGGGATGCCCCTTTGCCGCCGTGGAGCAGAAGCGCTTCGAAGCCAGGGAACTGTGGGATGGGGGCGCAGCGGACCGCATCAGCCTTTCGTACCGCCCGGCGCGCATGGCCGGAGCCTACCGCTGGCGCCTGGTCGGCCACAGCACGGTCAGCGGGCTGCCGGATGCAGAAACGGAAGTGTCCACCGTGCAAAGCGGCGCAGGCAGCCATGCGGGCTTGCCGGCGCATGACTTCGGAGAATGACATGGCAGGCTTCATGCGCATGGCGGGCTGGACGGCCGCCCTTTTCGGATCGCTGCTCTTGCTGGCTTCGGCATCGCTTGCCGCCCCTTCGGTCTATCCCATGTTCCAGGCGGAGGTCATGCTCCAGACGGGCAAAAAGGCGTCCAGGCCGGTCGGCCGCGCCATGTCGGCCGGCGGGTTTTCCAGGCTGGATGTGCGCACGGCCAAAGCCGGTGATTTCTCCGTCATCGTGGACATGGACGGGATGCGCATGAAGGTCGCGTCGCACGCGCTCAAGGCGTATGTGGAGATCCCGCTCGAAGGAAGGATCGACGGCTGGCGCGACATCGTGCGCTGCGCCGCCGCCTATGTGTTGCCGCAAAGCCTGGGCATGATGGACGTGCGCGAGGCGCAGCGGCGCGACAAGGGAGCAAAGACCCTGCGCGGCTACAGGACGCGCCATCTCATCAGCGTGTTCGAGACCGTGTTCATGGGCATCCGCCGCAGCTTTGAGTTAGAAACATGGGAGAACGACACCTTTTTCCCCTTTCCCATGCAGGCTGCCAGCCCGGAGACCGCCGACACCTGGGGCGGCAGGGCCTGGCTCGCCGGCATAACGGCCGATGAAGCGCCGGGATCCGCCTTCGCCCTGCCCGGCGGCTACACCCGCTACGGCTCGGTCATGGACCTGGTGCTGTATGCCCTGGCATCGTTTTGAGGAGGCTGTCCCATGGCAGGATACCGGATCATGATCTTTGCCGCGTTCGCTGCGGCGCTGCTCGCCTTCGTGGCCGGGACCGGGACGCTGTGCCGGGCACGGCAGGCAACAGTGGGCACGGACGTCGCCATGGGCGACGTGACGGATTTCTACTATACGTATTCCTCGTCGACGTATCCGCCGCACTATCAGCGCTACCGCTTTTTCCTCGACGGCGGGAAGCGCATGTTCTACCACGAAACGCGCGAGGGCGGCGGCTGGCCGCAGACGGAGAAGGATATCACCGCATCCGGATCCAGGGCCTTGAGCGATGCGGAGTGGACGGAGTTCTATGGCTGCGTGAAAGGCGGGACCGTCAGGGACCGCGAGGAGCATCTTGAAGACGGGGGTGCCGGCCCCTGGCTCTTTCTCTACTGGAAGGGCGACCGCGGCACATGCCAGGAATTCTCCTTCCCCTCTGCCTCTGCCCGGACCGCCTTCGAAGATCTTTGCGCCAGGCTGAAGAAAGCGCAGCAGGACAGGACCCGCCCCGGGACGCCACGCCTTTGAGGCTTGACGCCGGCGGCCTGCGGCCGTGTCCATGAAAAAAGCCTGGTCCCGCTTTCCGGGGCCGGGACGATGCAGGATGCATGGGAGGGGAGGGACTGTGAGCAGGATACTGGTCTTGACGGGCAGCCCGAGGAAAAACGGCAATACGGACAGGCTGGCCGCATCCTTCGCCAAAGGTGCCGGAGAGCATAATGAGGTCGAGATGGTCTCTGCCGCTGATCTTGCGGTGCATCCCTGTACCGGATGCAATTCCTGCTTCGGGCGGGAAGGGAACGCATGCATCCAGGAAGATGGCATGGCGCTGCTTTACAGGAAGCTCAGGGAAACGGATGTGCTCATCGTGGCCTCGCCGGTATATTTTTACGGGGTGAGCGCGCAGTTGAAAGCCGTGGTCGACAGGCTGCATGCGCCGCTGAGGAACAGCTTCCCCATCAGGAAGCTCGGTCTGATCCTGGTGGGTGCGGCAGAGCTCCCGGAATTGTTCGACGCCATCCTCGTCCAGTATGAGCTCATCCTGCGTTTTTTCCATCTTGAGGATGCGGGGAGGGTGCTGGTGCGCGGGGCGAAGGACAAGGGCGATGTCAGGGAAGAGGATCTGCGGCGGGCATACGTCCTGGGACTGTCCATCACGTGAACGGCCGTGGACCGGTACGTGTTCGCGAGCCGTGACGGAGAGCGCGGCAAAGAAGGTCCGGCATTGCGCGGCGCATGCCGGCAACGACCATGAGGATGGAGCGCCATGGAAGCAAAGGGCATCCGCATCCGCCTGGAGACCAGGGCGGACCACAGGGAAGTGGAGGACCTTGTCAGGGAATCGTTCTGGAACGTGTACCGGCCCGGATGCCTTGAGCATTATGTGATCCATGTGCTCAGGAACGATCCGGCATTCGTGGGCGGACTGGACTTCGTCATGGAGGAGGAAGGCAGGCTGATAGGGCAGAATATGTTCATGAAGACCGTCATCCTTGGGGATGACGGCAATACGACCGGCGTCCTCACCATGGGCCCCATATGCATCAGGCCGGAACTGCAGCGCAGGGGATATGGCAGGATGCTGCTGGACCATTCCCTGGCGGAAGCCTCAAAAATGGGCTTCGGCGCCGTCCTGTTCGAAGGGGATATCGGCTTTTATGGGAAAAGCGGATTTGACTATGCATGGAAGTTCGGCATCCGGTACCATGACCTGCCGGAGGGGGCGGATTCCTCATTCTTCCTCTGCAGGGAATTGATCCCCGGATATCTGGACGGCATCACGGGCGTGTACCAGACGCCGCAGGGCTATTATGTCGATGAGGCGGAAGCTGGGGTGTTTGACAGTCTTTTCCCCTTCAAGGAAAAGCTGCGGCTGCCCGGACAAATCTTCTGACCAGGCGGCATGGACGGCGGCGGGAGCGCCGCCCCCGTGACTTTGGCCCGATGCGGCGCGGCCCGGGAGCCCGGGCATCATCCAGGCAGGCGGAGGGATCCGATGCGGATAAAGGAAGGCGAGGGCTGGAAAGCCTGCCATAACGAAGCAAAAGGCGTTTACGGCGCAGAGGTCATGTTCCAGGGATCCTGGGACCTTTATGAGATAACCGGCGCCGTGTTCGGCAGCCTCACAAAGAAGATCAGCGGCGCCGATGCCGGGGAGCTGATCCGCACCGGGCGGCATCTGTATGCGCACGTCAACGACAGGTGCGGCCCGCCCTATGACGTCGTGCTCGACGACGATTACGCAGAATACTGCCCCTGGGCAGGCACGCCCACAGGCAAGGTGTGGAGCAGGGCCATGACCGACGCGGCGGTCGAGCTTTTCGGATCTGAAAAGCAGAACCGTGCGCAGAGAAGGAAGAAGCGCGGGCAGGGAGGGGAGCGGTAAGGCTGCTGCCGCGCGGCCGCAGGGGAAGAAGGGGGAGCGGTCCGCATGGCGGGAGACAACGGGGGCTGCCGGCCTTGCGGCGGCAGCCCCCATGCATCACATCGCTTTTGTGTTTCGCCTATGCCTGCTTTTCGACCTTGGCCCCGCACCAGGGGCAGTAGTTGATGGCGGACGAAGGCAGCGGCTTGCCGCATTCCGCGTTCTGGCAGACGGTGGGGCAGGGCGCGAGCTCTATGATCAGCTCCCCTTCGCGCACGGGGGTCATCTTGCGCGTCAGCTGGTAGTCAGCCGTCTTGAGAACGCGCTTGACGATGCCGTCCACAGGGGCGAGGACGGCCTTTTCCTGCTTCATGATGGAGATGTTGAACAGCTCGTCGCCGGCCTTGACGATGTCTCCGGGCTTGACATAGACGACCCAGAGGTCGCCGTTGGAAGGCGCCGGGACATGGTATTTGTTGGACGGGTCGGCCATGGCCAGGTCGGCTTGGGCGGCGTGCCCTTCGGCCACCTTCACTTCCTGGTAGAAGATCTGGGAATCGAAGGTGTAGCGCACGTTCACGGTGCCGTGGTCCGTCACCGGGCTGATGCGGAAAATGGTCATCTGATGGGGCTTGCCGTTGGAATCCGTGAACTGCAGCTCGCGGCCCTGCTTGAGCCCTTCGAACCACACGTCCAGCGGGAGGCGGTTGGGATCGCCGTACTTTTTGACGAACTGGATGGTCTTGACGGCGTCCCCGGGGTGGTTCAGGTACATGACCAGCTCTTCCTCGGAGGGCGTGCGCTTGAGGATGTCGGTGCAGGCGTGGGCTTCGCTGTCGATGTTCACGTCTTTCAGGTGGTCGAGGGGGGAATCCTCGGTGCGGCTGGCCAGCGCGGAACGCCAGCCTGAACTGCCGAAGGCGCTTTCGTAGACCCAGTCTTCGGGGAAGCCGAGGGGCAGCCTGCCGAACTTGCCGAGCAGCAGGTTGCGGAAGGCGTCGTTGCAGTCGCGGTAGATCTCGAGGCGCTGCCGCTTGAGTTCGTCGGTGAGCTGATCTTCGGGCGTGACGGCCGCGGTCTCGGCGATCTTCAGCAGCTGCTGCACGCCTTTTTCGCCCTGGCGCTTGTAGGCGTTGGTCACGGCAAGGAAGGCCGTGTTCCAGGTGATCTGCGATCCGGGGGTCACGTCATGGTAGCGGACGATCTGGCGGATGGCCGCAAGGAAGCGGAGCATGTCGGGCAGGAGCTTGATGTAGCCCTGCTTCATGGCCCCTTCCTGCGAGGAGGATGTGGCGCCGCCCGGCATGCAGTGGCTCACGGCCCCGTAGTCCGTGCCCTGGAAATAGGGCGAGCAGTAACGGTCGTAGTAGGGCATGATCTGCTTGAGCACGAAATTGGCCTGGGCGATCATCTCCTTGTTGACCAGGGTCTTGAGGCCGAGCTCGTTTTCCATGTAGGCCACGGTGGCCAGGACGTCGCCCTGGCCGTAGGTGCGCACGCAGGCCCCGAGCCCGGTGTCCACGATCTGCGCGCCGGCCTTGGCCGCGGCGCCCACTGCCGGGATGAAGAGCCCGTCGGTGGCGTGGCGGTGGTAATGCATGACGAGGTCGGGCCATTTTTTGCGGATGGCCGCCACGAGCTGCGCGATGAAGGTGGGCGAGCAGATGCCGGCCATGTCCTTGAGGCCGAGGATGATCATCCTGGCGGCGTCTTTCTGCGTGCAGCCGGCGATGTGGCGCACCATCTCCAGGGTGGCTTCGGTGACGCCGAGGTAGTGGTCGATGTCGAAGCCCCTGGCCACCGATATGGAGAGCGCCGGCTCGAAGATCACGTCTTCGCGGGAGAGGACGACTTCGGCGAGCGGGCGCATGTTGCGCATGTCGTTGAGGAAGTCGAAGCAGCGGACGATGTGGTAATTGTCGCAGATCATCTCGCCGGTGACGTTCATCAGGTTCCTGGGCTGCGGCGTATAGCCCAGGACGTTGGTCGAGCGCACCAGGAGCTGCTTGAGCGTCTTGGGGGCGAAGCGGTTCCATTCCCTGGCTTCGGTGAAGGGGTAGGTCATGTTGGCGAGCATGGCCACGTGGAAGTGCGCGCCGCCGCCGTTTTCGAGCGAGAAGAAGTTGCAGGAATCCAGGTAGGGTCCGAGCAGCATGTCTTCCGCCAGGCGGAAGCGGTTGCCCGTGTTGGACTGCGTCATGTCGCGGGTGGTCGTGTCAGTGAAGTGCACGGCCCTGGAATCACGCAGGAATTCGAGCATCTCCCCGCGCTGGCGGGGATAAGGGTTGGGCGCGTAGCGGTCTGCGCCGGAGATGTGCGGGAGCACGGGGGCGAACTCGGGCATGCGCGGCGAATCCGGCACCCTGTACTGGCCGAGCTGCACATAAGGGTTGTATCCCTTGGCGGTGATCTCCGCCACAAGGCGGCTCAGGCGCTCGCCTTCCGGGGCGAGGTCCTGATAGTCGAAGAGCTCCGGCGTCTGGGCGACGAACCCGGTGTCGAACTGGGCGGAACGGAACTGCTCGTTTTCCAGGATGTGCCTGTAGAAGGGCAGGGTGGTCTTGACGCCGGAGATGACGTATTCCTCCAGGGCCCTGTCCATGATGCGCAGGATGCGTTCCCAGCTCCTGCCGAAGGCGATGAGCAGTGCGCCGGCGGAGTCGTAGTTGGAGGGGAAGTCGTAGCCGGCGCAGAGGTTGGAGTCCAGGCGTATGCCGGGCCCGCCGGGGGAAACATAGCGCGTGACCCTTCCGCTGTTGGGCGTGAAGTTGTTCTGCGGGTCCTCGCAGTTGATGCGCACCTGCATGGCCCAGTTCTGAGGCTGGGTGTTTTCTTCGGTGAAGGGGAGCCTGGCGCCGAAGGCGATGGCGATCTGCGCTTCCACAAGGTCGATGCCGTAGCGGCTCTCGGTGATGCCGTGCTCCACCTGCAGGCGCGTGTTCACTTCGATCATGTAGGGCGTGCCGTCCGGCGTGACGAGGAATTCCACGGTGGCCACGGAATAGTAGTTGACGGCCTTCACCAGCCGCCTGGCGTACTCCTTGAGCCGGGCGCGGAGCTCTTCGGTCATGCCGGGCCAGGGCGACGGCGTGATCTCGATGAGCTTCTGGTGGTTGCGCTGCACGGTGCAGTCGCGTTCGTCAAAGGCAAAGACATTGCCGTACTTGTCGGCGATGACCTGTATCTCGATATGGCGCACATGCTCGAGGTAGCGTTCCACGAACAGGCGGGGATTGCCGAACGAGGCTTCTGCCATGGTGGAGGCCTTCACGAAGGCGTCCTCCAGGTCCTGCATGGAGCGGATGACGAAGATGCCGCGGCCGCCGCCGCCGCCTTCGGCCTTGAGCATGACGGGCAGGCCTATCTTGCGGATGACCTTGCGCGCCCCCTCGATGTCCACGGCGCCGTCCGATCCGGGGACGACGGGCACGCCCAGCCTGACCGCCAGGTTCCTGGCCTGCACCTTGTTGCCGAGGAGGTTCATGGATTCGCAGGTGGAACCGATGAAGGTGATGCTGGATTCCTCGCATTTGCGGGGGAAGCTGTCGTCTTCTGAGGCGAATCCCCAGCCGGGATGGATGCCGATGATGTGCCTCGCCTTGGCCTTGCTGATGATCAGGTCAAGATCGAGGTAAGCCGTGGGGTCGTGGCCCAGCAGCATGAGCTCCTGTGCGGCGGATGCAGCGGGCGAAGTCTTGTCCACGTCCGTGGCCGTCATCACGGCGATGGCGCCGAACCGTTCGCGTATGGCGCGGCATATGCGCCTGGCGGGGATGCCGCGGTTGGCGACGAGGATCGCCTTGCCTTTGAGTTCTGCCTGGACCTGTTCCAACGTCTTTTCGGGCATTATGTGCTCCAGAGATGGTTTGAATCACGCAGGGGGAACAGGGAACCGCCCAGATAGGCGGCCGTGCCTCCCGGTGTTTTAAGCAAAAGGGCGCCGGAACGCGAGATCCCGGCAACGATTCCGCAGGCATCGCCGGTGCTGCTGCCGGATTCGGCAAGCGCTCCGTCTAGGAGCGCCGGGCAGCCCAGGTAGGCCATGCGGCTTTCGGCGAGGCGTATCCACCACGCATCCTGCTCTTTCAGCATCTCATAGCAGGAAACGATTTTTGCGGCAAGCCGCAGCCAGAGTGTGAAAATACTCACGATTTGGCCGCCAAGCGTGCCGGCCGGGGCCGCGGCCCCCTGGCGTATCTGCGAAGGGGGCGGGCAGGATGCGGTGTTCAGCCCTATGCCGGCCACCAGAGCCCCCTGGCATTCCTCCAGGAGGATGCCGCCGGCCTTGAGCATCTCGCCGCCTTCCGAGCGCCGGAAGATGTCGTTGGGCCATTTGAGCAGCACGGGGAAGCCTTCCGCAGAGAGCCCTTCGGCGCAGAGGGCGCCGATGGCGGGCGAGGCAGCCGTGGTGGCGAAGGGGCCTTCCAGGGGCAGGCGCAGCGCCGCATACAGGTTGCCTTCGGGCGAAGACCAGGAACGGCGCATCTGTCCGCGCCCGGCGCTCTGCTTCAGGGCGAGCACGGAGGACCATTCCGGGAAGACCCCCTTGCGGCAGAGTTCGCGGGCGATGTCCAGGGTGGACGTGCAGGCGCCCGCCAGGTACAGGGGGGCGGGGAGTGGAGCCCCGCCGGAGGAGAGCATGGGCACCCCGCCTGCTTCCTGCTCCTCCCATGGTCCGGACCGGCCGCAGGACAGGGGGGAGGCCAGGAGGTCCTCCGGGGAAAAGGGATTGGCAACGGGGCCAAAACCGGATAGGTTCTTCAGTCCGCGGTGCAATAATTTGATGCAGGAACGGGATCGGTCCATGGTGGAATGGTTTGTCGTTGGCGGTTCGATACGGGACCTGCTCCTGGGTAGGCCCCTGAAGGATGTCGATTTCTCCTTCCGCGGCGGGACAGGGGAGTTCTTACAGCTTTTTCCGCATGCGCGCAACACGGGCAGGGACATGCCCATATGGCTCGCCGGAGGCATCGAATACACCGCGCTGGAGGAGGACTGGGAGGACGACTTCGCACGGAGGGACCTCACGGTCAACGCCTGCGCCCTGGATGCCGGAGGCCGGCTCCACGCCCATCCCCTGTTCCGTGCGGACCTGCGCTCCCGCACGCTCCGCCTGGCTTCGCACCGTTCGCTGGAGGATGACCCGCTGCGGCTGTTCCGCGCCGCGCGTTTTTGCGCGGCCATGCCCGGTTTTTCGATCGATCCCGCATCCCTTGCCGCAATGCGGCGCTTCGCTGCCTCGCACCGCGCGGAGATAGCCGCCCTGCCCAGGGAGCGCGTGGGCAGGGAACTGATGCGGGCGCTGGGATCCCCGCGGCCGTCCCTTTTCCTGCAGGCGCTCCGGGAGGCGGATTGCCTTGAGCCCTGGTTCGCCGAGTTTGCGTCCGCCGGCGACATCCCGGCAGGACCGCTGCCCTGGCACGACGATTCCGTGCTGGAGCATACGTCCGACGTCATGGACCGCTGCGCCGGCAGCCCTCTTGCCGTATGGATGGCGCTGTGCCACGACGTGGGCAAGGTCATGACCAGCCCCGGAGAGCTCCCCCACCATTACGGGCACGAAAAAACGGGCGTCGACATGGCCAGGGCCTTCGGGGAAAGGCTCGGCCTTCCCGCGCGCTGGATAAGGGCGGGGGCCGTAGGCACGCTCTGCCACATGAAGGGCGGCGTCTACGGCAGGCTCAGGGCGGGCACGAGGCGCGACATGCTCCTGCAGCTGGAAGCAGCAGGGATCATGCATGATTTCTGGATCCTCGCCTCGGCGGACAGCGGGCTCGACTGGGAACCGGCGGCGCAGAGGGACCTGCAGGCCATAAAAGGGGTCCGCCTGCCCCGTGAATGGCAGGGCCTGGGAGCGGAATCCGGGCGCAGGCTGCGGGAGCTCCAGTGCGAGGCCCTGAGCCGCCTGCCCAGGCCCGCTGCCGAAGCGCGCCCCTGGAAGGTCCCGGGCAAGGAGTGAACGGCAGCGCCCATGCGGCGGTCCCGCTTAAGCGGGTCTTGTCCTGGTTTTCACGCATCCATGGCTTGACCATAAGTGAAAAAAGGTACAAGATTTTTATTCCAAGAAGGGGATCGGGTATGAATCCACCGGTGCGTTCAGAACTGAAAGTGGTCGCCAATGTGCGTTTCGGGCAGTCCTCTGCCGGGGGCGGCGACGGGACGGGCTTTTACGCCCTCTCGCTGGAAAACCCGGGCTGGAGCGCATGGACCCCGGGGCAGTATGTCATGGTGCGGCCTGCCTTCGGCGGCGGGATGCTGGCAGCGCCCCTGCCCATATGCCGCGTCACTGCCCGGGGCCTCGTGCTTTTTTTTGGATCCGGCAGCCCGCATGACAGCCTCGCATCGCTCAAAAGCGGCGACAGGGCCATCCTCTGGGGCCCCCTTGGCAGGGGATTCATCACGGATGCCGGAAAGGAGACCCTGCTGCTTGCCCATGGCGAGGGCATCGCCCCCTTTTCAGGCTACGCCGAGCGCCATGCCGACCCTTCCAGGCTTTTCCTGCTTTTCGGCCACCGGCATCCTTCGGAGTGCTATCCGGTCGACGCCATGTCGTCACGCATCGACATGGAAGACATGCCGGACGACGGCGGGGAGGGCAGCACCCTGTTTTATGCGGAGGTGTTCAGGCGCATGGAGCGCTGCCGCGCCCATGACGGGATATGCCTTGCCTGCGGGCCCATGGCCTTTGTCAGGAAGGTCTGGCGTTTTGCGCAGGAATTGCGCCTTCCCACCCAGCTTTCGCTGGAGAAGAAGATCCTTTGCGGCACGGGAGCGTGCATGGGCTGCGCCACAGCGGCACGGCAGCATGGCGCGGATGCGCCCTGTTCCGGCCAGCCCATGAAAGCCTGCATCGACGGTCCGGTCTTCTGGGCGTCGGAGATCGATCTGGACGCGGACGGCGGGGAGGAGGGAGAATGACGGATCTGCGCACTGTCCTCGTGCCTGGCTCCCTGGAACTGAAGAACCCCGTGCTCAATGCGGCGGGGACGATGGGCTACGGAGTGGAATACGAAGCCTATGGCGACATCACCTCCCTCGGCGCCCTGGTCACCAACGGGATCACCCTTGCCCCCTGTGCGGGCGCACCCATGCCGCGCATCGTGGAGACGCCTTCCGGTCTGCTGAGCGCCGTGGGGCTGCAGAACTGCGGGACAAGGCATTTCGCCGATGAGATATTGCCCCGCATGCCCTGGAACCTTGTCCCTGTCATCCCCAACGTGAACGCGACCAACGTCGATGATTTCGCCGCCATAGCCGGGATATTGTCTGAAGAGCGGGGCGTCGCCGCCATCGAGGTCAACCTGGACTGCCCCAACGACCACCGGGGCGGGCAGCCCTTCTGCCAGAACCCGGTGACGGCGGCGCGCGCTGTGAGTGCGGTGCGCCGCCATGCCGGCGGGAAGCCCGTCATCGCCAAGCTTTCGCCCCTGGCCATGGACATCGTGGAAGTCGCCCGCGCCGTGGAAGCCGCCGGGGCGGACATCATTTCATGCATCGGTCCCCTGCGGGGGATGTCCGTGGATGTCCGGTCCAGGCGTTCGCGCCTGGGCTCGCCGGCCGGGAAGCTCTCTGGCCCCGCCATCAAGCCCGTCGCGCTGCTGTGCGTGCGGGAGATAGCCAAGGTGGTCAGGATACCCATTATCGGCATGGGCGGCATATCTTCCGCCGGCGACGTGCTGGAATTCATGCTCGTCGGCGCAAGCGCCGTCGGCGTGGGGAGCCACTGCCTTGGCGACCCCGCGGCCATTTTCCAGATCGTCAGGGAGCTTCCCGAAGAATGCGCCCGGCTGGGCATCGGCAGCCTGCGCTCCCTGCGCGGGGCGCTCAGCGCGTAGCGGGGGGATCGTCCTGGGCGAGGGGGTTCCTGCCCAGGGCGCAGGTGACTTCATAGGGTATGGTCCCCCACCAATGGGCCATCTCCTGGGCGGTGACGGCATTGCCGGGGCCTCCCAGGACATGGACGTCTTCCCCGGCCGACGGGGAGAAGGGCAGGGAGGAAAGATCCAGGCAGGTCATCTGCATGGCCACGCGTCCGATGACCGGGACGCGGCATCCCCGCAGGCACATGGATCTTCCGGGCGCTTCGCAGCGGCGGTAGCCGTCGGCATAGCCTATGGCTGCCCAGCCGATCAGGCGGTCGGAATCCGCGATGTACGTCCGCCCGTAGCCCAGGCTTTCCCCCCTGCGCAGCACATGGGTGCTGATGAGCGGGGCGGTGACGCTCATGACGGGCAGGAGCCCGCGGCCGCGTTCCTCTTCGCTCGTGCCGTGCAGGGGGTTGCAGCCGTAAAGGGCCAGCCCTGGGCGGCAGATCTCCTTCCTTGAGGATTCGCGGCGCAGGAGCCCCGCGGTATTGTTGAGGGAGCAGGTCATGCCGGGGAAATATCTGCGGAGGATGGCGGCGGACTTCCAGAAAACGGAGCATTGGAGCCGCGTGAAAGCGTCCTCGCGGGGATCATCGGCGACCGAGAGATGGGAGATGAGCACTTCGGGGCGCATCCTGCCTGAATCCGCCATGAAGCGCGCGGCCCGGTCGACCTCTTCAAGGGGGAAGCCGAGCCTGTTCATGCCCGTCTCCACCTTGAAGGCGATGCCGAGCGTGCCGCCCCGGCCGTCCATGGCCTCGTGGATCACGCGCAGGTCTTCCCAACGGTGGACCAGGGGCAGGAGCCTGGAGCGGAGGCAGAGCTCCACGTCGTCCGCATCGCGCAGGAAGCTCAGGAGTATGACGATGCGCCCGCTGTACCCGGCATCGCGCACCGCCGCGGCTTCTTCCAGCGTGCCGGCTGCCGCCCAGCCCACGCCTTCCTTTTCCAGTTCGATGGCGGCCCTGCGGGCGCCGTGCCCGTAGGCATCGGCCTTGATGACCGGCATCAGGTCCGAAGAGATGTACCTGAGCAGCCGCAGGTTGCTGCGGAAGTTCTCCCAGTTGAGATGTACGCGGCAAAGGGGATCCATATCGCTGCTGCCCTCCCGGCGGCCATGCCGGGGCTTTATTTTGTCCGGGGGTTATGCTAATGATGGGCATCCGCGCCGTTCCGGCGCGGCGTCTGGTATCGCTCTATCGCGTATTTTGCTGTTTTGCAACCGGGGATATGCCGTGCTTCCCTTTTTCCGCCTGTGCCTGCCTGTTTTGATTCTGCTTGCCGTGCAGGCCCTCCTTCAGGTCTTCCCCGGTTCATACGCCCTGGCCGCGCCGGATCCCTCGGAGAAGCTGCTGAAGTCCGTGAACGCTCCGGGAGCGCCGTGGACGCTCAATGCCGACAAGCTCGAGAGCCTGGAGGACGGCGTCATCGTCGAGGCGACGGGCAGCGTCCTCCTCCAGCGGGGCACAGACTACCTCAAGGCCGACCTGGCCCGCTACTATACGACGACGAACTGGATCTTCCTCAGGGGCCATGTGGAAGCCCGCATGGGGAAGGACAGGATAAGCGCATCCGAGGCGGAATTCGACCTGCAGTCCCGCACGGGATGGCTGAAGGACGGCTCCATCTTCATCGCGGGCCCGCACATGTATGTCGCCGGGCAGAAAGTGGACAAGATCCATGGCGACCGCTATGTTTTCAGGAACGCCAGGGTGACCACCTGCGACGGCGACACGCCGGCGTGGTCGCTGGCGGCCGACAGCGCCGAGATCGAGATCGACGGATACGCCACGCTCACCCATACCACGCTCAACATCCGCAACGTCCCCCTGGCAGACGCCCCCTGGCTCATCCTGCCGGCCAAGACCACGCGGCAGACGGGCCTGCTCTTCCCCGACATCGGGTACAGCACCCTCAACGGGCTTTTTTACAGCCAGCCTTTTTTCCAGGTGCTGGACAAGAGCCGCGACATCACCTGGACGGGGACGTATGCCGGCAAGGCGGGCTTCATGCCGGGCATCGAGTTCCGTTCGCACACGCGCCGCGAAAACAAGACCTGGCTCGGCGCGGACTTTTTGTATGACAAGCACACCTTCCGCACGGAAGGCGGCGACCCGGTCAACGCCGGCGACGGCTATGTCAACACCAGCCGGGAGCGGTACTGGCTGCGCGGCATGGGCAATGGCGAGATCGGGGATTCGGGATGGCATTACCGGTACAACCTGGATCTCGTTTCCGACCAGAATTTCCTGAGCCAGTTCAAAAGCATGCGCACGGGCTTCAGCAATACCAGCGACAGCCTGTACGGCATGTTCGGCAGGGACCTGCACGAAGTGGACCAGGACCGTGTCACCCAGGGCTATGTTTTCAAAGAATGGGACAGGTTCATGCTCTCGGCCGGCGTGCGCTACGAGCAGCGACCGGAGCTGGGGCACGGCAACGCTTCCCGCAAGGGCGACACCACGGTCCAGAGCATCCCCCTGGAGGCATGGCTGTACAAGGGGAGGGTGGCAGGATCCTTCCCGCTGGAGATCCAGGGCGAGATATCGGCCGCGTATGAATACCGCAGGCGCGGCATACGCGGGCTGCGCACGGAGATCCATCCCGAACTCACCCTGCCGCTTGCCCTGCCCGGCTTCTCCCTGCTGCTCACGGGGGGCGTGCGCCAGACCTTCTATAACAGCAGCCACGGCACCTATCCTTCCAGCGATCCCTGGACGAGGGGGTCGGGCAATCATTCGCGCTTCATCCCCGACATGGCGGCCACGGCGTACACGCAGTTCTCCCGCGTATGGGACCTGTCTGCGCGCGCCCTTCCCGCCACGGCGGAAAACAGCGGGAAATGGACCTGGACAGGCCTCATGCACCGCGTCCAGCCCAGGCTCTCCTACAGCTGGACGCCCGAGAAGGACCAGTCGGAGAACCCCCTGTACGACGACCTGGACCGCATCATCCCGTGGCAGCGCGCCCGTTTTTCCGTGACCAACATCCTCACGGCGCGCAAGACGGCGGTCGCCGGGGAGAAGGGCCGCTACGCCGCCACGAACAGCTATGCCGATCCTGTCCGCTGGGAGGTCTCCACCGGATACGACTTCGAAGAGGCGAGCCGCACCGTTTTCAGGGAGAAGTACGGGCGCAGGCCCCTGCTCGACACCTATTCCCATCTCGAGCTCGCCCCGCTGGAATGGCTTTCCTTCTGGAACAGGGTGTATGTGTCCATGTACGGTGACGGGATCACCCGCAGCGACACCGGACTCAAGCTCTCCCATGCGCGCTGGGGATCGTGGAGCCTGGCGTACAGCCAGCGCAACAGGTATTATGACTACATCACCGAGATGAAGCGCGACACGGAAAGCGACATCTCCCTTGAAGCAAGGCGCCGCCTGCTCACCAACGTGTTCGAGTTCCGCCCGCTGGACAGCATATCCCTTTACTACCTGACCACGGACAACCTCGTGAGCGGCAAGAACTACGAGCGCCGCTTCGTCCTGGGCTACCACCATCAGTGCTTCAATATCCTGGGCTCCATCCACAGCAAGGGCAGGGACAATTCCTACCGGATCATCCTCCAGCTGCCCGGCTTGAGCCTATAGGCGGGACCATGGTCGTACAGCTTGCATGCGGGGCACTGGAAGGCGTCGACGCCTTCCGCGTGGACCTGGAGGTGGACCACACCAGGAAGGGCGTCCCGTCGTTCGTCATGGTCGGCCTTGCGGAGGGCGCCGTCAGGGAATCGCGCGAGCGGGTGCTCAAGGCCCTGCAGAACTCAGGGTTCCGCATCCCGCCCGGCAGGATCACCGTCAACCTCGCGCCCGCCGACCGCCGCAAGGAAGGCTCGGCCTACGACCTGCCCCTGGCCCTCGGCCTCCTCGCCGCGGCGGGGATCCTCCCTCCTGAGAAGATCGGTGGATGGTTCTTTGCGGCGGAGCTTTCCCTGGACGGCCGGCTCAAGCCCGTGCCGGGCGTCCTTCCGCTGGCCATACTGGCAAGGAACGAAAAGGCGCGCGGGATCATCGTGGCGCCGGAGAACGCCGCGGAAGCCGGCATCGTCGAGGGCGTTCAGGCCTATGCCCCTCAGACCCTGGGCGAGGCGGCCGCCTTTCTCGACGGCCGGGCGGAGCTCGAGCCGTCGCGTTCCGCACCGCCCGCGCTGGACGACCCCTTCCCCCTGGATTTCAGCGACGTCAAGGGGCAGGAACGGGCCAAGCGGGCCATTGAGATCGCCGCAGCCGGGGCGCACAACATCCTGCTCGTCGGTCCTCCGGGGAGCGGGAAGACCATGCTTGCCCGCCGGATACCGGGCATCCTGCCCCCGCTCCTCTTTGACGAGGCGCTCGAAGTGACGAAGATATACAGCGTGGCGCGCCTGCTCAGCGGCGGACTGGTCCGGCAGCGTCCTTTCCGCGCCCCCCACCACAGCGATTCCAGCGTGGCCATCATCGGCGGCGGGGTCCCTCCGCATCCGGGGGAGGTCAGCCTGGCGCACCGCGGCGTGCTCTTCCTGGACGAACTGCCGGAATTCCAGCGGGCCGCGCTCGAGGTGCTCCGGCAGCCCCTGGAGCAGGGCTCCGTGTCCATCTCGCGCTCATCCTATGCCGTCACCTATCCGGCGGATTTCATGCTCGTCGCCGCCATGAACCCCTGCCCCTGCGGCTACAGCACGGACCCCAGGCATGAATGCACCTGCTCGGCGAATGCCATAGCCCGCTACCGCGCCAGGCTCTCCGGCCCCCTGCTGGACCGCATCGACCTGCATATCGAAGTGCCTGCCGTGTCGTACGATGAACTGCGTGCGCAGCAGGGAGGCCCGTCTTCGGGCGAGATGCGGGAACGCGTCCTGCGCGCCCGCGGGGTGCAGGCCCGGCGCTACGCCGGCACGCCCTTCAGGACCAACGCCGACCTGGGCGGCGCCATGCTCAGCGAATGCTGCCGCCTGGGGCGCAGCGAGCAGGATTTCCTGGGGAAGGCCGTGGACGCCCTTGCCCTTTCGGCCCGCGCCTACACCCGCATACTGCGCGTTGCGCGCACCATTGCCGACCTGGAAGGGGAAAAGGACATATCGCTGCCCCATATCGCCGAGGCCGTGGGCTGCCGCGCCCTGGACAGGGGGCAGGCATGAAGCGGGCCGGCACCTGCTGCCTGCTCTGCCTTGCGGCGTCGGCGGGCCTGTTCTTCGGCACGGCGAACCCCGTGCTGCACGTCCCCTTTGCCATTTTGCTCTATCCGCTCGCGCTCTGCCTTGCCGCGCGCTTTCCCGCGCCTTTCCGCCTGGGCTGGCTGTGCGGGATCCCCGGTGCGGCCGCTGCGCTGTACTGGATAGCCTGCGCCGCCTGGCGCTACGGGGGCATGCCCTGGATGATGGCGGCCCCCTGCGCGATCCTGCTCGGCATGTACGTGGCCCTCTGGGGCGGGATCTTCTCGTGGCTGCTCGCGCGTTTTTCCCAGGCCGGACCATTGTGCCGCAGCGCTGCCGCGGGCGCCCTGTGGTTCTTGCTGGAATGGGGGCGCGGCTGGTTTTGCAGCGGATTTCCCTGGCTCACGCTGTCTTCCGGGCTGGCTTCCTGGCCCGTGCTCATGCAGCCCCTGTGCCTGGTGGGAGGATACGGATCGTCCGCCGTCCTGGCCGCAGCGGCCTGCCTGATGGCCGGAGGCCCCGGGGCAGGGCAGCCGGCCCGCCCGTGGAAGGGCATGGCGGCAGGGGCGCTCATCTGCCTTTCCCTGGCGGCCTTCGGGGCATGGCGCGTGCACGGCTTTGCCGATGCCGGCGTGCCGGTCACGCTCTCGCTCGTCCAGGGGAACGTGCCCCAGGATGTCAAATGGACCCCGCAGTACCAGCAGGCCACGCTGGAAAAGTATGCGCGCCTGAGCACGGAGTGCCTCCGCCAGGCGCAGCAGGGCAGGACGCCTGCCGTTCCCGACCTGCTCCTGTGGCCCGAGACCGCCATGCCTTTCTATTATCCCTCGAGCCCGCAGGTCCCGGCCCTGCGCGGCTTTGTCCGGGACGCAGGCATCCCCGTGCTCACGGGCATCCCATCCGTGCGCTGGCTCCCGGACGGCAAAAGCCTGCTGCTCAACCGGGCCAGCCTTTTTTCCCCGGGCGGCGGCGAGGCGCATTACGACAAGGAACACCTTGTCCCCTTTGGGGAATACCTGCCTCCCTTCCTCGACATGGAGATGTTCCGCCCCCTGCTCCAGGGGCTCGGCGGCTTTGCCTCCGGTGAGCGCGCCCCGCTTTTCACGCTGGAACGGGAAGGCGGCCCGCCCGTCCGCCTGGGCATGCTGGTATGCTACGAGGCGATCTTTCCGGAGATCGCGCGCCGCCGGGTGGCGGACGGGGCCCAGGTGCTGCTCAACATCAGCAACGACGCCTGGTACGACCGCACGTCGGCACCCGTGCAGCATCTCCAGCTCGCGGCCATGCGCGCCGTGGAGCAGGGCCGCTGGCTGGCGCGCTCCACCAATACCGGGATCACGGCCTTCGCCGACCCCCTGGGAAGGATCCATGCCCTGGAGGACGGCCGCGGGGGCTTCCTCCTGTTCGCCGAGGGCCATCTCACAGGGAAGGTGCTTGCCCGTGACGGGCACACCTTGTATTTTTACCTTCATCCGTGGCTGCCCGCCGCCGCCCTCGCTCTGCTCCTGCTTTGCGCGGCACGGGGCCGTGCGTGGCACGCCGCCAAAAAACGCAAAGGATAGGACTATGCTTCAGCTTGCAGAATTGCGTCCGCAGTGCCTTGAACTTTCAGAACAATTCCTTTCCCTCTGGGGGCGTCTTTGACCAGGCTGGAAAGGAAAAGCGCCTTGCGGAGATCGAATCTTCCATTTCCAGCCCCGACGTCTGGGGCGACCAGGAAAAGCTCACGCCCCTGCTCAGGGAAAAAAGCCGCATGGAGGCGGAGATACAGCGCTGCCGCGACCTGAAGGCGAGCCATGATGAGATGCGCGGCTGGCTGGAACTTGCCGAAGGGGGCGAGGAAGACGCCCTGGAGATGCTGGAGGAGCAGACGGCCCATCTGCGCGCGTTCCTTGACAAGACCGAGCTCGACGTGCTGCTGAGCGGCGATTCCGACCATTGCGACGCCATCCTCGACATCCACCCCGGCGCCGGCGGCACGGAAGCCCAGGACTGGGCGGAGATGCTCCAGCGCATGTACCTGCGCTGGGCCGAGAGCCGGCGCTTCAAAACGCAGATCATCGATACCCTGCCCGGCGAAGAAGCGGGCATCAAGTCCGTGACCATGCGCATCCAGGGCGAGAACGCCTTCGGCCTTCTGCAGGGGGAGAAGGGCATACACCGGCTCATCCGCCTTTCGCCCTTCGACGCCTCCGGCAGGAGGCATACCTCCTTCGCCTCGGTGGACATCATCCCGGACGCCAGCGAGGAGCTGGACATAGAGGTCAAGGAGAGCGACCTGCGCATCGACGTATACCGTTCCTCGGGTGCGGGAGGCCAGCACGTGAACAAGACGGAATCCGCCGTGCGCATCACGCACCTGCCCACGGGCATCGTGGCCCAGTGCCAGAACGAGCGTTCGCAGCAGAGCAACAGGGAAAGCGCCATGCGGGTCCTGAAGGCCCGGCTCTACGCCTTTGAGCAGAGCAAGCGCGATGCGGCGAAGCAGGCCGACTACGCCGGCAAGGACGCCATAGCCTTCGGCAGTCAGATACGCACCTACACGCTCCATCCCTACCATCTTGTCAAGGACCACCGCACCTCTGCGGAACGCGGCGATGCGGAGGCCGTGCTCGACGGCGACCTGGATGCCTTCCTGCGCGCCTACCTCCTTTGGAAGCACGGCCAGCCCGTGAAGGAGGCATGAGATGGCCCTCATGCGCTTCTCCTCATGGAACGTCAACGGCTTCCGCGCGGTGAGCGCCAAGCCGGACTGGGCATGGTTCGCCTCCAGCGGGAGCGACGTCATCGGACTGCAGGAAACGAAGGTCTCGCCCGGGCAGCTCCGGGACGCGCAGAGGGAGCCGGAAGGGTGGCATGCCTTCTGGTCCTCTTCCGTGGTGAAGAAGGGCTATTCGGGCGTGGCCGTGTTCAGCCGCCGCAGGCCGCTCGCCGTCGAGGCGGAGCTGCCGGATCCGGACTACCAGGGCGAGGGCAGGGTGCTGCACCTGGAATTTCCCGAATTGCATTTCTTCAACATCTACTTCCCCAACGGCGGGGAGGAGGTGTCCAAAGGCGTGTTCAGGCGCGTCCCCTACAAGATGGGCTTTTTCAACGCGTTTTTCGACTACGCCGAGCAGCTGCGGGAGGACAAGCCCATCGTGGTCTGCGGGGACTTCAACATCTCCCACAGGGCCATCGACCTCGCCCGGCCCCGGGAAAACGAGCTGAACACCGGGTTCCTGCCCGAGGAGCGCGCCTGGATGGACGGCTTCGTGCAGGCCGGCTATGTGGACACCTTCCGCCTGGTGCATGGGGAGCAGGCCGGGGCGTACAGCTGGTGGTCGTACAAGACGCGCGCCCGCGAGCGCAACATCGGGTGGCGGCTGGATTATTTTTTCGTCTCGGAGGAACTGAAAGACCATGTGCGCGACGCATGGATCGAGGACGGGGTCTATGGGTCGGACCATTGCCCCGTGGGGCTGGCGCTGGACGTATGACGGCGCCTTAAACAAAAGATCCCGCCGGAAGCGGGAGGGAAATATGGGGCGAATGACAGGGTTTGAACCTGCGACCCCCTGAGCCACAATCAGGTGCTCTTCCAACTGAGCTACATTCGCCGTGCAAGAGATTTCTTTAGAGGATAATCCTTTCCCAGTCAAGCAAATTCTGCGCATGGAGGCATCATGGACAGTTTTCTCATAAAGGGCGGCGCCCCGCTCAACGGCGAGGTCACGGTCAGCGGATCCAAAAACGCGGCCCTGCCCATCCTTCTGGCTTCCATAGCCGTGGACGGCGACGTGCAGTACGGCAACGTGCCCGACCTCCGCGACATCCGCACCACCATCAGGCTGCTCAACATCCTGGGGCGCGGGGCGTCGCTGGAGGACGGGAGGGTGCTGGTGAAGAACGGCGAGATGGGGATCGAGGCCCCCTACGACCTGGTGAAGACCATGCGCGCTTCCGTGCTCTGCCTGGGGCCGCTGCTGGCGCGCAAGCGCGAGGCCAAGGTATCGCTGCCCGGCGGCTGCGCCATCGGGGCGCGCCCTGTGGACCAGCACCTCCTGGCGCTGGAAAGCATGGGGGCGTCGTTCGACCTGCAGAACGGCTACATCCACGGGACCTGCCCGGACGGGCTGAAGGGGGCGCATTTCAGCTTCTCCATGCCCACGGTGGGCGGCACCGAGAACGCCCTCATGGCTGCGTGCCTGGCCCAGGGCGAGACCGTGATGGAAAATGTCGCCCGCGAACCGGAGATCGTCGACCTGGCCAATTTCCTCAACCGCTGCGGCGCGCGCATCGAGGGGCAGGGGAGCAGCGTCATCACCGTGAAGGGCGTGGAGCGGCTCTATGGCTGCTCCTACGACATCATGCCCGACCGCATCGAGGCCGGGACCTTCCTCGTCGCCGCAGGCGTGACCGGCGGTGAGCTTTTCGTGAGGAACTGCCCGGCTGCAGACATGGCCGCCCTGCTGGGCAAGCTGCGCGAGGCGGGCATGGAGATCGAGGAGCGGGAAGGCGGCGTTTTGGCCCGGGCCGCCTCGCCGCTGAAGGCGGTGGACATCAGCACCCAGCCCCATCCCGGCTTCCCCACCGACATGCAGCCGCAGTTCATGGTGCTGCTCTGCCGCGCCCAGGGCCCGGGGATGGTCAGGGAGAACATCTTTGAGAACCGCTTCATGCACGTGCAGGAACTGGTGCGCATGGGCGCGGACATCCAGGTGAACGGTCCTTCGGCGCTGGTGCGCGGCACGGGCAGGCTGGAAGGCGCCCCGGTCATGGCCTCCGACCTCCGCGCCGGAGCCGCCCTCGTCCTGGCAGGGCTCTGCGCCGAAGGCGAGACCCGCGTGCAGCGCATCTACCATATCGACAGGGGCTACGAGCGCCTGGAGGAAAAGCTGTCCGCCGTGGGGGCGGACATCCGCCGCGTCCATGAACAGGAATAGCGTGCCGCGGAGTGCGCCATGCCTGACGCCCCAGCCCGATGCCTGAAGCCCTGCCTCCTGCCGGGGCTCCTGGGCTGGCAGACCGGCTTCCTTGCCATGCTCGCCGGCGCCGTGGCCTGGCGCGCTCCGGCTTTTGCCGCGGCGCTCATGGTCCTGCTGCTTGCCGTGACGGCGCCGCGGGACCTGCGCCGCTTCGCCCTGCTGCTCCTCTGCTCCTGCCTGGGAGCCTGCATGATGCATGCGTCTTTGCCGCGGCAGGGCATCATGCCCTCCTGGGCGGCGATGCCCGGCAGGACCGTGCTTGCAGCGGGGACGGTGAAAAGCGTTTCCGGGCTTTACGGGGGCAGGGTGCGCGTGCTGCTGGAGCATGTGCGCCCTTGCGGAGCGGAGCCCTCCCTGCCCGCGGACAGGCAGGAAAAGCTCTCCCGGCAGCTTGCCAGGGCCCCCCTTTTCGCCGGCAACGGCTTTCCCAGGGGCTATGCCGCCGTCACCGGTGCGGAAGGGGAGGTCCCCGGACTGGTCGCGCTCACGCTGGACGCCCGGGACCTGGGATCTCTTGAGCGTCCGCTGCCGGGGCAGGAGCTGCGCGGCGCGCTGCGCTTTTTCCCTTCGGGCGGCAGCCTGAACGAACATGTTCCCGACCCCCGCGCCTACTGGCATGACCGGGACGTATGGTGTGCGGCGCGGCCTGCGCGTTCCGGCGGAGTGCCCCTCTGGATGGAAGCTTCCGGCGGGAAGGGGCTGCGCTTCCATGCCGCCCGGCTGCGTGAACGCTGGCGCCTGGGCCTTTTGGAAACGCTGCGGCGCATGGATGCGGGGAGCGGTGCTCCGGGGGAAGGAGAGGGCGGTCTTTCCCAGTCCGCCGCCATGCTGCAGGCGCTTTTGTTCGGCGACCGTTCCGCCTTGTCCCCCCAGACGGCGGAGCGCTTCGCCTCCGCGGGGCTGGTGCATTCCCTGGCGCTTTCCGGGCAGCACCTTGCGCTGGCCGGCCTGGCTGCGGCCGCAGCCGTGTGGCTGTGCTCGCTCTTCTTCCATGGCATGTTCCTCAGGGCGCCGCGCCGCGTCTGGACGGCATGCGCCGCGCTGCCCTTCGCCATCTGCTACCTTTATCTCGGCGGCGCTCCCTTTTCCCTGGTCCGCGCCGCCTGCATGCTGGCCGCAGGGGCCGCGCTTTTGTGCATGCGGCGCACGTCATCCCCCCTGGACGCGCTGTTCTTTGCCGGCCTCTTGATCTTCATGGGGTGGCCGCCGGGCGTTTTCGACCTTTCCCTGCAGCTGTCCTTTTCGGCCGTTGCCGGCATCATCTGCGCAGCTCCCCTGGCGGGGGCCGCCTGCGCGAGGCTCTTCCCCAGGGAAGGCGTCCCCCGCAGGAGGCTGGGCCATGCCTGCCGTGCCGTGCTGCGTTGGACCCTCACGCTCCTGCTCGCCTCCTGCGCCGCACAGGCCGCGGTGTTCCCCGTGCAGACCCATGCGTTCGGCGTGGTGGCGCCCGGATCCTGGCTGAACCTCATCTGGCTGCCGCTGCTGGCCTTCGTGACGCTGCCGTGCGCGGCCGTGGGGCTCGCGCTGAACATGGCGGGCGCCGCGGCTGCGGCTGCCGCGTCCCTGCACGCTGCCGCCCTGCCTGCGGACCTCATCCTATGGCTCCTGGAACGGCTGGACGGAGCGGGGGCCATCACCGCCATCCAGTGCCTGCGTTTCGACCCCGTGGCCATGCTGGGCATGGGGGCGTGCCTGTGCGTGTCCGCCTTCCTGGCGGAGCGGCGCCTGCTGCGCCTGCCTGTCCCTCCGGCTGCCTTACGGCTGCTGATCGCCGGCGCGCTGCTCATCCCCATCGGACAGGCGCCTGCCCTGCTTGGACAAGCCATGCTGGAGCACAGGGACGCCGTGCGCGTCACGTTGTTCGACGTGGGACAGGGGCAGTCTGTCCTTGTGGAATGCGGGGGAGGGCGCATCCTCATCGACGGGGGCGGCAGCGCGTCCCCGTTCTTTGACTGTGGGAAGAGCATCCTCGCTCCGGCCCTGACCTGGGGACGGCTGCCGCGGCTGGACGCCGTGGCCGTGACCCATACGGACACGGACCACGCCCGTGGCCTGCGCTGGCTGCTGGGGCATTTTTCCGTCAGGGAGCTGTGCTGGTCCGCCCGTTCCGCGTCCGGCGGGGAGAGCCCGGACGGCACGGCGCTCAGGGACATCGCGGAAAAACGCGGCATCCGGGAGCGCATCCTGGCCCGCGGGGATGTCCTGGACCTGCCGCGGGGCTTCCGCCTGGAGGTGCTGTGGCCGCCGCGCGGCGGGGAGGGGCGCAAGCGCACGGCCAACGACGATTCCCTGGTGCTGCGGCTCGCCAGGGAAGGCAGGGGGCTGGCGCTGTTCTGCGGGGACGTCAGGGCGCCCGCCCTGAAGGACCTGCTGCGCCTGGGCGGCGACCTTAAGGCGGAAGTGCTCGTGCTGCCGCATCACGGTGCGTCGTCGAGCCTGCTGCCCGAGTTTTACGGGGCCGTGGCGCCGGAGCTGGCGCTGGCGTCCGCCGGAGCCTTCAACCAGTATGGATTCCCGAGCGCAAAGGTCAGGCAGGAGCTGGAACGAAGGGGCATCCCCCTCCTGAACACGGGGGAGGAAGGGCAGCTGCGCGTGGTGTGGGACTTTGGCGGGGACGCCCCGGGCAGGCGCACAGTGGAAGCGCCGTTCCGTCAGGACCGTCCGCTCACGGCGTCCACGCCCATGGCGGAAAGCTCGTCCAGCACGGCCTGTCCGAGCCTGGGGATGTTCTGCTCGCAAACAGGGGAGAGCCCGAGCTCCATGGTGTGGTAGTCCTGCGGTTCCATGCCGTAGACCACGCCTTCCGGTCGGTGCCCCAGCAGGTCGCAGCTGATGAGCGTGTCCACGAGGTCCGTCTGGTGCAGGGAATCGCGGAAGCTCATGCTCTTGCGCAGGTTCTCATCAGTGAGGCGGTAGACGCTGCCCGGCTCTCCGCCGCCGAGTACGGCGTCGAGCACATAGACCCTGTCGCAGCCCAGCAGGGCGTCCATCAGCGCCATGCCCAGGGTGCCGCCGTCCAGCAGCGTGACGTGTTCAGGAAAGCGGGCGTTCTCCCGCAGCCATTCCAGGGCGCGCACGCCGATGCCTTCGTCACGGAAAAGGATGTTGCCGACGCCGAGGATGAGTATCTTTTGCATGGTTCAGCCCGAAAAAAAGCCGGAGAAGATCTCCGGCTTTTCATGGTTGAGGTCAGGCGCTCAGGCGCGGATGATCACAGGACCTTGAAGTCGTAGGTCTGGTTGCTGTTGCCGTCGATGATGTGCACGCCGCAGGCGATGCACGGGTCGAAGGAATGCACCGTGCGCAGGATCTCCACCGGGCGCTTCGGGTCGGCGATGGGCGAGCCCACCAGGGAGGCTTCCACGGCGCTCAGCTTGCCGGCGGCGCAGCGCGGACCGAGGTTCCACGTGGAGGGCACGACCAGCTGGAAGTTGGCGATCTTCTTGTCCTCGATGACGATCCAGTGCGAGAGCCCGCCGCGGGGGGCGTGGACGAAGCCTGCGCCTTCGGCGTGCTTGGGCACTTCGGCGTTGACGCAGATCTTGTTGTCGCCGCTGGCGATGTTCTCCTGGAATTCCTTGAGCCACTGTCCGACGCCTTCGGCGACCACGAGGGCCTCGACGCCGCGGGCCGCGGTGCGGCCAAGGGTGGAGAACAGGGCTTCAGGACCGGCGCCCAGGGCGCTGAGCACGGTGTCCACGGTCTTTTTGACGAGGGGGTTGCCCTGTGCGTAGGAGATGAGCATCTGGGCGAGGGGCCCGGTCTCCACGGCATGGCCGTCGTAGCGCGGGGCCTTCATCCAGGAGTAGCGGTCCTTGTCGCCGGGACGGGTGAACTGCGGCGCGGTGACGCCCTTGAAGGGCGCGCGGGCCTCGTCGCCCTCGTACCAGCTGTGGCGCACATGCTCGGAGATCTTCATGGGATCGAAGGGCATGGGGTTGGAAAGGTCGCGGTTGTAGATGACGCCGGGCTTGAGCCAGCGGGACTCCAGGTCGCGTTCCTTGCCCATGGCCGGGAATTCGCCGAAGTCCATGTAGTCGGAAACGCCGCCGCCGATGCCCGCCCAGTCTTTGTAGGCGCCGGCCACGAGCAGCAGGTCGGGGATGTACACCTGTTCGATGAATTCCCTGGCCTGCTTGTACAGGGCGGCGAACTGGGCGATGGTCTCGGGCTGCAGGGCGTTGTAGCAGGTCACGCCGCCGGCGATGAGGAACTGCGGATGCGGGTTCTTGGCGCCGAACACGGCGGTGCCGCGGGCGATGTCCACCTGGACGCGCAGCGCTTCGAGATAGTGCGCGGTGGCCACGAGGTTGGCTTCCGGCTCAAGGTAGTAGGCGGGATGGCCGCCCAGGAAGTAGGCGTTGGTGAAGGGGCCGAGCTGCCCGCTGTCCACGAGGGCCTTGACCTTGGCCTGAACGGCGCGCAGGGTCGCTTCACTGGTGGGGCGGGGCGAGATGGACGCGTTGAGCTTGGCGGCCTTGGCCGGGTCGGCCTTGAGGGCCGCCGCCACATCGACGAAGTCCAGCGCGTGCAGATGGTAGAAATGCACCACGTGGTCATGCATGTTCTGCATGCCCAGCACAAGGTTGCGGATGAGCGTGGCGTTGCGCGGGATCTCGATCTTCATGGCGTCTTCCAGCGCGCGGGTGGAGGCCAGCGCGTGGGTATAGGTGCAGACGCCGCAGGTGCGCGCGGTGAAGAATTGCGCGTCGCGGGGGTCGCGGCCCTTGAGGATGGTCTCGAGGCCGCGGAAAAGCGTGGAGCAGCTGCGCGCATCCTTGACGCGGCCGTTTTCCACTTCCACTTCGATGCGCAGATGTCCTTCGATCCTGGTCAGCGGATCGACCACGACCGGGCCGGTATAGTTGCTCTGGGGAGTCTTTTTAACTTCGCTCATAACGGCATCTCGCTAGTTTTCGTAGAAGGGTGACATGTTGTCCCAGAAGTTGGGCTCGGAGCAGCCGATGCAGGGATGCCCCGCCTTGACGGGCCAGCTGACGTCGTTGAACAGCGCCTTGGGGCAGTTGTTGTAGGTCATCGGCCCCTTGCAGCCGAGCTTGAACAGGCACCACCCGGCGCGCGCCTCTTCGGAATCGAAGGAGGGGGCGAACTCCAGCGCCTCGAAGTGCGGCAGGCGCTCGCAGAGCTCGTGCACCGTGACGCCGTAGAACATCTTCGGGCGGTTCAGCTTGTCCAGGTCGATCTTCAGCCCGCCCAGGTAGGCGGCCAGCGTGCCGACGAGGTTGATGGGGTTGGGCGGGCAGCCGGGCACGTTGATGGCGGTGATGCCCATGGAGCCGAAGCAGTCGTTGACGCCCTTGGCCCCGGTGGGGTTGGGCGCGGCGGAAGGCAGCCCGCCGAAGCAGGCGCAGGTGCCGTAGGCCACCACGGCCTTGGCTCCGGCAAGCACTTCCTTGTTGATCTCGAACATGGTGCGCCCGCCGATGGTGCCGTAGAGGCCGTCCATGGCGGTGGGGATGGCCCCTTCGACCACGCAGATGTAGCCGTTGGGGTTCTTCATGGCCATGTGCAGGGCTTCTTCGGCAGCCTCGCCCGCGGCCGCCATGATGGTCTCCTGGTAGTCGAGGGAGATGGTGTCGAGGATGAGCTCGTCGATGAAGGGCTTGTTGGTGCGGATGAGGGCTTCCGTGCAGCCGGTGCATTCGGAGTCGTGCAGGTAGATGACGGAAGGGCGGTTCGGCGCGGTGAGCGCCTTGGCGATCGCGGGAGCGAAGGACGGTCCCATGCCCATGGCCACAGCGACAGTAGAGCAGAATTTAAGGAAGTCACGGCGGGAGATGCCACGCTTTTCAAGGCGTTCTTCAGCGCCATCCTTCCCCAGACCAATGGAGATTTGCATTATGATCCTCCTGGCTCTGATAACAGAGAACGGTTTCCGCATCGAAGACGGTCAATGGGAAACATGCCATTGCTAATCATGGCAGACCGGCACGTTGGGCAGACTGCCGCTTTCGTTTTACATGACAGTAAAGGAAAAAGCCCGTCAGGTCAAGAATGTGAAAATTTTTTTATAAAGGAAGTGTTAAAAATAATATTAAAGTAGCATTAGTGGCGGTCGAGAATGCCCATGAGCCTGTCCGCCGCGGCCTCGGGGCGTATCCCTGCCAGGCAGGCATGAGCGCGGGGGCACGTCCCTGAACCGTGGAGCGAGCAGGGACGGCAGGGGAGGGGGAGCTCCAGCACGGCGTCGCGTTCCCCCGAGGGGAAGAAGCCCCATTCACGCGTGGTGGGGCCGAAAAGGGCGAGCACGGGCGTCCCGGCGGCATCCGCCAGGTGCATGGGCGCGGAATCCCCTGTGACCACGGCGTCGGCGCCGCCCAGCAGGGCGCAGAGCTGGCGCACGCCTGTCCTGTTCACCAGCGAGATGCCCGGAAAGCCCGCATCCTCTCCTTTGCCTGCCCAGGCGCAGCCGATGCCGCGTCCTTCCAGCAGCCGGGCGAAGGCCAGCCAGGTCTCACGCGGCCATGTTTTCAGCGGATGGGTGGCGAAGGGATGCAGGACGGCGACGCGGCCGTAAGCCTTGCGCAGCGGCGCGAGGACGCCTTCCGCCCATTCCCGCTCCTCCGCGGTGAGGAAGACTTTGGGGAGCAGCTCGCTGCGGGGCGGGATAGCGTCTTTCCCCCACAGTCCCGAAGCGTAGCGCTGGGGCACGTTCAGCGAGAGAAGCGCCTCCCGGCAGAAGCGCCCCCTGCTCCAGAGGAAGATGCGGCGTTCAAGGCTCATTTTCCGGTAGCAGATGATGGCGTCGCGCCAGCCTTTGGCAAGGAGCGCGCTGCGCAGGTTCCTGTGCAGGTCGAGCAGCGGGGAATCCTGCCAGCGCGCGGCGATGTCGCGGAAGGCGGCCCTGCGGGCTGGCCCGCGCAGCTCGTCGTCTTCCAGCCCGACGACTTCGTCCACCGCAGGGTTCCCGTCGAACAGGGGGGCGAACTGCCGGCGCGTGACCACCGTGAACACGGTGCCGTGCTGCCGGTGATAGCGCAGCAGCACGCCCGTGGTCAGGGCCACGTCGCCCAGGGAGCTGAAGCGCACGGCGACCATGTGCGCATTGCTGATGCGTGAGGAATAGCGGGCCATGCCTGCGGATGCCTGGAGCGGCCGGTCAGCGCGTGCCGAAGATGCGGTCGCCGGCGTCGCCCAGGCCGGGGATGATGTAGCAGTTCTCGTCCAGGTGGGAATCCAGCGCCGCGGCGTAGATCTCCACGTCGGGGAACCTGTCGAGCACGGCCTTCACGCCCTCGGGCGCGGCCACGAGGTTGAGGGAGTAGATCCTGGGGCAGCCGGCCTTCTTGAGGCTTTCGATGGCCGCCACGAGCGATCCGCCGGTGGCGAGCATGGGGTCGAGGATGATGGCGAAGCGCTGGTCGATGCGCTTGGCCAGCTTCTTGTAGTATTCCACGGGCTCGTGGGTGGTCTCGTCCCTGTACAGGCCGAGGACGCTGATCTTGGCTCCGGGTATCATGTCGAGCACGCCGTCCATCAGTCCGAGCCCGGCGCGCAGGATGGGCACGATGGTGATCATCTTGCCGGAGATGTACTCCACCTCCACCATGCCGGCCCAGCCCTTGACCGTCTTTTTTTCGGTGGGCAGGTCCTTGGTGGCCTCGTAGGTGAGCAGGCGGGCGATCTCTTTGGAGAGCATGCGGAATTCGCTGGTGGAGGTGCTTTCCTTGCGCAGCAGCCCCAGCTTGTGCCGGATGAGCGGGTGGTCAACGATGTGCAGGGCCATGGAGCCTTCCTTTGTTGGGAGTGAGAAGCTGTCTTGAACATACGCCGCGCGCATGGGGGCGTCAAGGAGGGGCGCCGCGTCCTTTTGCCCCTCTCGTTCCCCCGGCGGGCAGGGGTCATCGCTTCTTGAGCACGGCCCGGAGCTCCTTCATCAGGACATCGACGTCCACGGGCTTGGCGATATGGGCCTGCATCCCCGCATCCCTGGCTGCCTGCACGTCTTCCTGGAAGGCGTTGGCCGTCATGGCGAGGATGGGGATGCCTGAGAGCTCGCGGTCGTCCAGGGCGCGTATGGCCCTCGTTGCTTCATAGCCGTCCATGACGGGCATCTGGATGTCCATCAGTATCGCGTCGTACCAGCCCGGCTGCGAGGCGGAGACCATGTCCACGGCGGCCCTGCCGTTTTCCGCGGTCTCCACCGTGAAGCCCTTCTGGGTCAGGATGGCGGAGGCGATCTCCATGTTGATGGCGTTGTCTTCGACCAGCAGCAGCCGCCTGCCAGCGAACTCGTCACCGCCCGGATCGGAGGAAGGATCTCCCTTGCTCCGCTCCACCTCGCCTGCATCGGCCAGCTTGAATTTGAAGCGCATGATGAACTGCGTCCCGCTGCCAGGGGAAGTGAGCACGTCGATGGTCCCGCCCATCAGGTCGATGAGCCTCTTGGTGATGGAAAGACCCAGCCCCGTGCCTTCCACGCCGCTGTCCGTGGAGCTGCGTTCCCTCTCGAACGCCGTGAACATCTTGTCGACGAACTGCCGGGACATGCCTATGCCGGTGTCCTTGATGTTCAGCTCATAGGCGCCGTATCCGTTTTCGTCCCGCCCGGATTCGAGCATCGTGACCGAGACCGATCCTCCCGGCGGGGTGAACTTGCAGGCGTTGCTCAGGACATTGAACAGGACCCGGTCCATGTTTTTCTTGTCGCACCAGGCGTAGCGGTCCTGCACCTGCGAGTCGTGGATGGCGAACGCCAGCTTTTTCTGCTCCATCAGCGGCGCGAAGACATCGCCTGTCTCCTCGAGGAGCCTGTGCAGGTCCACGGGCTCGTATGCCTGCCGGACATTGCCGCTCTCGATGCGGCTCATCTCAAGGATGTCGTCGAGCAGCGAGAGCAGGTTCCCGCTGGATGTGCTGATCTTTCCCAGGTAGCCCTGAACGGCTTCCATGGAGGTCTCCCGGCGGGCAAGTTCCGTGTAGCCGATGATCGCGTTCATCGGCGTGCGTAGGTCATGCGACATGTTGAAGAGGAAGCGGCTCTTGGCCAGGTTCCCTTCCACGGCGCGGATCTTTTCGCGCTCGGCGTCCTCGTGCTTCTTCCGCACCACATCCTGGATGTAGAGCATGACGGCGAACCCGGTGAAGACGACGACCAGAAGCAGGATGCTCCCGCCCGGGAGCGAAGAGCGAACGTCCGCGAGGCTGTCTTTTGCGGCGAGCATGGTGGTGAACCACAGGATGGCGGCATACACGAGGAGCGCGAACAAGATGCTGCCGGAGACGGACATGCCGCTGTATTCGACCAGCGTGCTCCGGTGTATCGTCCGCCAGTAGAAGACGAAGCCCAGCAGGCACCAGAACGAGAGCAGCAGGAAGGATTCGCTCCCCATGGCGTTTATGGCCGCCAGGCGCGGCACGAGCTGGACGACGGCAAAGGATGCCGCGATGAGCGACCCGAGCATGCCGAGGAGCATGATCTTCCGGTTGCCTTCGGACTTCGCTGTCCTGAACGCCGCTGCGCAGGTGTAGCCGTAGGCGACCACCGCCCCGAAGGACACGAGGTCCACGAACCAGATGAGCGTGTTGCGCCCCAGAAGCGAGACAAGGATGGTCAGCCCCATGACGAACAGGATGCTGTACGTCGTTTTCGAGAACATCTCGGACAGGATGTTGTCCTCGGCCATCGTGGACAGGACGCGCACAGCGGCGCGATAGGCGCCTATGATGCCCGTGAAGATCGCCGCC
>JAEEGF011645977.1_pt1 | contig 49514 bp, 40 predicted proteins | sample 9134171 | NCBI WGS metagenome assembly JAEEGF01 (sample SAMN16246542, study PRJNA631951) | gut metagenome | biome: gut microbiome; feature: rumen; material: AP-attached | host: Bos | place: Iran: Karaj | collected 2018-10
AAAGCGACAGCCCCTTTTTTCGTATTACCCACTGGGGAGTCATGGGGACGGTTCTTTTGACTCCTTTACAATTGTCTTTTTAGATGATAGGAGTCATGGGGACGGTTCTTTTGACTCCTTTACAATTGTCTTTTTAGATGATATAGTTTTTTACTGAAATTAGAAAATCTATCCCCGCTCTGGGGAACTGGATAGAGTTTTTTCTATCTGGTAGATTTCCACGTTTGAATTTTTACAAAGCTTAGGAGGAATAGTAATGCCACGTCGGGCGCGAAATATGAGTGCATCTAATTATATGCACATAATTGTAAGAGGTATTGGGAAGCAGTTGCTGTTTGAGGATGATCATGATTATAGGTATTATCTTACAAAGTTAGAACTATATTGCATGGATACGGATGTTAAGGTATGTGCTTATTGTCTTATGGACAATCATGTTCATCTTTTGGTAAAAGGTGAAGCTGAATCAGTAATTCTTTTGATGAAAAAAATAGGAGTGAGTTATTCTTGGTATTACAACAAAAAATATGAGAGGGTAGGACATCTTTTTCAGGATAGATATAAGAGTGAATCAATAGACAATGATATTTATTTTCTTAGTGTGTTTAGATATATTCTGAAGAATCCACAGAAAGCTGGACTGTGTAAGGCAACGTGCTATCATTGGAATAGTTATAGGTATTATGATAATCCGTTACCATTTATGGATTTAACAGCGATTCGAAATCTGTTGGGGGATTTTGGACAATATAAAGAATTTATCGAGAAAAATGACGATGATCAGGGGCTTGAGTATTCGGAAACCAGACATAGTGATGCATGGGCAAAAGAAGAACTTGCAAGATGTCTTGGAATAACAAGCGGCACAGCTTTGCAGAAGTATAGTAAAATAGAAAGAGATGTAGCGCTGGTAAAGCTTAAAGAACGCGGATTGTCGGTGCGACAGATATCAAGGCTTACCGGAATAGGACGCAACGTCGTACAGAAAGCAGGAAAAAATATAAAGAATGAGTCAAAAGAACCGTCCCTATGACTCTGTAAGAAGGGGGTTATCAACTATGAGCGAGGTAAAGAAGCACAGGATTGAACTGATTGATATAGCAAAAGCGATAACAATTATTCTGGTAATACTTGGACATACAACCGGCAATCTGGATACACCCATGTACAGGCGTTTGCTTTATTCTTTTCATATGCCGCTTTTCTTTTTCCTCGCCGGCATGTCCATAAAAGCAAAAGAGCTAAAGTCATTCATGGAATGGAAAAGCTTTATTAAGAAGAACCTTCTTGCTCTGATAGTACCATATTTGATTTTTGCTTTTATCTATGCACCTTTCAGCTTTGAAAATGTTCCAAAGTTCCTGTATGGTTCATGGCAGATGCTGGGAAAGACAGGAACCCTGACATCATTGTGGTATCTAACGTGCTTATTTGTGGCCAGGATATACTGTCAGGTGATTATGAATATTTTGAGTCTTGCCAAGTGTAAGAACATGAATTTATGGTTTGGTATCCTGTCAGTTCCGATGTTCGCCATCGGATTCCTACTCCCGAAGATCAAGATTGGGTATCCGTGGTGTCTGAATGTCAGCTTTGTAGCAGCAGGTTTTATCCTGCTTGGCATTGCTATCCGCCAGCAGGTACTTATCCTGGCACAGTCAAAAGCATGGATACTATTCCTTATAACTGTAGTCTCAGGAGTAATGCTTATCTGCGGAACGGTCTTAAGAGGTGATGCTCTGGAGCTGAGCCTTATGTGCGCTGGTGATTACGGCAACGTCCTTTGGTTTTTGTATAATTCTGTTTCAGGTACAGCTTTTATACTGGGAATATCCATGCTAATTTTCCGTATCTCTCGAGAAGGTGCCATACTGTTCAGAACGGCAGCTATTACATATGTGGGACAGCATACGCTGGGAATATTCCTTCTTCATAAAAACATACAGCTTGATCTTATCATTCCCTGGATACACACCTGGTTGGAAGGACCACAGCTTTTGGTGGCCTGTATCGCAACTTGCATTTCCTTTGCAACTGCTCTGCTTCTTTGTGCTATCATAGAAAAGTTTGTGCCGCAGCTTCTGGGACAGTTTCCAATCTACCCGCAAAAAGAAAACAATTAGTCTTATCTTAACGAGGCGAGAAAAGTATGCATAACGAGCTTTTTTTATGTGTTCAAGGAATTTTTCGGCAATTGGAGTAAATGTCTGATCAGAACAAAATAATGGCAGGTCTTTAAGGTCACAGCTCCTTTCATGGAGCCAATCTGTGGAATACAAATATCTGAAAGCACGGACTGGTCTTTGGTGACAGAATTACCTTCGGGTATGGATGGCAGATGATAGGGCAGGTCTGCTTGCATACGGTATCAGGCTTTTCGCTGCCGGGAGTAATGGTCTTGTTTTTGGCCAGGTACAGATCTCTTTTCTCTGCATAATAGGGGCAGATTGTCCTTATAAATCCCGGATCATACAGGTATTCTCTTACGGACTCTGATGGTGCGAAGTCAGGCGCAATTTCTGCAAAAGACTTACTGGCACAGGGGGGAGAGATGTAGTAACAGGGATATGTTTTTCCATCATCTGTTTTTAGTGGTTTATTCTGGAGATATGTTTTCCAGTCATCGGAAGGTGAAACCGGAATATGCTCTCCTGAAAATCCCTTCTTCTCCAAAGTAGAAATGATCTTCTGTACCTTTTGCCAGTCGGTCATCTTCCAGTCCTTGGCAACTGAAGCTGTGGATCTGTAGGATACCATCAGAAAAATCGTATCGCTTACTATCTGTGTCTTTTCAAGACCCTCGCAGAACTGACCGATCGCGTCAGGAATTTCCAGAATCTCACTCAATACAGTAGGGAAAAAGATAACGTTCCCATCAAAGACATCGCGGCCATCCCAGTATTCCTGGAGAGGCTTTTGAACGAAGTCGCTTTCATAGGGATGAGAATAAATGGGTGCCCATTTTGCTATATCCACGCCGGTATAGTGAACGTCAAAACTTTTGCCACTGTCTCTTGAAGCAAAGGACAGAGACAGTGCATCTATCATGGAACCACAGCCAAAAGACACAATTTTAAGTGTCTGTATGTCTTTCTCTGCAAGAATAGGAATGAGAAAGCTGTACATTATGTAGTATTGAAAAGCATATAGACTGCTGAGCCTGCTGACAAACAGATAGGCGGGGATGGCCTCGTTAAAATCAGGAGACCCGTTCTTGTTATAATACGACCCAAGCTGCATTACTCTGAAAGCCTGGGGGTCAGCGTCTAAATATTCCTTTAGCTTTTCAAGAAAATGTTCTGTCTGGTTTGTCAGTTCTGATGTATCTATGCTTCCCTTTGGGATCATCGCTTTGTTTCTTGGGGAATGATTCCAGAGGAATATGCGCATCTTGTTTTTCAGGTTTTTCCACATGACAGGACTCTTCCTTTTGGCAATTTAATATTTTAAAGTGTTTTCTATAGTTTATATGATAATACATAAAAAAGAACAAAACACATCGAATATATAAAAGTACTATCATGCCATTGCCAAGCAGACAATCCCAAATTGCTTAAGGTAAAGAACCCTGCTGTAACCTTCACGTGTGCCAAAAAAGACTATGGTTTGCTTGATTACTTCACAGACTTAAGCGAAGAATACGTGCCAGACATGCTAAGATCAAAGGAAGAAACAATTGCAGCTGTAGAATTTGCAAGGAGCGTATGATGAGACGAAAATGTGAGAAAAACTGACTTACGCTTTTCCACCCAGCGAGATCATATCAATATGCTTCAGGATCCCCACGTCCTCAAGCAGTCTGATCATTCTATAGACAGTAGCAGATCCGACGGTGCTGTCCCTGGTAACTACCTTGTGGTAGATTTCCTTGCAGGATGCGCCGTCGCTGCTAAGAATTATATCTATTATGAGCTTTCTCTGTTTTGTGATGCGAAAGCCCTGTTCTTTTAAAAGTGAGATGACATATTCATTGCTCATACAAACCTCGAATTATGATGCAACGGATCTGTTGCATATAGTATTTACTACCATTGAAGATAAGCACTTGCCGCCCATGAGGCACTTTTTGTAGACTTCGGTGCACTTTCTGTAGCTGGAAAATGTCTTTTCCGCCTTCTCCTTATCACCGTAAACCTTCCAATAACCGACGCACTTCACACCTTTTCTGGTATCTTCCATAAAGCCCTTTACATCGACAGGAGGGTAGCCCAGGAAAAGACCTATCTCATGGGGAAAAGAGCCGTCGTCGTGAATGTGGTGTATCAGATGAACGATGTCCTTTTCGATGGATTTGCAGCTGTACCCCTTCTGTAGTAAGATCTCTTTTGCCTCAGAGCAGGACAGATCAGCCCTGAGTTTGTCCGGTCTGTAGAGGTAGATCAGAATACTCTTTTCCGTGACCTTTAATGGTATTGCACGAAGACCTTTGCTGGTAAAGCACTGGTTTAGCTCGCGAAGTTCTTCCTTAATATCTGAAACAAGACTCCTGTCTATGGTGAATATGTTGCCGGTCTTTATTCCGGCCAGTGTAGGAGAGCAGTTCTCTACTATGATACTCTCGGGCATGACGAATAGACTCCTTCCCCAAATGATTTCATGGTTAGCATAGGCTAACGCAATTATAACTTAATTAATTTGTGTTAGCAATAGGTAACATTGAATTTTTTTGTTGGCTTTTAAGGTTTTTGGGGTATGTTCATCAGTGTTGTATGGAAATATTCTTGTTGCTGGTTTATAGTTAATATATATATATTTTGTTGCGCATTGGTTTGGGACGTAGAGATAAGGAGAGTCGATGCAGAACAAAACACTTACAGCACGACTGGGGACACGGAAGCATCCTTCCCGGTATGTGAATGGCATGCAAAGCTGTATGGATGGAGCTTTCCACCCGCAGGCAAAGGTCTATGCGGTGTATAATATAGACGACAATAATCCTCAGGGAGACTATTTTTCCATATCAACTATCAGGATGCCCAAGGTCGCACTGGGGGGAGGAAAAACAACCTCATACGACCAAAAGCTTAATCCGCTGACAGCTGATGAGAAGGTAGAAAGAGATCACGGTTACATTGGGAATAAAAAGAAATACATAGATTTGTCACTGGAGGATTTTTAAAGGAGAGGACCTGTGCTTATGAAAAGAAAATCTGTAAGAATTTCAGAAATCATCAAAGCTACTATGTGTATTGCAGCAGTTCTTGTAAGTCTGTTTGCGGGAACTAAAACTGTAGAGGCTTCCGAAGTAAGGATCTTGCCATTTACAGGTGCAATTGATTACTCACTTGCGCAGAACTGGCTCTATGACGGGATCGGCGAGGACAAGGCGGTGGACGTGTTTATTGTGGCGCCAACGGTGGATACTTTAAATGAATCCAATGCAGTGATTACCCCGAAATATAAAGAGAGATTCAGAAATGCCATGAATCAGCAACAGGCTCTTTATGCTGAGAGTGCAAGACTCTATGCGCCATATTACAGACAGGCGGCCATGAATGCTTATAGGCTTAATGACACTCAAAAAGAGGAGGCGCTGGCTAACGCATATGTAGATATATCCGCTGCATTTAAGTATTATCTTGAGCATAAGAACAATGGCAGACCTGTGATTTTAGCAGGATTCTCCCAGGGTGCAGATATGTGCTACAGAATCCTTGAGGAGTTCTATGGTGGAACCAGCGGCAAGCCAGCAGCACTTCGTGACAACCTGGTAGCAGTTTATGCTATTGGCTGGCCAATGACACAGCAGATGATCGAGAAATATCCCCAGATAGTACCTGCAAAGGGAGAGGACGATCTTGGTGTAGTTGTCAGTTATGAATGTGAAGCAGACTATGTTACAGGATCTTTTGTGGTTCCAGAGGGAACTAAGGCTATTTCTATCAATCCTTTAAACTGGCGAACAGACAGCACAGTAGCATCTAAGAAGTTCAACAAAGGAACCGTAACTCAGGACTCCGTAACAGGTGCCATAACTTCGGTTACTCCTCAGAAATGCGGCGCATTTATTGATCCCGAGAGGGGAACACTCATAGTGACAGATATCAATTCCACAGAGTATCCCCCTGTACTGGACGTCTTTCCTGACGGCTCATATCATCTGTACGATAACTTCCTGTTCTTTGTGAATCTGCAGGATAATATCAAGCTCCGTACGAACAAGTTTATCCAGCAAAAGAGCCTTTTGAAGAGCGCATAAATCTGCTCTGTAAAAAATAAGATTATTGGGTCAAAAATATTGACAGACGACATCAAAATGGGTATGATTATTGATGTCGCTTGCGGAAGTGGCGGAATGGCAGACGCGCATGGTTCAGGTCCATGTGTTGGCAACAACATGAGGGTTCAAGTCCCTTCTTCCGCATGATAAACCGGACAGTTTCTACTGTCCGGTTTTTTGCGTCGAAGGGACTTTCACCCTACGGGTTTCCACTTCGTGGACTAGTGCTACTGTCACCAAATAAGTCGACTTTATTACTTGGCTAAATTGACATCTGCTGTTGTCATCAAACGTCGTACCCCCTGGTACGACTCACTCTTCCGCATCGGCCATATTGTCTTTAGTTGCAAAGGTGTGGTCTTATACTTTTGGACAATTATCGCATATAATATAAGCAGGATTGTTTTACAAGGAGGAAACTATGGATCTTAGATTCGCGGAACGTCCTGAGATGTTTGGGACTTTACATTTTGCCTATATTGCTCTGACCATACTTTTCAGTAGTATTGCGATTTATCACATCAAAAATAAGAGCGAAAAATATCTACTAAAACTGCTTCATTATATTGGTCTTTTCATGATCATCTCCGAAATTATCAAGCAATTATTTTGCTATTTTTACATTTATGGCAAAGAGCCTGATCTTACTTATTTTCCGTGGCAATTGTGCTCTATGGCCATGTATTTTGCTTTCTTGGTTCCATATCTTAAAGGGAAAATGCAAGATGCTGTTCTTGTTTATCTTAGTACATTCTCATTTTTGGGTGGCATAATGGCTATCATACTTCCCAAAAATATGCTGCTTAGTGAAGTGTTCTTTACAACTCATTCCTTCATATATCATATTCTTATCCTTATTACTTCCTTTATTGCAATGATGATTCTTAAGGGTAGAAATCGCCCGATTTTCCGTCATGCGCTTATTCTTTTCTTAATAACAGCAGGTATAGCTGAAATCGTTAACGTCCTGGGAAAGGTGTTGATAGGCGATCCTTCCCGCGAACCAAATATGTTCTACATCAGCCCTTTTTATCCGACTAAGCAAGCAATTTTGTCTGATATTGCCCGGATTTTTGGAATAATTCCTGAGGTGATTCTATACCTGCTTTTTATTATTCTGATTGCGTATATGATTTTTATAATTGAATCTAAGTTTATATGGAAAAATAGTGCTCCGATTCGTTCGCCACTTGTGCAGTCGAGAGCATATGTGATCAATCTTCAAAGAGGAAGAAGTATCATTGCTTTTATCGCTTGTACGATTGTGTTTATCTTCTGTTCTTATGCGGTTATTGGCGGGCTGATTGATGATCCGACAGAACTTCAACCTGAAAGGAGAGGTGCTCTTTTCCACTTATTCACGGTAAATGCTAATGTTTTTTCAGCGCTTGGTGCAATCATGATGGTTCCCTATGCCGTGGAGGGTATCAGAAAAAAACATTTTACATATCCAAAATGGATTCAGGTCATTCAGTATTCGGGAGCAATCTGCACTACCCTGACAATGATCTTTGTTGTTTTTCTGATATTTCCTGTTGCAGGTTCATTCGTTGCTTTCGGTGGAATTTATGTTTGGCTGCATCTGGTATGCCCGATCATGTCGTTAATTCTTTTGTTCAGTGTTGACAGCAGTATCGAGATCACAAAGAAGGATGCTCTTATCGCAGTCTGCCCTTTCTGTTTTTATGCCGCAGTTTACTTTATCCAGGTCGTCGTCATGGGTGAAGCTAATGGAGGCTGGCGAGATATCTATCGTCTTGTAGCTTATCTGCCTCCATATGTATCGGCTCCAATTATGCTGGCATTCGCACTGGGTATAGCTTTTGCTATCAGATTTTTTTACAACCGCCTCTCAAGAAGGAGGCAGCAGGCTCTGCGCCAAATGTGGGATGATTCGCTATCGCCGGTTGAAATCCGCATAGAGATGTATGGGCTTGGTCATTTTAATGGAAAAAACAGTGATATCAATAACGTTATAATTCCCATTGATATAATCCGTGATCTTTCAAACAAATATTCCATTGGGATGACAGATCTCTTAAAAGCCTATAACAAGGGCCTGATTGACGGTCTTGAAGAAAAGAATTTATAAAGTGTTTTTCTATTATATGTGTGTTTTCTGCTTTTTTAACTAAATATCTCTGTCAATACCGTGATAGAAGGCGTGGACCAGTGTGCGATAACCCAACCTGCGCGTGGGCATTGCCTGTTGTGAATAGGTGAGACTTGAGGTGAGACTTGGAAAATGCTGATGCCGCACCCCCCCCTTTTTTATCAGTATTTGCGGATATGGTGTTCCGTTCAAGTCCCTTCTTCCGCACGAAAACGGATAGCATCAGCTATACGTATTTTTTGTGTTCAAAAGGCTCGCTGGAATATGAATTGACATTTACACGATAGCGTGTTAATGTTGTGAAAAAGAGGTAGATGGATATGGAAGGATATTATACGGTCTCGGAATTTGCTAAGAAATTTGGCAAGGATCCTGGTAATATTCGCAGGATGCTTATATATGGAACGCTTATTGGAGAAAAGCTGGGCAATCAATGGATAATTCCTAAGGATACCAGGCTACCTGATGATGGACGCGTTAAGTCGGGGGATTATAAGAACTGGAGAAAAAGGATGGACATCAATCAAAAATGCCCTGGGCTGCTGCAATCTCTAAACGAAATGAGTTGTGAGCTTAGCAAAATATATGGCAAGAAGCTTGATAAAGTAATCCTTTATGGTTCTTATGCCCGCGGAGAGCAGACTAAGGAGTCTGATGTCGATGTTGCTGTCTTATTAAAAGAAAAAGAAACAGAAAGGCAGCACGAGAAAATGATAGATATTGTGGTGGATTACGAGCTGAACCTGGAAGTCACCCTGTCCGTTGTCCCTATAGAATACAATAATTTCATAGAATGGAAAGTGGATTTGCCTTTTTATAAGAATATTGATAGGGAAGGAATCGTAGTATGGAAAACCGCCTGAAAGACTTGGCGAAATATAGATTTGAGACGTGGAGTTATTGCTTTTTTAATCAAACTTATGTCAAATCTGGTATCTTACCGAAGGAACTATGACATCCTCAACTAACTTGTGAAACTTTCATTAAAAGAACTCTTGTTGTATTGACACATCATAGTCAACCACTTATATTTTAAGTAGATAAGCAAGCACTTGAGGTTTGCTTGAGCTGTGAAGTCGTATGGAGAGCTGGTATGCTTTGTACGATGGAGCCATAGGTGGGTTTGATAAGTAACCACAAGCCAGCTAGGAGTAATCCAAAAGAAAATTATCCAAGAGTCTTGTAGTGAATACAAGGCTCTTGTTTTATGTAAAGGATATAGGAATGGAAATAATAACGGCACTAAAGAAATATAGTTCACTATTGGATGTCGAATATGAATTAGTATTGGGAAGAAAAGGAAAAAGTAAAAGATTAACAGTCGTTTTTGATAAGACTTGTTGGTTTCATGTGGGTGGTATTCATTACCTTGTTGATACTGATATCAACCAGAACAGACGCTCAGTAGTTTCTTTTTACGATGAAATAATGAGCGGGGGTATTACTGAAGACTATTTCAAAAAATCTGAGAGATATAATGATATTTCAGATAGACTTGAACTTTTATCACGATTAGATGAAATAATCGAAGGGCTTGATAATAAAGCTGTAAGTCTATATGCTTTTTCAAAAGCAAGAACAAAGTTTTATACCACAATAGACGGTAACTATCTGATTCTTGATTTAAGAAGTGCAGAGCGACCTTTGAACTTATTTCTTGTTTTTGAACAGGTAGATGAAAATACAGTAAAACCAATGTCAGTCTTTTATTCAAGTACTGATCAAAGAACTGGTAAACCCCTTGATTTTGCAGAGGGGCAGATGAAGTATACTGTATTGAAAAACTCCAAGAAAAACAAGGTTACTGGATTATGTTCCGAGATATATAGAAATCCAAACTACAAGGAAGATCTTAATTCAAGTGGTTCCTAAAGAAAAAGGATATTGCAAAGCTTCTTTCTACGCGAATTTCATCGTGTCTTATATTCAATGATACAGATAAGATGGGGACTTTTGGACGCACTTATCGGTACACACTCAAATTCACAAATCTTCATCACTATGCACGAAAAGCCGATAACTAATTTGTGATATAATTGTAATCAGGAAACTTTATCTTTTTTGAGGAGCGGCAGACGTGCGAATTCCCATAACCATACAGATGTATACAGGTGAAAACGGAATAGCTATTATTTCCTCTATGCTTGGGGCCTATGGAAAATACGTGCCCATTGAGAGTCTGCGCGAAAAAATGGTGGTATCAAGAAATGGTTCCACTCCGCAGCAGCTTGTGGATACTGCAAAGCAATTCGGGCTTTCTACCGAGATCCTTAATGTACCCAAGGAGGATCTTGTTCATCAGTCATTCCCTCTGATTGCGTTCTGGAAGAGAAGGTATTACTGCATAATAAAGAAAATCGTTGGAAACACAGTCTATGTGATGGATCCCGCAAAAGGAAACGTCAAACTGCCTCTGGATTTCTTTATGGATAAATATGGCGGGATACTGATAAGGATGCAGCCGGGAGAGGACTTCGTAAGGGATGGCAAAAAAGAAAATCTCTTTGAAATGATCAACAGGCGTCTTACCGGCATGCGCGCCGTGCTGGCGAAGATCGTCATTCTCAATATTCTCGCAGTAATACTGAACCTCATAATGATCAACACCCAGAGGATCATGCTGGATATCGCCGCCAGTAACAGCATTACTACCGGTATGTCAAATCTCATTAAAAATGACCGGCTGCTAAGGCTTATAAATGAGACGGAAAACAACTTCATCACCATGATGCTCATCATGGATGCGGTGCTTATCGCGTACACTGTAGTAAATGTTTCAAAGACTCTTTTTATATACAAGGCGGCTTTTAAGGATGCCGCAGGTTCACAGTCCAGGCTCTTTAAAAAGCTTTTTGCCCAGCCGGTTAAGTTCTTTGAACAGTACAGCGCAGGGGAGCTGATGCAGCGCCTTGACAGCAATAAGAACCTGAGCATGTCACTTCTAAGGACCATTGTTCCCAGGTTCCTGGATCTGGCCATGGTCTTTGTATATTTCATTCAGATGTTCATGTTCCACAGGATTCTTGGAGCGATGTGCCTGGCTGTTGAGATTGTTTACCTGATCTTATCATTCATCCTTCAGCATGAGATCGCCAACATATCCAGAGTAATGAGTACCAGTATCAACTCTATGAACGCTGTTACTCTAAGTGGTCTTGGAAACATAGATACTATCAAGTCTGGTGGAGTGGAGAGAGCCTTCTTTGCCAGATGGAATGAAGAACAGCGATCCTTCAGGGAGAGCCGCTTTGATAACATCAGTATCAACCAGGTTTCTTCAGTTATTGGAGGGTTCCATTCTGTCTTTTCCCAGGGAATGATCCTCTTCGTAGGTGCATATTTCATTATCGAGGGCAGCTTTACACTTGGTATGATGGCAGCGCTGCAGGCCCTGCTCATCAATCTGCGAAGCAGTCTTGCAAACTGTGTGAATACTACCAATTCATTGCAGAGTATGCGCACCAATCTTGAGAGGTTGGACGATATCGAAAAGCGCAAGGTGCGGGAGGAAATCCCTCTAAGAGACGAGGAGCCTAAAAAGTTCCTCGGTGAGATTGAGGTGAAAAACTTATCCTTCTGTTACAATTCCGGAGATCCGCTGGCGCTGGATGATGTGTCCCTGGAAGTGAAAAATGGTGAGATCATCGCCATAGTAGGGGAGAGTGGCTGCGGCAAGTCAACGCTGCTTAAATGCATCGCAGATATGTATCAGCCTGATTCAGGATATGTCCTCTACGGGGGAAAAGAGAGAAAGGATATTCCCGATGCAGTCTTCCATTCATCCCTGGCATGTGTCGACCAGGAAGTTACGATGTTTGAAGACACTGTAATGAGCAACATCACTCTCTGGGATTCCACCATCGAGGGCTTTGAAGTAATAATGGCTGCTAATGAAGCCAAAATAAACAAGAGAATCCTCAAGGACCGCGACGGATATTACGCCATGATAAAAGAAAACGGTAAGAACTTCTCCGGCGGAGAGCTTCAGAGAATTGAGCTGGCCAGGGCACTGGCAAAGGATCCGACAGTTCTTTTGCTGGATGAATTCACATCTGCTCTGGATGCACTGACCGAGGAACGGGTATTTGAGTCGCTTCGCCAAAGGCGGACAACCTGCATAATTGTTGCTCACAGACTCTCCACGGTTGCATCCTGCGACAGGATCTACTGCATGGATCATGGCAGGATAGTTGAGGTTGGAACACACAAAGAGCTTATGGCAAAGGACGGGCTATACAAACGTTTAGTTAACGCATAGGAACTTATGGGACTTTTTGAGAACACTATCAGAAAAAGAGACGAAATAGACAAAGCCAGAGAGCGGGTGGCGGATCTTAATATGATCAACAATATTGAGATCTCCGGTACTGATACTGTTTCTATGGCCCAAAATGTCGTGCGCTATATCCTTGGAAGATATCACATCAAAATGGACAAGGTATACGGGTGCGACAATGTCGATGACATGCTGGACCTGGTTCTGGACCCTCTTGGAATGATGTACGACGAAGTGGATACAAAGGATACCAGGTGGAAGAAACGCACAGACCTTATGCTGGGCTTTTTGTCAGACGGGAAAGCGGTTGTACTTATCCCAGGGCTGTTTGGCTATATGTGGATGTACCCGGGAGATGGTAAAAGACATCCCGTAAATGGCGAGGTACAGCTGGAACAAAAGGCATATGCGATCTACAGACCTCTCCCTCATGAGGAGCTGAGCTTTTATCATCTTGTAGTTTACATGTTCTACATGCTCTCACCCAAGGACTATGTGATGGTGACTGCAGCAAGCTTTGCAGTAACAATGCTGGGCCTTGTTGTTCCGAAAATGAACGAATTTGTTCTTGAGCAGATTGTTCCAAAAGGACAAGATGGAATTCCGATGCTGATGCAGTGCGCGATACTTTTTGTAGTCGCAGGAATAATAAGGAGCAGCATTTCGGCCATCAGGGGAGTTTACCTGGGAAGAACAAGGGAAAGGATTGCCTGCAAAACCCAGGCTGCGGTTATGGCAAGGCTTTTGCTTCTTCCCCAGAGATATTTTATAAAGTACACCACGGGGGCATTGGCAAAACAGATAAGCAATGCCAGGAGACTTTGCGATCAGATCATTGGTTTTATTCTGGACAGCTCTTTGACGGCACTGTTTTCTGTTGCTTATATTTTCCAGATGGGTAGATTTACCAAGGTTATGGTTTGGCCAGCGCTGGTAGTTCTTTTTGTAAGGATTGTCCTGTCCGTGATCATCGCCTTTTCTGAGGCTGCGAACAGCAGGGATTCCCTGGAGGCTGAGACTGAATCGGAATCATTTCTCTACACCGCTATCAGGGGAGTACAGACGATCAAGAGTTCAGGTGCGGAAAGGCGTCTGTATGTAAACTGGGCAAAGCGCTACAGCAAAGTTCTTAAATATGATCTGGACAAGCCCACGCTCCTTAAACTGGAGGATGTTCTGATAAGCTTAGTGTCCTCTATGGGCACGGTTATCCTAATTTCACTGGTAATACCGTACAAGATCGCCGTTACCGATTACATGGCTTTTGTAAATTCTTATGGCCTGGTAGTTACTGCATGCTCCGGACTGATGGATTCATTTTCAAAACTGGTTCTGATGCGGCCTATGGCAGAAACTCTTTCAGGGCTGATGAAAGAGAGTATTGAATGTGCTGAAGCCAAGACATATCTTCGTAGCATCAGGGGAGAGATCAAGGTTGAAAATGTTTCTTTTTCCTATGAAGGAAGCAACAGGACCTGTCTTAAGGATATTTCAATAAACATTGAAGCCGGAGAGAAGGTTGCGCTGGTAGGAGAGAGCGGCAGCGGAAAGAGTACGATCTTAAAGCTGATAATGGGGTCGCTGCGGCCTGATTCAGGCGGAATCTACATTGATGGCAATGAACTGGACAATATAAACCTCAGATCATACAGAAAGCATGTAGGCTCTGTATTCCAGTTCAGCAATCTCATGCCGGGAACTGTCTATTCAAATATAGCCTCTTGTCCGGTGCCTGTTTCGAGGCAGGATGCACAGGAGGCAATAAAAAAGGCGGCTATCGACGATTATATAGACACTCTGCCAATGGGACAGGATACAGAGATTTCAGATTCGGGCTTCAGGGGATTTTCAGGAGGACAGAGACAGAGAATCCTTTTGGCCAGAGCCTTTGCGTCACATCCGAAAATTCTTTTGCTGGATGAGGCTACTTCAGCTCTTGATAATGTTACGCAGGCCAGGGTGCTTGAGTCTGTTTATCGTGAGTCTTGCACAGTAGTCATAGTGGCTCACAGATTATCAACAGTAAAAGACTGCGACAGGATAATCATGATTGATGACGGAAGGATCATTGAAGAGGGTCCCTATAAGCAACTTATGGAAAAAAACGGAGCCTTTGCTGAGCTTGTTAGAAAGCAGCAGGAGACTCCGCTGGAAGCGTAATTATTGAAAAACGGGCGGGAAAACATTAAGACTTTGGTCGCTCTAAAACACACCTTTGCAGCAGCTGTCTGCCAAGCCTTTTAAAGCCGCAAAGACTGTTCTTTGTGCAGACGCGCCTTTTTCAGCGCACCCGCCCGCATTCATCGTTATATGGTTTTTTATATTACACTTCGACTATCACTGTCAACTCCGTGATAGAAGGCATGGACCAGTGTGCGATAGCCCATTTGGCGCATGGCTTTGTAGCGCACACGGTATTTGGCTTTATTTCTTTTTCCTCCGCTTCCAACGTAGCGGATACATTCCTGAGCACAGCTATCTATCTTCTTCAGGCTGTCACTTCTTGTCAGTACCTTAAAGGACCAGTCTACCCAGTTCAGTTCATTTTTATCCTCGCGTCTCCCGAAAAAGTAGTCATCAATCCTGCGGACCATTTTCTGCATGGTCTCTTCTTTTGAAAGACCATAGCGGCTCTGTTGCCTCATAAGCTTACGGGCTCTGTGATTTAGCTTCCAGATGATCGAGTCAAGAGAGTGAGGGGAGATGTCGAATTCGTTACCCTTAATCTGAAAGCCCAGAAGATCAAAAGCCTCACCGGGGGCAACGATAACTGTCTTGTCATCGTTAAAGGAAAGACCTCTCTCGGTAAATAGCTCGTTGATGTGTTTATATAACGAATCTGCCTTTTCCTTCGAATCAATGAATATGGCTATATCGTCGGCGTATCGGCAATAATAAGAGCTTTCCCTGATTATGTATTTATCTATATCCCTCAGATACACATTTTCAAAAAAGGTGGTGAGAGGACATCCGCTGAGAGCACCTGTGTTGCCGGATTCAAGCTCTTTTTCCTGGTAGTACTCACCGCGGGTCAAAAGCTTTCTGAAAAATGAACAGAGCTGTGGGTCGTGCTCTAAGAAGATTTCATCCAGCATATCAGCAAGAAGCTCAGGCTGAACGTTGTCGCCATAGCTGTGAATGTCTGTCTTTAATACCCAGTGGGTTGTGCTGAGGCTCTTTTTCCTGATGTCGGAAAAGATCTCTGAAATGTGTTTGCCAAGCCTGAAGGAATAAACGCTGTCTTCATATAGGTCATCATAGTCATGAAGCGTAAATGCAATGAATTTCATGAGCATTTTTTCCTCAGGAAGGAAGCGGTAGATAATCCTTTTTCTCTGACTGTTTTTCTTTCTTAGTTTGGATCTGTGGGGGACGGAAAAGAAAAAGTCCCCGTCCATAAGGCGCCTTAAATCGCTGCTGAATTTATCCGACAGAATATATTCCTTAAGCTGGGCGAATTCCTCATCACTTGTGTTGTAGGAGTTTTCTTTTCTGGAGAGAAAAGCCTGCTTTGCCTGCGGCGTATTCATTTTTTCAAAGACGGTCATTTCAGTTTGAGTCATTCGTTTACCTTGTTTACTGCCGGGAATTTGTTATGCCTTATTTATATTTTAAACGAAATAACGTACTTGTGAGTGTTAAAAATTTATAATTTATCAGTTACCAGTTTGGTAACGCAGGAGTGAACGAAAAAATGTTAGGATTAATCTATACTCTGTACGAAAATTTTCGAATATGAAAGGAGAAATGCTTATGGCTGATAAGATCAACCCCGGGGATAGACTGCCCAAGATGGAGGAAATGGGCGATGTTGTAAGGCTTTCCGACGATTCCTTAGATGCTGTTGCCGGCGGTGGCAACGGGCTTACGGTGGATGCCTATGAAGATGGTTACTGTCCGTTCTGCCAGGACTATCATGAGGTTATAAGATGCCAGGAGAGGATTGTATATGGTGATTACGACTATCCGACATCCTATTGCTCAATAAGAGGTAAGTATTTCTTCGAGGCTAAGAACGGATATTATGACTGGAACGGAAATTGCCTGCTGCATCTGTATTGATATTGTGTAAATAATAAAGACTGGGCGCTGGGACAGGTAGAACCTTCCCATTGTCCCAGTCTTTTTATGTCAGAAGTCCCCAGATGGGGAATCTCAAATTCTCAATCTCATCCCGAAGCTTATCCTCATCCAGCGGCTTTAAGAGATACCCGCTGGCATGCACTTTCCATGCATCTTCCATATACTCAGAATGCTCTGTAAGGAAGATTATGTTTGTGTGAGAATTTGTCTGTATCAGGAGTTTTGCCAGTTCTATGCCGCTGGTTCCCCGAAGCTTCATCTCTATAAACGCGATTCCCACACCGTTTTCTCTGGCAAAGCCAAGGGCTTCTTTAGCACTTGTAAATCCCTTTATCATTTCGGGATTAAGTATTCTCTTTGCCACATTCACGGTGTCTTTTAATGATTCTTCCCTATCATCAACGAATATGATATAGGCAGAAGTATTAGATGAAATGCCCTCAGCGCCTTTAAGAATCTCCTGGGGTGATATCCCAAGATGTACAGATAGTGCCTCAAGCTTTTCAAGATCCGGGATACGATCGCCGGTTTCCCAGCGTGAGACAGTGGCCGGAGCCACGTACATCAGTCTTGCCAGATCTCTGATCGAGAGGCATTTTTCTTCTCTGTGGTTTTTGATGATATTACCAAGCTTTTTAGACATGGAATCTTAAATCCCCTAAATAAGTCAAATGATAAAATAATTATATGTCAAAATGCCTTTTAAATATAGAAATTATTATATTTTTCTAAAATGGCGGGGTATTACCAATATGGTAACACTCTGCTTTTTACTTAACTGATACAATTAATCTATATGCAAATATCGTATGTTTGTTGACTACATAATGACTAAATATATAGACGCTCTTTTGAGGCGACAGGTAGTATAAATGAAAAAATTAGGTAGTCTTCGGGGAAAGATATTATATCTTTGTCTTGGTATCGTGCTGGCTGCAATCATTGGTCTGGCAGCTGTAGGTTTATATGAGGTAAATCTGCTCCAGCAGGCTATTGCTGAGAGTGGTCAGTCCGAGAGTATGGCCGTAAAGACTGCTTCAGAGACTCTGGTCTGGGATATGCTCTATGACGTAATACTCGGAGATATAGACACTGTTGCCAGAGGCACAGAGGGAGAGTTCTGGACTATGGAGCATGATTTTAAGATGCTCGGAATTCAGGTTCAGGACGTAATTGAACACCCTGAAAAATATGCTGAGGTTGATATTGCACCACCTGATAAAAGTAACGATGGAAAATTTGTGCCTCAGCTTTTATTTCCGTCAGTGGCTGATGGGGCTGATGAGGCTGATGAAGATGATGAAGATGAAGACGAAGATTTTGAAGAGAGTATTATCCTTGCGAGGAAGCTGGCCAATCTTGCTCCTGTAATGGAGGAGATAATTGTAGGAAATGCAAGGTTTACTAATGATTGCTATATATCTCTGCCAAATGGTGTTTCCATCGCTGTTGATGATATGTCTTCCTCTAAGCTTAATGAGGATGGCAGTGTAAAGGAATATGACGCCAGGACCAGAGAATGGTATCAGGGCGCTGTAGCCAAAAAAGGGTTTTATTTTTCCAGCGTGGTAGACAGCTATTTTCATGATACTCAGGGTATTGGATTTGGAATGCCGGTCTATGTGGATGATGAGCTGGTGGCAGTACTGCATGGATTTACCAGTCTAGACACGCTAAAGGAAATAACCTCCAGGCTCCTGGTGGTGGACTCTGATTTTTCAATCCTGATCAGCAGTGACGGAAAACTTATTTCTTCACCCAGAACCACCGGGGAACTGTCTATGGATGCTAATAAGTCAAGAGACATGAGGCATACAGATAATGAAGAATTAAACGAGATGATAAAAGCCGGAATTAATCAGGAATTTGGTTACGAAGAAGTGGTTATTGATGGTCAGCATTATTATGCCTGCTTTGCGCCGATATCTGTCCTGGGATGGACACAGATACTGTTTGTTTCAAAAGCGGGTCTGGAGGCGGTTCCTGATGATCTTTTGCTGCAGATGGACGATGCCAGAAATTTGGTATTTACGTCTTACAAAGCAAGCTTTACGCGGACTTACATTGTTATTGTGCTGGTGATGGTGGCTCTTATTGCCGGTGCAGCTGTTCTGGCGTCTTTCTTTTCCAAGATGCTTGTAACACCGGTGAATACCATGACAGAAAGAGTCAAAGACATGACCGGGGATAACATGGACTTTGAGATGGAACCTATTTACAGGACCGGTGATGAGATTGAGATTTTGGCAGGTTCCTTTAGTGATATGACTAAAATGCTGAGAAATTACATCTCAGAGATAACAGTAATGTCTGCAGAAAAAGAGAGGCTAGACACCGAGATGGCCACTGCCAGCAGAATACAGAGCTCCATGCTGCCCCGTAAGTTCCCTGACAGACATGAATTTGACCTTTTTGCTGACATGATAACCGCTAAGGAAGTAGGCGGAGATCTCTACGATTTTTATTTTATTGATGATGATCACCTGGTACTGGTTATTGGCGACGTATCCGGTAAAGGAGTGACGGCAGCTCTTTTCATGGCTATGGCTAAGCATGTTATTAAGAGTGAGATCCTGCTTAAGGACGGAGATGTACTTGCGGCTATAAAAAGCGTAAATGACGCGCTCTGTGAGGAAAATGAGGCAAGGATGTTTATCACGCTGTGGCTTGGAGTACTGACTCTTTCCACAGGACATCTGACCTATGTAAATGCGGGACATGAATATCCGATCATCTATAGAAGCGGTGGAGAGTTTGAGAAGTACAGAGACAATCACGCCATGCCGGCTGCCTGCATGAAGGGAATCGAAATAAAGACAAATGAGCTTGACCTTCACAAGGGCGATACGCTGTATCTTTACACAGACGGAATAACGGAGGCCTGCACAGAGGGCCGGAAAATGTTCGGTCGCAAGAAGCTTATAGAAGTACTTAACCAGAATAAAGATGCTGATATGAAGACACTTGATGAGGCTGTCAGGGCAGAAATTAAGAACTTTGTAGGTGACGCGGAGCAGTATGACGACATGACGACCCTGTGCTTCAGGTACAACGGAACGGATCAGTAAGAGCATTAACTCTTAAGGAGCGGAATATGGCGGAACAATTATTCAGGGAAAAGAGTCTTAAGTATATCTCATCACCGGATGAGTTAAATGACTATTTGAAGGTGGCAAAGCCAAGTGTATGGGTCATTCTGCTGTCAATCGTTATCCTTCTGGTTGGACTTTTGATCTGGGGCTCATTCACCTACATAGGGAGCTCTATAGACGGAATTGCCGAAGTGGAAGACGGAACGCTGGTAATGACCTTCTACAGCCAGGAATATGCAGCCAATGTCAATGATGAGATGAACGTCAGGGTAGGAGAAACTGAATGCCCTATAACCAGCGTTGGCAAGGATGAATATGGACAGGTATTTGTTATCGCTGATACAAGACTGGAAAATGGAATTTATGAAGCATCTGTAACCTATAAAGAGACCCAGGTTCTGGGACTACTATTTGGTAACTGACGATTTATGGGTAAAAGCAGGGTAAATAAGCCAATAAAAAAGGGAGCTGCCAAGGTTCCCGTCATAATGCAGCTTGAAGCTTTGGAGTGCGGAGCAGCCTGCCTTACCATGATCATGGCATACTACAGCAAGTGGGTTCCGCTGGAACAGGTCCGTGTTGACTGCGGTGTAAGCAGGGACGGCTCCAAGGCCAAGAACATTCTGATCGCAGCAAGGAGCTACGGCTTTGAGGCAAGGGGCTATCGCTGCGAAATTCAGGCGCTCAAGACTAATTTTACGTATCCGTGTATCATTCACTGGAACTTTAATCACTTTGTGGTACTGGACGGATTTAAGGGCGACTATGCATTAATAAATGATCCGGCAAGGGGCAGGGTAAAGGTCCCCATGGATGAATTCGACAGAGCTTTTACAGGCATCTGTCTTCTTATCACGCCCGGAGAAAAATATGAACCATCCGGAAAACCAAAGAACACCCTTGACTATGTAAAGGACCACCTTGCGGGTTCGGGTGAGGCGGTGGCATTTCTTTTAATAACCAGCATTCTCGGATATCTCTTTGGCATCATCAACCCTGTCTTTTCCAAGTTCTTCATGGACAGGCTTCTTACAGGTGAAAACCGCAATCTTCTGATGCCCTTTATCTTTCTGATGACCATGCTGGCGATCATGCAGATCACAGTTGCGTTTATCCAGGCAATCTACCAGATGAAGATAAACGGCAAGATCGCCATGGTTGGAAACAGCAGCTTTATGTGGAAGGTGCTTAAGATGCCAATGGAGTTTTTCTCACAAAGGCTTTCCGGAGATATCCTGCAGAGGCAGCAGTCCAACTCTGATATCGCTTCGACCATCGTAAATGCCTTCACACCTCTTTTGCTCAATACGGTGATGATGCTCTTTTATCTCTTTATCATGCTAAGGTACAGCGTTTTGCTTACTCTGGTGGGAATCTCCGCCATTGTGGTAAATCTCTTTGTATCAAGGATCATTTCGCAAAAGAGAGAGAACATCACGAAGGTGCAGGTCAGGGATCTGGGCAAGCTCTCCTCCGCCACTGTTTCAGGAATTCGTATGGTGGAGACTATTAAAGCCAGCGGTGCTGAAAACGGATACTTCCAGAAATGGGCCGGATATCAGGCATCAGCCAACAGCCAGACATATCAGTTTGCAAAGCAGAATAACATACTGGGAAGAATCCCGGCGCTGATGCAGCAGCTTGCGGGAATGACGGTTACGATACTGGGTGTTCTTCTCGTTATAACAGGTAAATTTACCATCGGTTCCATAATGACCTTCCAGGGCTTTCTGACCGCATTTATGAGCCCTGCCATGATGCTCATCTCCACAGGCCAGTCCATTCAGGAGATGCGCACCGAGATAGAGCGAATAGACGATGTAATGAAATATCCTGACGACGAGCTCTTTAACGATGAGCCGGTAAGTGAGGACAAGGATTACTCCAAGCTCGGCGGAAAGGTTGAACTAAAGAACGTCACCTTTGGCTATTCAAGGTTGGGAGATCCCCTTATAAAGGACTTCTCCATGAGCATGGAGCCGGGAAGCAGAGTGGCGTTTGTTGGAAGCTCCGGTTGCGGTAAGTCCACTTTGTCAAAGCTGATTTCAGGACTATATAAGCCCTGGAGCGGAGAAATACTCTTTGACGACAAACCTATAAATGCCATCGACAGGACAGTGTTCACCAGCTCCGTAGCTGTAGTGGACCAGGATATAGTTCTTTTCGAGGATACCATAGATAACAACATCCGAATGTGGAACAACTCCATTAAGGATTTCGAGATAATGATGGCAGCCAAGGATGCCCAGATCTACGACGACATCATGGCCCGGGACAAGGGCCTTGCAGGGGAGCTTTTAGAGGGCGGAAAAGACCTGTCGGGCGGCCAGAGACAGAGAATCGAAATAGCAAGGGTTCTGGCGCAGGATCCATCCATAATCATCATGGATGAGGCCACCAGCGCGCTGGATGCCAAGACAGAATATGAACTTGTAAAAGCAGTAAAAGAACGCGGAATCACCTGCATAGTAATTGCCCACAGGCTCTCCACCATAAGGGACTGCGACGAGATCATCGTAATGGAAAAGGGCAATGTGGTAGAGCGGGGAACCCACGATGAACTGATGGCAAAGGGCGGAGCATATACGGAGCTTGTTGCCAACGATTGAGGTGAAGGATGGGCTGGTTTGACAAACAGGTCAGACAAATAAAGCAGGACGATCAGAAGGCTTTCGAAGAGTCTGTTTTTCGCATGGCTTCCGTTGTGCTGGGCAAGCACGACTCAGGCCTTGCTGAGGATGAGCTCACCGTCACCAAAGCAGCCATTGATGAGGTGCTCAAGTACTATCACTACAAGCCTGTTGACATTCCAAATACTGTAAAAGACCCTGAGGAACAACTTGAGTGGAGCCTTCGCCCCTATGGCATCATGCACAGAAGAGTAGAGATAAAGGGCAAGTGGTACAAGGACGCCATCGGTCCTGTTTTGGGCTTCATGAAGGAAGGAAACAGGCCTGTGGCTCTGATCCCCAAGGAGTTTGGAGGCTACTGGTTCTACAATCCGCAGACCGGTGAAAAAGAGAATGTGAACAGGCATAATGCACAGCTCTTTGAACTTGAGGCGATTTATTTCTACAGGCCTTTGCCGCTAAAAGAGCTTGGCATACCGGATCTTATCAGGTACATGCTGGAGTGTGTTTATAAGAGCGACATCGTGACCTTCGTACTGCTCACTCTGTTTACTTCAATTGTGGGAATGGCTATGCCGAGGGCAACCAAGGTCCTGACCGGAATGGTAGTTGACAGTAAGAACATGATATTCCTCACAGGAACCGCCATATTCATGCTGTCGGCGGCAATCTCTTCGATGCTGATAAGTGCGGTAAAAGACCTGTCCTTTAACTCCACAAGGACCAAGATAGATTTAAGTGTTCAGTCAGCTGTCTTTTCCAGAGTGCTGAATCTGCCTGCTGAATTCTTCAGAAAGTACTCCTCCGGAGAACTCTCCACCAGAACCAGCAGCGCCACAAATCTGTGCTCCATACTTTTGGACAATATCTTTTCAACGGGAATAACAGCGGTATTTTCTCTTGTATATGTGACACAGATATTTGCTTTCGCACCGTCACTGGTGGGACCGGCTCTTTTGATAATCCTCTCTACGGTCATTATCAATATAGTAGCTGCACTGATGAATATGAGATATGCCAAGGCTGCCATGGAAAGCGGAGCGACCAACAGCGGTCTTACCTATGCGATCATCAACGGAGTTCAGAAGATAAAGCTTGCAGGTGCAGAGAAAAGAGTCTTTGCCAAGTGGGCAAACTCGTACTCAAAGCAGGCTGCATTTACATATGACGTTCCAATGTTCCTCAAAGCAAACGGCGTATTTACACTGGCAATACAGCTCTTTGGAACCATTGTTTTGTATTACACCGCCGTTTCAAACGAAGTAAGACCGTCGAACTATATAGCCTTTAACTCCGCTTACGGTGCTGTAACGGGAGCCTTCGGTGGCCTTACCTCTGTGGCTCTTAGCATAGCAGGGATCAAGCCTGTCATGGATATGGCGGAGCCAATTCTGAAAACAGCTCCTGAGACCTCTAAAGACAAAGAACTTGTTACAGAGCTAAGGGGCAATATTGAACTTAACAACGTGCACTTCAGATACAAGGAGTCCATGCCCTATGTTGTAGAGGGCATGAATCTTAAGATTAAGAGCGGTGAGTATATCGCAATAGTCGGCAAGACCGGTTGTGGAAAATCCACACTTGTAAGACTTCTCTTAGGTTTTGAAACTCCAGAAAAGGGAGCTATCTACTACGACAACAAGGATGTCACCAAGCTGGACATGCACACGGTAAGACGAAGGGTCGGTGCCGTAACCCAGGATGGAAGTCTTTTCCAGGGTGATATCTATTCGAATATAGTGATCGCGGCGCCTCATCTGACACTGGATGATGCCTGGGAAGCAGCCGAGATGGCAGGTATCGCCGATGACATCAGGGACATGCCCATGGGTATGAACACACTGATCGCTGAGGGGCAGGGCGGAATCTCCGGCGGACAGAAGCAGAGACTGATGATAGCAAGAGCCATAGCACCAAAGCCAAAGATCCTGATATTTGATGAAGCCACCAGTGCTCTTGACAACAAGACCCAGAAGAAGGTTTCTGAGGCACTTGACGGGCTCAACTGTACAAGGATTGTTATAGCCCACAGGCTATCTACAATTAAACACTGCGACAGGATCCTGGTACTTGATAAGGGCAGGATCGCAGAAGATGGAACCTACGACGAGCTGATCGCAAAGAAAGGTCTTTTTGCAGAACTGGTAGAAAGACAAAGGCTCGATAACACAATGGAGGATGAAAATGCTAAACACGACGTTCAGTAATGAAAACGGAGTACTTACTTTGGGACTGGATGGAAGGCTTGATGTTCTCACGTCCCAGACGCTGGAAAAAGAGCTTGAGGCTGTACTCGAGGATGCGACAGAGATCATCGTAGACTTTGAAAAGCTTGAATATATATCCTCGGCAGGCCTTCGGACGCTTCTTGCTGCGGAGCAGTATATGCAGGAGAACGGCAGGGAAAAGGTAAAGGTCATCAATGCCAATGAAGATCTTTATGAAATACTCGATGAGACAGGGTTTACCAAAATTCTTGATGTAGTACAGTAATTTTCTCTTATGTAAAGGAGGATTTGGATGCTGGATAAGACTAAAAGAAACGTGTTTGGAAAAACGCCTTTAAAACTGACCATGGCTGTTGCTGTTTCGTGGGGCATGTTTTTAGGAGCTTCGATTACAGGCTATGCCAATGAAGGTGATGCCGGGCTGGTGACTGATCCCAATGCTGAAGGCGGAGAAGAGAGTCAGCAGGCAGTGGAGGAGTCTAAAGAAAATAAAGAGACTGAAGAGCCCATGATGGTAAGTCAGCTTGAGAACATCGCTCTGGTTGAGGGAGAAACTCCTCCGGCTGAGGGAGAAATTCCTCCGGCTGAGGGAGAAACTCCTCCGGCTGCGGAAGAGACTCCTGCGACTACGGAAGAAACTCCTGCGGTGCAGGAACAGACTTCTCCGGAAGCAGATGCATCTTTGCAGAATAATGCTACCGAGGAGAAGCAGCTGGTACCTGCGGATGAGATGGGCGACCAGAACCAGGAAGAGTACAAAAGGATTACAATTGCTGTCATGTCTGATGTCCACTATTTAGGTGAAGATCAGAAGTCTGAGGGTAGTGCAGAACTCATAGAAACCGCTTCTATAGGAGAGCTGCGTCTTATAGAAGAGGTCGAGGCAACTGTTGATGTGGCGCTGAAACAGGTAGTTGAGACTAAGCCTGATGTACTACTTGTATGCGGTGACCTTACCAGTAATGGTGAACTTGCCGGAGCAGAGGCTTTTGCTGACAGACTTAATGAGGTTAAGCAAGAGCCTGGTATGGAGGATGTGGGGATCTATGTTGTAAACGGAAATCACGACATCAACAATTCCTATGCCGCTGATTTTTCCGGTGATCAGATCGAGGCTGCACAGAGAATTGCTCCGGATGATATAAAAGAGATTTATGACGGTCTGGGCTATGGAGAAGAGGACCACTGCGAAGGCGGAACAAGAGATGAGTTTATTCCGTCAAGTGATGACCCTTCCAAAGCTGAGAATCATGGCGGATTATCCTATTCAGCGGACATTGCTGAGGATGTACGGCTTATTGTTATGGATACAGGTATCTACAGCTATGATGATATTGAAGACTCCCGTTACAACTATGCTCAGAAGACTGCGGGCTACGTAAACGAAGAACTTCTTGGATGGGCAACAGATCAGGCAATTGCTGCAAAGGAAGAGGGTAAGCTTGTTCTGGCTATGGCGCATCATCCAATAATGCCGCACTATACAGAGACAAACGAAACTATAGACGCGTATATGAAAGAGGTTGTCGTCGGAAACTCCTATGAGGTATGTAATGCCCTGGCTGATGCGGGGGTAAGTGCTGTTCTTACCGGCCACACTCATTCCAACGATATTGCCAAGTTCGTATCAGAAAACGGAAATGTTATATATGATATTCAGCTGGCATCGCTTTCGGCCTACCCCGTGGCATGGAGAACACTGACTATAGATATTGTCGGAAGCGGACAGGATGCTGTATATGAGTTTTCAGTTGATACAACCTATCTGGATGAGGACTTTGATGACACAGATACCAGTAATTGGACAGTGGCTGCTGACGGAAGAGTAAAAGACTTTGTTGAGGATTATGCCGGCAGTATGCAGGATTACAGCTATGATAAGACAGCCATGCGAAGTGAAGCAGTGGAGCCTGTAGTAGATTACTTTGTAAGACCGATCCTCTACGATATTTCAAATACAGGTACTGAGGAAGAAAACGGCCTCGATATTTATCTTCGCAACGCCCTTAAGGTGACTGATGCGGATGATATGGGAGACTATGCGACCGATATGGCCATGAAAGCGCTTGGAAATGTAGAGACTTTTGAAAAGGATTTAAATATCCTTGGATCAGAGTATAAGCTTAAGCTGAATAAGGCTGAGACTGCGGATACATCAGTCACGTTCAAAGTGGAACTGTCAACTTCAGGCAATACTGAAACAGGAACCATTAAGGTGGACCTTTCCGGACTGACAGGCGGTGTGAACAATATGATCACATTCCTTGATGAAAAGATATCAGAGGGTGACTGGCAAGGAAGCAACTATCGTTCATCGGCCATTCAGAAGGAAATCAGTAAACTAGTATCCGGAGCGATTGTGGATGCCTTAAAGCAGCCTATTGACGCTCAGTCTGAGGTTACTTACTTTGATACCATAACTGATGCGATGCAGGGCTTTGCAAGAGGTGACCAGGGTGAGGTTCAGTCGCAGGAGAGGGCGGCGTGGCAGCAAGCTTTAAGATCTGAGACTTTCGCTACCCAGATAAAGACTTCATTGTGGAATTCTGTCCTTAGTCTGTCACAGGATGGCGAAGAGTATGCAATCCTTAAGGAGGCACTCAAAAAGCCCATTAAGCCTGAGTCCGGCAGTATTATTGGCATAACTTCCAGCGGACCGACCCTGACACTACTGGATTTACTGGTCAGAGGAATATCAACTCCCAGAGATGTACTTACTTTTCTAAAGACTGCAAAAACGAATCCTATTCCTGATTCACTGGGACAAAAGGTTGCAAACATGGCGGCGGATCTTCAGCTTGCCTGGACGGTGGATACAAATATTCCAAACGATTCTGAGTGGGAATTCCATACAATAAATTTCTATCCTAACGACGGAACGGACATTGTTTACAGAACCACAACAATAGAGGATTACAAGGCAGCAGAATTCCCTGAGGTGTTCCTGGATGGCTTTACCTTTGCGGGTTGGTATACTGCAGAGGGTACGCTGGTCACAGCTGATACGGATATGTCTGATATTTACAGACTATATGGCAGTTGGATTTATGACGGCGATGATGACGATTGGGATGACTGGGATGATTGGGACTATAATGACGAAGACGATGACGATTGGGATGATGAGGAAAAGGAATTTAAAAAAATCGTCATGGAGGAAGAAGACGATATAAAATACACACTTGAAGATTATATTCGACTTTTGGAGGAGTTCCAGAGGGGATTCTTAAGGATTCTGAATAATATGCAAGTTATTACGCCTCCTTCAGACCCTGGAAATAATGGCACGGGGCCAAATGCTGTACCAACCGGCACAAACCAGACTCCATCAGGTGGCAATGGAACGGGGGCAGGATACACAGGAACAGGTAGCTGGTCAGGAGCAGGTGGAACAGGAACGGGTACCGGCACAGGTACAGGAACCACAGGAGGTGGCAGCTGGTCAGGAGCAGGCGGCACAGGAACGGGTACCGGCACAGGCACAGGAACCACAGGCGGAGGTAGCTGGACAGTAACAGGTGGAACAGGAACGGGTACCGGCACGAGTGGTACTACAGGTGTAGTACCCGGAGCAAGCGGCACGGTAGTGATTCCAGGTATCACAAATACAGTACACGGCGTAAACACCAGCACCACTGGAGGCACTGCTTCTACAGGAAGTGGATCTTTTGTATTTACTCCTTCCATATCGGAAGATAAGCTTGTAGATGAGAGTGGCAATGAGATTCAGACATCGCTCTTTATTACTCCTCAGGGCAGGCTGTGTCTCAACATGAGATACTTTAAGACCCTTTCACCTGAGCTTATAAAAGCAATCGATTCCTATGATATGGATATTGAGATCTTCTTCATGTGGGATGGAAAGCTTTGCAGCTTCATTATTCCAAGAGGCACAAAGATAGCCAAGTATGCTGATAAGAGTGGATTTATCGGACTGTTGTATCTTGAGCGCCTGATGAAATCCCAGAGCTGAGTAAGTAGCTAAATTCGCTATTAAAAGTATATGTTTGCAGGAGGGAAAACAAATGGGATCAGATAACAAAGAGAAAGCCGGAGTATATGTCAGGTACCTTCCGGTAATCGTAATCGTTGTTGTGGCTGTCACGGCAATCATCTGTGCCGGAGTGTTCATGGGACATGAGACTGTTATGTCGGCAGCTATGGCGGCAACTGCAATACCCGCAATTCTTATTCTTGTATACATATACAGGAGCGACAGCATTGAGCCAGAGCCGGCGGGGCTTTTATATCTGCTTTTTTTACTGGGGATAATAGTTTCTATTCCGGCCATGGGACTGAGACTTTTGGCTATGCGCTTTTTCTCCGGAGTTGCAATGATAATTTTTGTTGCACTTGCTGAGGAGTTCTGCAAATATGCGGCTCTTTATCTGGCTACCTGGAAGCACAGTGCCTTTAACTATCGTTTTGACGGTGTGGTATACGGTGCGACTGTTGCTATAGGATACGAGGTGGCCCAGGCGATTCTGATGCTTGGCGGAAATGCCGACAGGGCAGCACTGACGGCATCGGTGATTCCAATCCACTGCATTTTTGGAATATATATGGGATTCTTCTATGGCCAGGCCAAGGTCAAGGAAAAAGAAAAGGATGACAGAGGAAAAGTTTTAATGGGAATTATGGCCATTGTTTTCCCTGTAGTGCTTCATTGCATTTATTCAATGCTGACATCAGATCCGGAGGCACAGGGCATGATATATGTCTTCGTAGCATTCATCCTGATACTTGGCATAGCAGCATTTATAAGCGTAAGGCAGTTTTCAAAGGCTGACAGAAAAATCTGAGGAGGGAAAAGAGATGACGACACAGGAAAGTTCTTTTGATAAAAATAATCTTCCACCCGGAATGGAGCTTGATAGTGAGGGGCGTATCTGCTGGACTTACGAACAGGACATCAGAAAGCATCCCATGACTCTTTATATTCTTCTGGAAATGATAATGGCCGGGGTAATAACTCTTTCATTTCTGGCTTTCTTCGGCGGAGGCCCGAGATGGGCTCTGGACATATTCCTTGTATACAGCGGTATATTCACTCTGGCAGGTGTTATAGGCTGGTTTATCTGGAGCGCCTTTAAGAAGAACAAATATGTAATGACCTTTGCTATGGATGAGAACCAGGTGGTCCGCACATCTCCATATGGTGTGACCGGATACAGGGATGGCAATCTGTATATCACCAGATATAAAAATGTAAAACGGATAAGATCAATACCGGAGCATGATATGGTGGGAGTCATGGGAGCATGGACTTTTCATCAGATCTATGCAACCCCTGAGCAGTTTGATTTTGTCTGGGATTATATGAGTTCCCGATGTTCCGGCGCTAAAGTTGAAGATTTCAGATAAGGAGGTGCTGATATGGAACTGTTTTCGATTGTAGTTTTATGTCTGGTATTTGGATTTCTTTTCAAAATCTTAGGAAAATCACTGATGAATATCGGAATAGGTCTTTGTATTGTTATTGTGGTTCTCTGTCTGTTTTCAGGAAGTACCATCTTTGATTTCTTTGATTTTTAGGAAAGGATAAAAAAGGATAGTTGAGTGGAGATATAATCAGGAAGGCTATTGATTGAGAGATGGGACGCTGGTGACTGGGTGGTTCACCGGTGTCCTATTTTTATTAATTTTACATCTTGTGTTCTCCCACTTTGAATAATAGAATGGATTAGATAATGAAAACGAATATAGGGGAGGAACATCATGGCACAGAGAACTGATATACACAAAGTACTGATAATCGGCTCGGGACCGATTGTAATAGGACAGGCATGTGAGTTTGACTACTCAGGAACCCAGGCCTGTAAAGCACTTAGGAGTCTCGGGTATGAGATAGTCCTTGTCAACTCCAATCCGGCTACCATCATGACAGATCCGGAGATGGCTGATAAGACTTATATTGAACCCTTAAATGTTGAGCGCGTTACCGCGGTCATCGAAAAAGAAAGACCGGATGCTCTTCTGCCTAATCTTGGCGGTCAGTCCGGCCTCAATCTGTGTTCTGAGCTGTATAAAGCTGGTGTTCTCGATAAATATGGAGTAAAGGTAATAGGTGTTCAGGTCGACGCCATCGAGCGTGGTGAAGACAGAACAGAGTTCAAAAAGACCATGAACATGCTGGGCATTGAAATGGCAAGGTCCAAGGCCTGCTACAGCGTGGAAGAGGCTCTTGCTGAAGCTGATGAGCTGGGCTATCCGGTTGTTCTTCGTCCCGCATATACCATGGGCGGAGCAGGCGGCGGCCTTGTTTACAATAAGGAAGAGCTTCAGACAGTATGCTCCAGAGGTCTTGCAGCTTCCATCATCCATCAGGTTCTTGTTGAGGAATCCATCCTTGGCTGGGAAGAGCTTGAGCTTGAGGTAGTCCGCGACAAGGACAACAACATGATCACCGTATGCTTCATTGAGAACGTTGATCCCGTTGGTGTTCACACAGGTGATTCCTTCTGTACAGCCCCTATGCTCACTATAGACGAGGATCTGCAAAAAGAGCTCCAGAAGCAGGCCTACAAGATCGTAGAACACATCGGTGTCATCGGCGGAACCAACGTACAGTTCGCCCACGATCCAAAGACCGGCAGGATCGTCGTAATCGAGATCAATCCCAGAACCTCCCGTTCATCAGCCCTTGCCAGCAAGGCTACAGGCTTCCCAATCGCCCTGGTTTCAGCCAAGCTTGCAACAGGCCTTACCCTTTCAGAGCTTCCGGATTCCAAGTTTGGAACCCTTGATAAATATGTACCTAACGGCGACTATGTTGTTGTTAAGTTCGCCCGCTGGGCCTTCGAGAAATTCCATGGCGTAGAAGATAAGCTGGGCACTCAGATGAGAGCTGTGGGCGAAGTCATGAGCATCGGCAAGAACTTCAAGGAAGCCTTCCAGAAGGCCATCAGATCCCTTGAGAAGGACCGCTACGGCCTTGGCGCCATCGCCAAGTTCGAACAGATGCCCGTAGAAGAGCTTCTTCGCCGCCTCAAGGACGCATCCTCCGAGAGATACTTCCTTATGTATGAGGCCATGAAGAAGGGCGTCACAGTGGAAGAGCTCTGCGACATCACCAAGGTCAAGGAGTATTTTGTAAGCCAGATAAAAGAGCTTGTGGATGAGGAGACAGCTCTTTTGACAAAATATAAAGGAAAAGTTCCGGCAAAAGAAGACCTTATTAAGGCCAAGGAAGACGGCTTTGCAGACAAGTATCTTGCAAAGGTTCTTGGAGTGTCCGAGGACGACATAAGAGCTGCAAGAGAGGAAGCAGGTCTTACAGAGAACTGGGACGGAGTCCATGTATATGGAACAGACGGCAGCGCATACTACTATTCAACCTACAAGGTAGGCGCAGAGCTGGAGAATCCCAAGGCAGAGGATGCTACAGAAAAGCGCAAGATCATGATCCTTGGCGGCGGACCAAACCGTATCGGCCAGGGTATCGAGTTCGACTACTGCTGCGTACATGCAGCCCTTGCCCTCAAGAAGCTGGGCTTTGAGACCATAATCGTAAACTGCAACCCTGAGACGGTTTCAACCGACTATGACACATCAGATACACTTTACTTTGAGCCACTGACCCTGGAGGATGTTCTTCAGATCTACCGTAAGGAGAAGCCCCTTGGAGTCATCGCCCAGTTCGGAGGACAGACACCTCTTAACCTGGCAGCCAAGCTTAAAGAGGAGGGTGTCAACATCCTTGGCACAACTCCCGAAGTTATCGACCTTGCCGAGGACAGAGACCAGTTCCGCATGATGATGGAGAAGCTGGGAATCCCTATGGCTGAGTCAGGAATGGCATCAGACGTTGAAGGCGCCAAGGAAATCGCAGCCAGAATCGGCTACCCTGTAATGGTACGTCCTTCCTTCGTCCTTGGAGGCCGCGGCATGGAGATCGTCCGCGACGAGGACAGCATGGAGGAGTACATGAAGGCCGCAGTTGGCGTAACTCCCGACAGACCTATCCTTATCGACAGATTCCTTCATAACGCCCTTGAGTGCGAGGCAGACGCCATCAGCGATGGCAAGGCAGCCTTTGTACCGGCAGTTATGGAGCACATAGAGCTGGCAGGAATCCACTCCGGAGACTCTGCCTGCATAATCCCATCCAAGCATATTTCGGAAAAGAACCTTAAGACCATTGAGGAGTACACCAGAAAGATAGCTGTTGAGATGAACGTTGTGGGACTTATGAACATGCAGTACGCCATCGAGGATGACACTGTATATGTTCTTGAGGCTAACCCAAGAGCATCCAGAACAGTTCCGCTTGTTTCCAAGGTTTGCGGAATCAGGATGGTACCGGTTGCTACAGATATCATAACCGCAGAGCTCACCGGCAGACCTTCGCCTGTTCAGGAGCTTATCAATAACAAGAAAAAGGATGAGCCTCCGTACTACGGCGTAAAAGAGGCTGTATTCCCATTCAATATGTTCCCGGAGGTAGACCCTGTCCTCGGACCTGAGATGAGATCCACAGGAGAGGTTCTTGGTCTTGCCAGGACTCCCGGAGAGGCTGTATTCAAGGCTCAGGAGGCAGCTGGCTCAAAGCTTCCTCTTAAGGGCGCAGTTCTTATCTCTCTTAACACAGAGGATAAGCCTGAGTCAGACGACATCGCCAAGAGCTTTGCCGATGCAGGCTTCAAGATCTACGCAACAGGCAAGACCTATGAAACCATCGTGGAAGCAGGCATTGAGGCCACCCGCATCAACAAGAACTACGAAGGCGGCAGACCAAACGTTGAGGACATCATCAAGAACGGCGATGTTCAGCTTGTTATCAACACACCTATTGGCAAGGGAACAGCCCACGACGACGGCTACCTCAGAAGAGCCGCCATCAAGGCAAGGATCCCGTATATCACCACAGTTGCAGCCGCCAAGGCAGCCGCTGAGGGAATCGCCCAGGTTATGGAAAACGGCTGTGGCAACATCAGTTCTCTCCAGGAATACCACGAGGCGCTTTAATTACCACGGTACCAAAACAGGTGTATAATTAGCTTAGATTTCTTTTAACAAGGAGGGGCTAATGGAAGGATCAAACGTAAATAACAGTGAAGTTATCGTTACAGGCCACGACGAGATGCTAAAGGTTGACAAGAAGCATCTGTTCTGGCAGAGGCTTTCCGCCTTTGCTATGATGGCGATGTTTCTTACAGTTTTTGTTGCTGCGCTTATGCTTATACCGCAGGTAATCACCACACTCAACACCGTAAACCGTGTTGCTGTTGAGGTGGAGGAGGCTATTGAAGGTGTGAACACCATGGTTGATGAGATGACCGTTGCCAGCACAAATTTAAATAAGCTGGTGGACGAAAACGCTGAGGGACTTACCGATGCGGTCACAAACCTCTCAAACGTTGATTTTGAGGGACTTAACAAGGCAATCCAGGACCTGCAGGATGCTATAGGACCAATGGCGACACTGTTTAATAAATTCAGGTAAAGGAGCCGGTTTCGGAAGGAGCATATAATGGCAAAGAAAAGCACAGAAAAGATCAAAGAGATCGCAAAGGAAGTATCACAGAAGACTGAGCCTGTCATTGACGAGATCATGAACGTGGCAGAGCCTGTTATAGATGGCATCAAGACCAAGGCAGAGCCCATTATCGGAGGCATCATGGAGAAGGCCGATCCGGCCATCCAGCTGGTAAAAGACACTACGGCCAGATTCTACTGCAAGGAAGAGATCTTTGTTCAGTACAACAACCACGAGGCCAGAACTTCCGACATAATGGACAGATGCAAGTCCGATTACCTGTCAAAAGGCCACCAGGAAAATGATATAAAGGAGATCCAGATTTACATCAAGCCCGTTGACAATGCGGTTTACTATGTTGTAAACAACACTGATACAGGCAAGCTGGAGTTCTGAGTTTAGTATGGAAATAGAATTAGCTTCATTTTTTAATCTGATGCATTATGAATACGGTGAGGCCTACTTTGGCAGCCACAAGGGCATGAGATACCGCCTTGCCAGGGAACCTCTTGAGAACGTCAAGTTCGTCAAGGAGGAGGACAGAAAGCCTGCGACCTTAATGGCGACAGTCTGGCCGGAGCCTTATTCCTACGGTGTTACGGACAAATCTCTCATGACCAGTGAGCACTTCGAGGTATCCCAGGAGGGGCTTGAAGAGGCTGTTAAGTGGATAAATGAGCAGTATGAGAGCCGCCGCAACGAGTGGGTCAGGTAATTGTATGAAATTTTGAGAAAATTTATAATTTAAAAAAGGAAATGGGAACCCCACGTCGAATATTATTGATGTGGGGTTTTTTTCATGGGAAATCCTGCATAAACTACTTCAGAAAGAAGAACAGCATTGAAAATTCGCGAAAAACTTGAAGAAAGAGAGACCAGAATCTTAAGCACCCATGCTACCCTCAGCATGAATTCCAAGGGACGTGAAAAAGAAGAAAAGGACTGCGATATAAGGCCTTGCTTCCAGAGAGACCGCGACAGGATACTATATTCCAAGTCGTTTAGAAGGCTCAAGGACAAGACCCAGGTCTTTTTGTCGCCTGATGGGGATCACTACCGTACCAGAATGACTCATACCCTTGAGGTTTCACAGAATGCCAGGACCATAGCCAAGGCCCTGATGCTCAATGAAGACCTGGCTGAGGCAATTGCTCTTGGACATGACCTGGGACACACACCCTTTGGACATGCCGGAGAGAGGGCACTCAACGCATGCTGCAGTGAGGGGTTCCGCCACAACGAGCAGAGCCTTCGCATAGTTGAGAAGCTGGAGAACTACGGCAAGGGACTTAACCTCACCTGGGAAGTCAGAGATGGCATAATAAATCATGAGATGGACTTAACTCCCAGCACTTTAGAGGGCAAGGTTGTCCGTCTTTCTGACAAGATCGCATATATGCATCACGACATGGACGATGCCATAAGAGGCGGCATCATTTCTGAGAAGGATGTTCCCGAGAGCCTTTCAAGGGTCATCGGTCACACCAACGGAGAATGGCTTGATACCTTTATCCATGACATCATAGCCACCAGTATGGACCTTGGCGATATCAGGATGAGCGATGAGGTATACGTTGCTTTCCATCAGCTTCGCCAGTTCATGTTCGACAGAGTCTACACTAACCCCGTGGCCAAGGGCCAGGAGGGCAAGGTTGAGGAGATGATCAAGATCCTCTACCACTACTATGTAGACCATTTAGAGGTTCTGCCTCAGTATTTAAAAGACATTTTGGAGAGAGGCGAGGCCTCAGGGGAGAGGATCGTCTGTGACTATGTCAGCTCCATGACTGACAGATATGCAGTGGCGGTATTTGAAGAGGTATATGTACCGCGTTCCTGGGCAGTTTTGTGAGGATGCAGCTCTTTTGACAAAAAGTTCGTAGTATAGTGGGGAAAACAAATTGCGCTATTCAGATGACATCATAGAAGAAGTGCGATCGCGCAACGACATTGTGGACGTTGTGGGGCAATATGTCCACATCCAGAAGAAGGGAGCCAATTACTTTGGTCTTTGTCCCTTCCACAATGAGAAATCCGGATCCTTTTCAGTTTCGCCAAATAAGCAGATATTCTACTGCTTTGGCTGCGGAGCCGGCGGAAACGTGATCAGCTTCTTAATGAAATATGACAACTTAACATTTACAGAGGCGCTTAAGCAGTTGGCCGACAGGGCGGGAGTCAAGCTCCCCGAGGAGGACAATTCGCCGCAGGCCAAAGCCATGAGAGACAAGCGCCAGATACTCTTTGATATAAACAAGGAGGCTGCCAAGTTCTATTACAAGAACCTTCGCTCCAAAGTGGGGGAGAAGGGCATGGAGTACTTCAGGAACAGGCAGCTGACCGACGAGACCATGAAGCACTTCGGCCTCGGATATGCGAATATCACCTCCAACGAGCTGGTAAAACACCTTCGGCAGATGGGCTTTGAGGACGCCATGATAATCGAGGCGGGACTTGCAACCTTTGATGAGCAGAGGGGAACCCATGACAAGTTCTGGAACAGAGTTATGTTCCCGATATTCGATGCCATGGGCAAGGTCATCGGTTTTGGAGGGCGAGTTCTGGGAGATGGCAAACCCAAATACGTCAACTCTCCTGATACTCCGATATTTGACAAGAGCCGAAATCTCTTTGGCCTCAACTACGCCAAGAGCACCAGAGCTGGGTACATGATACTATGTGAAGGGTACATGGACGTCATTGCCATGCATCAGGCGGGCTATGAGATGGCAGTGGCATCCCTGGGAACTGCATTTACCATGGGACAGGCTATGATACTTAAGAGATATGTGGACACGGTAATTCTTTCCTACGACAGCGATGAAGCCGGCACCAAGGCAGCGCTTAGGGGAATTGAGATACTAAGGGACGTGGGACTTAAAGGCAAGGTTCTTGATCTTCGTCCCCACAAGGATCCCGACGAGTTCATCAAGAACGAGGGAAAAGAGGCTTTTGAGGAGCGGGTCAAAAACGCTGAGATACCATTCTTCTTTGAAGCAAGGGTCAGCCAGGCCAGACACGATATGTCGGACCCCGTATCCAAGACAGAGTTCCACAGGGATCTGGCAAGACTCCTTTGCGGCTTTGAGGAGCCCATAGAGAGAGAGAATTACATCGAGGCGGCAGCTGCCAGATACGGAATAGCTGTTGATGACCTCAGGAGGCTGGTGACTGCAACCGCAGCCAAGGGCGTCAATATCAAGCCTCACAGTCAGCCTGCATCCGGCATTCAGGCCAAAAAGAGCCCCGAGGATGCCGCAAGGAAGAACCAGAGACTACTTCTTACCTGGCTCACAGATGAGCCACAGATTTTTTCAAAGGTCTCCAAATGGGTGACACCCGAGGACTTCTCGGATGACCTGTACAGAAGCGTGGCTGTAGAGCTCTTTTCCGGAATGGAAAACGGAAGCTTCTCCCCTGCAGGTATAATCGACAAGTTCACGGATGAGGAGCAGCAAAGGCAGGTATCGGAGATGTTCAACACGAACCTGATCGACATTGAGACTCCCGACCAGAGGAAGAAGGCCTTTCATGATATCATCTACGCCGTTAAACAGGCGGGATATGAGAGACAGAAGAAGACTCTCACACCGGATGATCCCCAGTACCTTATGAAGACCATCCAGGGCAAGAAGGATCTGGAGAAGCTGGCCCACATGGACATCTCTCCGGATGACTGAGTAGTAGTTATGAAAAATCTATTTTAGAAAAGGAAGAATAAAATGGCAACTAAGAAAGAGACTGCAAAAGAAACAGAGAAGAAGACCAAGGCTGCTGCAAAGGAAACAACTGCCAAGAAGGAAACAAAAGCTAAGGCAGCTGAGGTCAAAAAGGAAAGCGCCAAGACCAAGGAAGCTGCTAAGGAAGCTACCAAGGAGAAGGAGACCACTGGCAAGAAAGCAGCCAAGGAAGAAGCTCCCGCTAAGAAGACTGCTACCAAGAAGGCTGCCAAGGAAGAAGCTCCTGCTAAAGAGCCTGTTCCCAAGAAGGAAAAGGCCACAAAGGCTTCCAGGAAGGACAGCGCAGCTGCTTCATCTGATGCCGAGAATCAGGGCGCTGCAGATGGCGAGCTTGATGAGGCTACAAGAGAAGTCTTTTCTCAGAAGATAAAAGAGATCCTGGCCCTTGCCAAGAAAAAGAAGAACGTTCTTGAGTACGCTGAGATCAGCGATTTCTTTGCAGATATGGGCCTTAACGAGGAACAGCTGGACAATGTTCTCGAGGTTTTGGAGAATTCCGGAATCGACGTTCTTCGTGTATCTGATGTAGATGACGATATCCCTGACGATGACGAGCTGATCATCTCTGAGGAGGACGAGGTTGATATGGAGAATATCGACCTGTCAGTTCCTGATGGAATCAGCATTGAGGATCCTGTCAGGATGTACCTCAAGGAGATCGGTAAGGTACCGCTTCTTACTGCTGATCAGGAGATAGATCTGGCAAAGGCCATGGAGGCCGGCGCTGATGCTGAGAAAGAGCTGGCTGAGGACGAGGGCGTTAATGAGCTCTCTGATGAGAGAAAGAAAGAACTCAACCAGATGATCTATGAAGGAAACGAGGCCAAGAAGCGCCTTGCTGAGGCAAACTTAAGGCTCGTTGTCAGCATTGCCAAGAGATATGTTGGAAGAGGAATGCTCTTCCTTGACCTGATCCAGGAGGGTAATCTGGGTCTTATAAAGGCTGTTGAAAAGTTTGACTTCAGGAAGGGATTCAAGTTCTCCACCTACGCAACATGGTGGATCAGACAGGCCATCACAAGAGCTATCGCTGACCAGGCCAGAACAATCCGTATTCCTGTACACATGGTTGAGACCATCAACAAGCTCATCCGTGTAAGCCGTCAGCTTCTACAGGAGCTGGGCCGTGAGCCTCTTCCTGAGGAGGTTGCAAAAGAAATGAACCTTCCTGTAGAGAGAGTTCGTGAGATCTTAAAGATCTCCCAGGAGCCTGTTTCCCTTGAGACACCTATCGGTGAAGAGGAAGACAGCCATCTTGGTGATTTCATCCAGGACGACAATGTACCTGTACCTGCTGATGCAGCAGCATTTACACTCCTTAAGGAGCAGCTGGTAGAGGTTCTGGATACTCTTACAGAGCGTGAGCAGAAGGTTCTTCGCCTGAGATTCGGTCTTGATGACGGAAGAGCAAGAACCCTCGAGGAAGTAGGAAAAGAGTTTAACGTAACCCGTGAGCGTATTCGTCAGATTGAGGCCAAGGCTCTTAGAAAGCTTCGTCATCCAAGCCGCAGCCGCAAGCTCAAGGATTACCTTGATTAATTATGGATAATACTGAAAATAAGGGAATTGATGTTGCAGCCAGAATGTCACAAAGGCTCCTTTGCGTAGCGGGAATGCTGGGAGAGGGAGCCGGGGACGGATGCAGGTTTAAGAGAACTGCAGATGTTGGCTGTGATCATGGATATGTATCCATTTATCTGGTGCAGCATGGGATTTCCGAGGGCGCCATTGCGATGGATGTCAGGAAAGGGCCGCTGGCTATGGCTGCGGGGAATATTGCGGAGTGTGGTCTTGGTGAGGCGATTGAGACCAGACTCTCGGATGGTCTGTTGGAGCTTAGTGAAGGCGAGGCAGATTCCCTGGTCATCGCTGGAATGGGCGGCAAGCTCATGATGAGTATACTCGATCGCAAGGACCTTTCGGAGCTTGGCATCAGATATGCGGTTTTGCAGCCCCAGTCTGATATTGAGCTTTTCAGAGGATATCTCAGGGATAAGGGATTTGTTATAGAGGATGAGAAAATCGTCTACGAGGATGGCAAGTATTACTTTCCCATGAGGGTCAGGATCTTCGGGGAAAGCGGACCGGATGGTCAGAGGGATGCTTTGAAGGAGGCTGAAAGGTCTTTTTCCAGAAGGGTCTGTGACCGGTATGGTGAGCACAACATCCTTCGCAGGGATGAGCTGCTTCGCAGATACTTAGAGCACGGCAGAGAGGTTGCCATGTCTATTATGGGGAGCCTAGACGGGGCGTCTCACAGCGAAAGAGTTTTGGAAGTAAAACAGGAAATAGAAGATATAGATACAGTTCTTGAGTATTTTGACGCAAAATGAAGACCAACATTTTTGAATAAGCGAGGATTGTCTATGCCAGTAATCACAATTAACGGAGAAACCAAGGTATATGCCAAGGGCACTACCTACGAAGATATTGCTAAGGAGTACCAGAATTCATATGCCCACAGGATTGCGGCGGTAATATTCAACGGCAAAATCCGTGAGCTCATGAAGACTGTCAAGAAGGACGGCGAACTGAGTTTCGTTACATACTCAGACACCATCGGCTTTAAGACCATGCGCAGAACCGCAGTAATGATGCTGCTCAAGGCCATCAATGACGTGGAGGGCAGCAAGAAGCAGGCTCTCACCAAGGTGGAGTTCTCTATCGGAAACGGCATTTTCTGCAGCTTCAGGGGTATGGATGCATCCGAGGAGACTATTGAAAAGATATCCGCCAGGATGAGGGAACTGGCCTGCGAGGCTATTCCTATTATCAAGAAGGTGTATCCCATTGATGAAGCTATTGAGCTGTTCAGGAAGCAGGGGATGGAGGACAAGGTAAGGCTCCTTAAGTACAGGAGAAGCTCTGAGATCAATGTATACAAGCTCGGGGATTTCTACGACTACTATTATGGATATATGCTCCCCAATACTTCTTACATTGAGCAGTTTAAGCTGGATAAATATCATGATGGAATGCTACTGACACTTCCTACCAGAACAGAACCGGAGAAACTCGTGGTGTCCGCACCCAGGGAGAAGCTCTTTAGCACCATGTCCCTTGCAAGTGACTGGGGTGCCATGATCGGAATCGAGAATGTGGGCGACCTCAACAACATGGTCTGCGCAGGCAGGATAAATGAGATGATCCTGGTCCAGGAGGCTCTTCAGGAACGCAGGATCGGTGAGATTGCTCTGGAGATCTTTAAGAGGCTTGATGTTAAGTTTATCATGATAGCAGGGCCGAGCTCATCAGGTAAGACCAGCTTTGCCAACAGGTTATCCATTCAGCTTCGTACCTATGGCATGGTTCCACATCCTATAAGTCTTGATAACTATTTCGTAGACAGGGAGAAGACTCCGCTTAATGAGGACGGCAGTTATAACTTCGAGTGTCTTGAAGCACTTGATGTTGAGCAGTTCAACAAAGATATGACAAGGCTTCTTAATGGTGAGAGAGTGGAGATGCCGGAGTTTAACTTCATCACCGGCAAAAGAGAAATGAATGGGGATTATCTTCAGCTTGGAGATAAAGATGTCCTCGTTATCGAGGGCATCCACGGACTCAATGAAAAGATGAGCTATGCACTTCCTGCTGAATCCAAGTTCAAGATTTATATCAGCGCCCTTACTACTCTTAGTATTGATAGCCACAACAGGATCGCCACTACAGACGGACGTCTTCTTCGCCGCATTGTTAGAGACGCAAGAACCCGAGGCGCCTCCGCCAAGAAGACCATCAGCATGTGGGGCTCTGTTCGAGCCGGTGAAGAAGCTAACATCTTCCCATTCCAGGAGGATGCCGATGAAATGTTCAACTCAGCTCAGATCTACGAGCTGGCTATCATAAAACCATTTGCCGAGCCGCTTCTTTTCTCAATCGGCAAGGATGAACCTGAATATTATGAGGCAAAGAGACTTCTGAAATTCCTTGATTATTTTGTTACAGTAGATAGTTCGATGCTGCCAAGAAATTCAATCTGCAGGGAATTTATTGGAGGAAGCTGTTTTAAAGTGTGAATACAAAATTAACCCCAATGTGAGGTCATGCTACACATTGGGGTTTAAATTTTTTTACCATATTATCAGACGATCTTCAGGGGCAAGGTACATGTTGTCACCTTCCTTGACATCGTAGGTATCGTAGAATTCCTGGAATTGCTGGACTGGCACATTGGTTCTTGAGTAGTCTAATGGGTGTTCATTCTGGGTAAGCATTGAGAGTTCATTTGTGTAAAGACCAAGTGAGCCATTCATCTGAGCATATTTGGTGAAGAACTTGTCATAATCAAAGTTCTCAACCTTGGATGCCATCCTCAGTGCACACTGAAGACCGGTCATGTCTGCAACCATCTCTGTGTCTATGTTTGAGCCAATAAAGTGCTGATCATCAAAGGCGACAATGGTATCAAGATAATCATCCATTTTCTTTACGCGCTTATTAAACTCTTCCTTGTCAGCTTCTGTCCACCAGTCTCTGTAAAGACCTTCAGCATCAAACTGTGATCCGTTGTTGTCAAAGGCGTGGGATATTTCATGTCCAACCCAGAATGCGCCGATGGAAGCGTAGAGCTCTTCCACAGGCATATCGCTGGAATAGAAGGGATCGCCCATCATTCCGATGATCATGTTGATGGTGTTATCCTGAGGGTTGTAGTAGGCATTGCAGTCAAGGAGGCTCATATAGCTTGCCCACATTTCTTTGTCTACCTTTTTGCCCGGAAGGCTCTTATTATATTCGATGTTGTTAAGTGCAATCTTATCGGCGGCTTCTATAAGTGAACATCCTGAGATATCAAGCTTGGAGGTGTCCTGGAATTTATCAGGATATGCGGCATGAATTGTTATCTTATCAAGCTTTTCAATTGCGTAGCTCTTCACCTCATCAGAAGCCCATTCATTTTCTGACAGAAGCTCTCTGTAGGTATCGATTACTTCCTGGCAAAGTTCTGTCATTTTCTGCCTGTCTTCTTCAGAGCCGTATTTCTGGATATATACCTTCTGCATTGATGTTGTAAGAATTCCATTGATTCTGTTGTACGCCATCTCATCGTCTGGAAGGGTTCCGGTTACACCAAAATATGTGGCCTGAAGCTCGTTCATCTTATCGTAGGTCTCTTTATCCAGATTTCCTATATTTGAAAACATATATGACAAAATCATACGATTCTTTATGAGTTCAAAGTTGTCTTCTGTATAGATCTCATCAAGGAGCTTTAAATAATCGGGGTTTACAACAAGATAAACTCCGTTGTACTTATAGCCTGAGTTGGTAAGGATATCTTTAAGAGGGAATACACTGCAAAGAACAGTCAGGTCCTTGAAAGACATCTCATTATTTATTTTATCGAAGTAGTCGTCGCTGTGAGTATCCTTGGTGGTATATATCTTTTCTGCCATTTTGGTTTCCAGCGCAATGGAGTCTTCAAAGATTTTTTCTGCTTCTGCCTGATCCATGCCCATTTTACCGGCGGCAAAAATAAACAAATCCTTATTATAACCGTAGTAAAGATCTCCAAGCTCTGTTCTTTCTGAATACTCAGCAGCATCACGAAGTATAAGTCCCGGAGAACTAACTCCGACAAGGTATTTCTCGGGATCGTTAAGACCTGTTTCTGCGCCGTAGGAGACAAAATTATAATATTCATTGATAGTATCTTTACCTGTTATCAGAGCAGTGATATCATCAAGGCTTGCAGCCTGATACAGCTTGTCATATAGAGGCTTTATCTCGGAATAACCAAGTTTATTTCGTGTATCCCAGTCCAGCAAAAGACTGTTGTAGTACTGGACTAGATCCACATCATGTCCGGAAAGAGAGTCATCCTTAAGAAGGTCAATGCACTGTTTTTTTACTTCAAGAGCTCTTTCTGCATAATGAGACCAGCTGGAATAACCTGCGGGAATTTCATTGGCAAGGAGCCAGTCTTTATTTGCATAAAGATGGAAATCATCCTTTGGATCGGTAGGAGTATCGGTGGTGACATTCTCTTTTATCTCAGAATCTATCCATGGTATTCCGCCGCCGCCTTTAAATTCATCTTCAGACTCGCTGGTTTCCTCAGTAGAAGCTTCAGCTGAGGCATCAGCAGACTGTGTTGTTTCCTGGGCATTCATATCCGGAACAGCTTCGGTTCCGATCTCAGGCGCAACTTCTTCAGATACGGCGGGAGCAGGGGTTGATGAACATCCGGAAAGAAGCACAGAGAACAGCAGTGTGCATGCCAGAATGGAACTGATGACCTTCTTCTTCATATGTGATTTACCTCCATTAAAAATACGCAATTGTACGTGCATTTTAATGTTATTATGATTTTTTCGTAAAAACAACGACTTTATAATGTTTTAATATCTATTTTAGTGTTATTATAGTAATACACCTCATTATGAAAGGAGCATTAGTAATGCGTATTAGATCAGTTTTAGCCATGGCAACAGGTATTCTGTGTGCCTTTATGCTGCCCGTAACAGCGTATGCAGCAACCAACGAGCTCACAGGCCTGGAGGTAAGTGATGCCATAGCCGGTCAGAGACCGGTAGCCATTATGGTTGATAATGAAAAGAAAGCCCTGAAGCACTATGGAACATCAGAGGCCGACGTTGTTTATGAGATGATGAACAGCACAGCCAACGGACGTGTAACAAGACTTATGTGCCTGTACAAGGACTGGCAGGGAATCGGACAGACAGGAAGTATCCGCAGCACCAGAACCACCAATGTAATCCTCACAGGAGAATACAATGCAGTTCTTATTCACGACGGAGGACCATTCTATATCAAGACATATCTGGCGCAGCCCTATGCTTCACACTTAAGCGGCGGCTTTAGCAGAGTTAAGAATGGCAAGCCTACAGAGTTTACAGAGTATGTATTTGGCTCAGAGCTTGTAAGCAGATTTGAAAAAGCAGGTCTTCCAACCACATACACCGCAGGCCTTGAGAGAGGAACACATTTCCTGTTCAACGGCGCTGACACAGACCTGGCAAGTGAAGCTGTAGCCAACAATGTAGACCTCAGCGGTGCATTTTTACATAATAAGAGTAAGCTTGCATACAATGCTGAAACAAAGACCTATGACTACTACGAGTATGGTTCACTCCATACAGACGCAGAGGACGGAGCAGCCCTTACTTTCAAGAATGTAATTCTTCAGAACGTTACATTTAACCAGCTTGATAAGAACGGCTACCTTACCTACAACGTGATCGGTTCCGGAGCAGGCTACTACTGCACAAACGGCAAGGTCATTCCTATCACATGGTCAAAGGGAAGTGAGACAGGCTTCACACACTATTACAACTCCACAGGACAGGAGATCAACATCAACAGAGGAAAGACCTACATCGGCCTGGTTCCTTCAGACGGATGGGGAAGTGTTGTGATCAACTGATGTGATCATAAAATTCTTTGATGGAAGCTGCGTCAAGACACAGGGCATCAACTTCATCGGAGCCTGCAATAAGCAGTCCCAGGAAGTTGCCATCTTCATCAAACAGCCCTGCTCCGGACATTCCGGGAACCACGTCGCAGTAGCAGTAGATCATATCCATTCCAAGTTCCTCACAGTAGGTTTTTGGAGAGGCTACGCTGCCGGCGCAGATGTCGCCTGTGGTGGCGTTGACCAGATAGATGGTCTCTTCGGCGATGGGATGATCATCAGAGATTGGAAAAGAGATGCTTCCAAAGGATGAAGACAGCTGAGTGTCTTCTAAATATATGAATGCTATATCAAGGGCATCACTGCTATTAAGTAGTGATGCTCTTTTATATTCTGTGTTTTCGATGGTAACCGTGATGGGGTGAGCTTCAGGGTCTGAAGTGTAGTCATATAGGACATGAGCGGCGGTGAGGATGATGAGCCCTGAGTCTGTTCTGTCATAGATTGTTCCGCAGCAGAAGTAATCACCACAGCTGACGGTTGCGGAGAGCCTGGTGATATCGATGGAAGCTTTGGCAGGAGAGTCCTGAGAGTGTTCCTGACTCTCTGGGCTTGGCGCGGAATCTGTGGACTGTGAAGATGCTGCCATGGATTCTTGTGTAGATTCAGTTGTTGATGCAGGCTGTAGACTTTGATCTGTATTTACGGTATCAGTCTCAGTGTTTGTATGGTTTTTTGCGCAGGCTGAAAGCAGCATCAGTGCAGTCAGGCACAGTATTATTCTAAGTTTATTCTTCATAATACAAAAATTATAAAAAATTTTTTTGATTTCTTGCAACATTTTCTTTTCCCCGATTGTGTATAGGGTAGAACGGCAAGAAAGCCGACACAATTGGAGGGAAAAATTATGAGAAAGAATTACAGAGCATTATCACTTGTACTTACAACCGGAATACTTGCAGGGGCACTTACAGGCTGCGGCCACGCTCAGACAGCGCCCACAGCGGCAAACTCAGGAGCAGCAAATAGCTATTATGGCTACGGTGCTACAGAAGAAGCTGCATGCATCGCTGAGGCACCTGCTTCAGAACCAACTGCTATGTGCGGACCATCTGAATACAATGCTGCATCATCAGCAAAATGCGCTGAAGAGTACTGCGCTGACTATGTGGAAGAAAGGTTTATTCCATATAACACGGAATCCTACGACAAGCCTGACGAGAACGGCTTCTTCTTATCCCAGGGACAGCCTCTTTCAACCTTCGCAGCAGATGTGGATACAGCATCTTATGCCAACGTTAGAAGAATGATCGAGAGCGGCTACAGAGCATACGAGATTGACAAGGCATCTGTAAGACCTGAGGAGTTCATCAATTATTTTTCATATAACCTGAATGACCCTGACAAGGGAGAGAAGTTCGGAGTAACAACAGAGGTTTCAACCTGCCCATGGAATGCAGATCATGAGTTGATGTTTGTGGGAGTTAAGGCTGAGGATAAGACTGATGGAGTGATTCCTGAGAGCAATCTGGTATTCCTCATCGATGTTTCCGGATCAATGACAGATGAAAACAAGCTTCCACTTCTTAAGGATGCATTCAAGGATCTGGTGGACAATCTTCCTGATAACGGAACAGTATCTATCGTAACTTATGCCAGCCATGAGACAGTTGTTCTTTCCGGTGAGAGCATGGCCAACAAGAAAGAGATCAAGAAAGCCATCAGCAGCCTTTCTGCAAGCGGCAGCACAGCAGGTGAGCGCGGAATGGAAATGGCTTATGAGATCGCAAAGGACAACTTCATTGAGGGCGGAAACAACCGCGTTATTATGGCAACAGACGGCGATCTGAACGTTGGTATATCTGATCCCGACGACCTTGAGAAGTTCATTAAGACCAAGAAGGATGATGGAATCTTCCTTTCAGTTCTTGGCTTTGGCGAAGGCAACTACAAGGACGACAGACTTGAGAGACTGGCTGACTGCGGAAATGGTAACTACTCCTACATCGATTGCAAGGCAGAAGCTCACAAGGTGCTTGTTGATGAGATGAGTTCAACACTTGTAACTGTTGCAAAGGACGTTAAGTTCCAGGTTGAGTTCAATCCCGCTATGGTTAATTCCTACAGACTTATCGGCTACGAAAACAGACAGATGGATGCAGTTGATTTCAACAATGACAAGAAGGATGGCGGCGAGATCGGATCAGGTCACAGCGTAGTAGCTCTCTATGAGATCGTTCCCGCAGATTCCAAGTCAGCTATAGAGCTCAAGTACCAGCCAACAGAGAAATCTGATGCTTCAGGTGAATATGCAACCATCAAGATCCGCTACAAAGAGCCCGATGAAGACGAGTCCAAGCTTGTAACCTTTGTTGTAGACGACAGCTCTTTTGCTGAACAGCCCAGTGAAAACCTGGCATTCGCAGGCCTGGTATCTGAGTTTGCAATGCTCCTTTCAGAGAGTGACTATAGTGGAACAGTCACATACAAGGACATTATGAAGGACTACAAGAAACTTGAGAATACTGACAGCTACAGGGACGAATTTTACAACCTCGTTAGAATGGTAGAAAAGAAGAGCTGATATTGATATACTATCTCTCGGGGACCATATGTCCCCGGGGAGATGAGTATGTACGATTTAGCATTACAGCCATCAGGATATTTTCCGGTAAAAGAACCTTTGTGGTGGAGAGTGATAAAAAGAATAGCATCTGCGGTATCAGCGTTTTTCATGGGGGCTGATATAGCAGATAGTGGAGAGGAAGCTGAGAGCAGCGCTTATAGTCAGCAGGCGATGCAGAGAGTATCACAGATCATGGATACTCACGGCAACAGGATCCTTCGCGTGGCTTATTCATATCTTCACAACATGGAGGATGCCGAGGATATCCTGCAGGATACACTTATAAAATATATCCAGAGCGCACCGGATTTTGAAGGCCCGGAGCATGAAAAGGCCTGGATTATAACAGTGGCGTCCAATCTTAGCAAGAATAAGATCAAATATAACAAAGTCAGGGAGACCGACGAGCTCTCAGAGGAGCTGGTCTCCGGGGAGGAGAGCGATCTGGCTTTTGTGTGGGATGCAGTAAAGAGCCTTCCTGAAAAGTATAGAGAGGTGGTACATCTCTTTTACCAGGAAGGTTATCAGACAGGGGAGATAGCCAGGATCCTTGATCGCAAGGAGGCCACGGTGCGTTCTGATCTTGCCAGGGCCAGGACCAGGCTAAAAGAAATACTGAAGGAGGCGTATGACTTTGAGTAAATATCAGGATATTATGAGTCACGTTCAGGTCGACGATGAAATGAAAAAGCGCATCCTTCAGAATGTTGAGAAAGAGCTTGGCAAGGAAGCGGATGGCAAGGAACGTGAGACAGAGACAGTAACACCAGCACCAACACCCAAAAAGAAGATAGTTGATTTCAGGCGCTATGCAGCGATTGCAGCAACCTTTGCTGTACTGCTGATCGGAAGCTATGCGGTTATCCAGATTACTGGAGGTATCAAGAATACTTCAAGCACAATGTCAGATTCAACCTCTGCACCTGCAGCATCAGCTGAGCCTGCCATGACCACTGAGGCTCCGGCTCCGGCAATGGAAGAAGCTGAGGAAGCGGTTGCCGAGGCAGCGCCATATGAAGAGATGAGTCCATATACAGCAACGGAATCAGCAGGAGCTGCCAATGATTCACAGGAGGCTGCAAAGATGGCTGATATAACCGTCAAGTATGAAAATGCTGTGGCTGCAGGAAATGTATGGATCATCGACAATACCGAGGCAAACAGAAAGACAACCATCTGGGGAACGGCTACTATAAGAGGCGCTGAGAAAGATACCGAGTACTCCCTCGAGATTCCTCAAAATGCAGACAATTCATATCTGTTCAGAATGATAGATAAAGACGGAATCTATTATGAATCCGATGCGATAACCCTTAAGGAAGGCTATTCCATCAGCATCTTCCTTGAAGGTGAGTTTGATGATGTGAGAATGGTCATTCGCGATGAGAACGGAGAGATTGTCGGGGATGAGATACTGTTCAATGCAGCGCTGTGAGTTGAATGATCTCTGGAGGATAGAGGACTAAATAGAATTTTCTATGTTTCTTGCCTGCACCGGCGTTTGGATTATAGTACCGCTCGGTCCGCCGTCAGGGATACTCTACTAAGCTCGACAAAACCTCGCTAAGTAGCCACCCATGGCTCGCACTAGCTTCGAAAAGACCTCAGCAAGTGCTCTGCTCAAATGTCTGCCCGTGTAACTGCTGATGG
>JAEEGF010982243.1_pt1 | contig 49467 bp, 47 predicted proteins | sample 9134171 | NCBI WGS metagenome assembly JAEEGF01 (sample SAMN16246542, study PRJNA631951) | gut metagenome | biome: gut microbiome; feature: rumen; material: AP-attached | host: Bos | place: Iran: Karaj | collected 2018-10
GAAAATGTTCTGACGATTGATACCTCTGAGCATCACGTGATAGATGCCCGTTCCGCTGTTTTCTCTTGATTTTCTTGGCATAAGCATTAAATTTATGAATTAACTGCTGCAAAAGTACAAAGAAAAACCGAACCCTCCAAATTTTCATGGCAAAAACTTTGGATGTAACAAAAGAACCGTCCCCCTGTTATTGTGACAGGCACCTTTGAGCCATCGGAACAAAAAAAGAACAAGCCCAGCTGCCGAAGCAACAGGGCTAGATGGGAATATGATGACTCACGGGAACTCCCTGCGTGAGTCACACTGTGTATGACCTATTATAAAATAGCAGCATGCTTTAGCTCATTTTTGATGGCTTTGTTGATGAAATCATTGATGGTTGTTCCTGTAGCCGCCACAACAGCTGCCAGCCGAGAATGAAGCTCTGATGACATACGCAGATTCAATCTTCCACTATATGGCTTTGCAGGCTCCACGCCATCTGCTTTACAAGCTTCGAGATAGCTGTCAACACCATCCTCAAAATCCTTGCGCAATTCTTCGAGTGTATTGCCCTCGTAGAGAATCAGCGCCTTGCTCATTCCCTGAACCTTTCCAAACAGGCAGTTATCTTCCTTGCTATACTCTACACTGCCCTTATAGCCTTTATATTCCAAAAAATCCATATCGTTTAATTATTTAATGTGTCCATATTCTTTAAGGTGCTGATAGATTGCCTTGATCATCCATTCTTTCATAATACTTCCAGGATGCGGGCGATGAATATCTATATAAACACCCATTGTTTCATTCTTAAATCTTACGCGAGAGCCAGAAGTTGCGCCTTTATTGTGAACCTCATATCCGAAGTGCGCCAGAAGTGCAATAGTTTCTTCGTATGTAAAGTCCTTGGGCTTCTTCTTAAAACGTTCAACTAGTTTTTCTTTCGTTCCCATAATAATGTATTTGGCGGCAAAGGTACTAAATTTGGTACTAACTTCCAAGTTTTTTTGCAATTATTTATGCTTTTCAAACAAAAATCCACAAAAGTAACATTTGTACAAACGATCCATCATTCTCATAATAATATATAAAAGGTAGGATATGAGTATGAGGCTTTTCAACTAATTTCCGTATCTTTGTCATGTGAATGTGAACGATTTGGTGATTTCTGTGTATGCAATAACAGAACAACGAAAAATTAAATCATCAAAAACGTAAAGAGAATGAAAGTAAAAAGAACATTTGTGTTTATTGCGGCACTGACGATAGCATGTAGCTTATCAGCCCAGACAAAGGCCGTAAGGATTGAGAGCCCCATCGTATCAGAGAAAGATTTCGTATGGTATGTAGAGCAAAAGGGAGCCTGGAAAGAGATTGTTCAGAAAAATCCGAAGGACGAGAATGCTTGGCTGAACTACTATAACGCCGCACGCTATATGGCATGGTATCAGCAAGAAGATACTACTGCGCGGCAAGTCGTGAGAGAGATGGAAGCAACTATCCCCAAGAGCTACACCTTTAATTATTGCGCCTATCGTGAGTCGACATCGGGCAAAGGATATGGCGAACCCAAGAAATACGCTGAGGCAGCCCTAAGTATGTTGCCCGACGAGATGCAGTTCTTTGATTACGACAACTGGGTGTGCTATCTGGCGATGCAGGGAGATGAAGTTCGAATGAGACCTATTGCTAAGCGATATTTTGATAGTGGTATTTACTCAGAAGCCGTGTTGCGTTATAGCTATAACGAATTGGCGGGTATGGATGAAGACGGCATCTACATCGCTAATGGTGATGCAGCCATTATCCCTAAGTGGCTTATTCAAGAGGGAATGAACATCCATAAAGACAAAACCATTATCTGTGCATCTTTTCTCTGCGTGAAAGAATATCGTGAGTGGCTTTTCAACAAGTTAGGTGTCTCGATGCCTGTGCTCAAAGAGCCGGCATGTGCTGAGGATTACGATGCCAATGATCGTGCATTGCTCCAGGCTATTATCGACAAATACGGCAGCAAGGTCTATTTCTCAACAACAACACCCTCAGAGACGATGGAACCTTGGAAACAGAATCTCTACAACGAGGGGCTGCTGCTGAAATACTCAAAGAAACCATACGACAATCTCGCTATCAAGCGTCGCAACGTAGAGGAACGTTATATGCTGGAATATCTGTTGGTATCATTCCGTCCGGAATGGACTGCGGGACAGCGGCTCTCTGCCAACTATGCCGTTTTGTTGGCTGACTTGTTGTCCTATTATGCCAAACACGACAAGAAACGTTATGATTGGCTGATGCGACTGCTGGTGTCAGGTGTGACGAACACTTCTCTCAGCCAGGAACGTAAACAGGAAATCCTGAAAAACCTGATGTAGGCGATGCTGATACCTTTAAGACTATCGGCACAGACCGACGAACAACTGATGCTGCGAGCCGCTCGAGGTAGTGACCGTGCTTTTGAGGAACTCTACAACCGTCATGCACGACGGTTGCAGGGTTTCTTCGTACGAAGGCTTGGCGAAGACAGCGACTTGGCAGCAGACTTCATGCACGACACTTTTCTGCGACTCTATGCAGCCCGCGAAAGCTATCGTGAAGGTAAGAGCTTCCGTGCCTGGCTCTATACCATCGCTTATAATCTCTGCAAGAACCATCTGAGAAATCGTCTGACGATGGTTCACGGCAAGGGCGAAGAAGCAATGGATACAACGGATATTGAAGTTGAAATGGACACATCCATCCTTCATGATGCGTTAAGCCAGATACTTCGCGATCTCCCAGAAGACTATGCGATGCTCTTCTCGCTACACTACGAGGAGGAACTCTCTGTCCCACAGGTAGCGCAAATCACTTCGCTTCCTGAAGGCACCATCAAATCAAGACTCCATAAGACAATGACACTCATCAAACAAAAACTCCAACAATATGAAGATAGAAGATAAAGACATCATCCGCACTGCCCAGCAGTTACGTGACGAACAGAATGCTCAGTTTCGCGTCCGTCCTTGGAACCGTCATAGTCACTTCCACATTCCAACGTGGCTTGTGGCCGTTCCTGCAGCAGCCATCATTGGCTTTGTTCTTGGTATATGGACGAATGTTAGTAGCCCAAAGGAAACTTCACTTACGGCTCTCGTTGATACGGTATATATTAAGGTGCCCGAAAAAGTCAATGAACCGGATACTATTGTACAGACAGACACTAAACAAAAAGAGGCTCCTATTGTCAAGCCAATATCATCAGCGGTCAGGCACATCCGGCCGACAACCGTTGGCCGTTCAATTGCAGATGACAAAATCCGCTATGATTTGCTGGTGAAGAACTAATGTAACGCCGGACGACTTTTTTGTGATATCGGCCGATGTAACGTGGAGATTCTCCTCGATTGCCGATAAGACCAGTTACTTCAGTCTGTAGAACACACCGATGGTGCCGTAGATGGGGTAGAGGGTTTGTTCGATGGTCTTGAAGTCGGAGGGGAAGATGCCCGTGAGGCCCCAGTTCAGGTCGGCGGAGAGGCCGATACGCTTGTGAACCTGCCAGTCGGCACCAACGCCGATGCCGAACTGGAAGGTTCGCATGTCGTCGTTGAAGTCGTAGGTGGCCCATTCGCCCTCCTTGTTGCCCATCAGGATCTTGGCGCCCGTGGGATTGTTCTCACGCAGATAGCCGTCGGAGGCGATGCCGCTGAACTCCTTGCTTGTTAGCAACGAGAAATAAGGTCCGCCGCGGAGCGACAATTTCTGACCCAGTTGCAGGGTGGCCTGAACGGGGACGGTGAACATCCACTGCGTCACCTTCTGGTTGACGTGACCCGTGTAGAGACCCGTCAGTTTGGAGTCGCCCTTTATCACTTCCATGTAGTAGGCTTTGGTGGTGACGTCGCCGTCCATCGCTTTGTTCTCGAAGTGCAGGCCTACGGAGATGCCCCATCGCTGGTTGAGGGGCAGTTGGGCGTCGACACCCGCCATGAACGAGGGTGTGAGCGTGTAGCTGTCGATGCTTCGGATGGTCTCGGGCAGGGGGAGGGGCGCTGTGCCGCCGATGCTGTAACCGACGCGGGCTCTTAACTGCATTTCTTCAAGGATGCCAGCCTTTGCGGTGCCGACCATTACGAATGTCAGCACCCATATTGTCAAAACTTTGATGATATTCTCCATTTCACTATTCACTAATCACTATTAACTATTCACTTCTCGTACGAAACCTCAACTTCATCGATATACAGTGTGCTGCCGATGGCACCTTCGAACTGTGCACCGTCCTTGCTCGACGAGAACACCAGTGCCAGGTTGAAGCCCTGAGCCTGAACGATGTCATTTGGAGCATCCTTGCCCTCGAAGATCATCTCCCAGCGTGTCCACGTGTCGGTAGGTGGCAGCGAAGCTACGCGGGCCACCTTATACACCTGAGGATTGTCCATCAGCTTGTCGAGGTATTCTACCGCATGACCGTCGAGCATGTATTTGTTGCCCTCTGCATCCTGGTTGCGGTAGTAGACGGCATAGATACTGCCCTCGTCCTTGTGGTCGGTATACACCTTCATGTCCTTGTCGGTAAACTGTTCACCAGGCTTGTACTTATACCATCCGGTGATGCGTACGGGCTCCTTGGGATTAGGCACACCAAACTGGGTGGCTTTCAGGGCATCGCTCGTGACATGTTCTATGAGGAACTCGCCCAGGAACAGGTTGCCGGCGGCGATGGGTTTGCCGAACAATGCACCGAAGGTACCGGTGGACTGGGTGTTCAGACAAGCACAATTGCCCACATAACCGTCGGGCGACCGATAGGTGGGAAGGTCTTCGGGTTTGGAATCGGTCTTGAGAATCGCTGCACCCGCATTGCCCGATGCCCAGCAGTATTTGCGCTGAGCCGTCTCTGATCCACCCTCACTGGCTGGTGCCATCTCGTAGAAGATGTGCATATTGTTTCTGGCGCCTACCTCGTGCGTCTCCACGGTCTCGAAGCTGAACTTCTGCATCGGCAGCGGCGATTCCTGAATGCTTACGTTATAGAAACGTTTCCACTGTCCGTCCTCGGAGGTGACGGTGTAGATGATGGGACCCTTGGTGAAGTCCTGCGGCGATCCGTTGGCGGGCTCGATGGTGGCTCCCGGGGTGATCTTGAAATGCATGGGGATCTGTGTGGACAACGGGACCAAGAACAGCGGTCGCACTAAAAACGAGATGTTAGTCTCTGTGGAACTGATGTTGTCTTTGCGCATATCAGTCACCTGGTAGAAGTTCTTCTCAAATTCCGCGCCTTCTATCCAAGCACTCTCGATGTCGCACTCATTGTTTTGGGCCTCGTCCTTGATACATGAAGTGATGCAGCAGCACAGAACGAAGGTAATGATGTACTTATTCATACCTAAGTTTATATTGTTTCGAGGTGCAAAGGTACAAAAATAATTCATAATTCATAATGCATAATGCATAATTTATAAATGCGGTAGCAAATTTTTCACTATTCACTATTCACTATTCACTAAAAATTTGTACCTTTGCAGGCAGATTTGCACTCAATTATGAAAGAAGTGATTGTCAAAGACGAGCGGCTGCAACAGGCAGCGATGGAAGGAATGGACGCTTTTGTGAAAGTGTTTGTTGATGCCATCCGTGAGGCTATAGGCGGAGAACTGACTGCCGAGACGATGGGTGAACTGAACAGCGACCAGATCACGCTGCTGGCGTGGGATATGCTGCACGAGGAGGTGATGGACGGCGGTTTTGTACAGCTGATTCACAACGGTCTGGGTGAGTTTATCTTCAAGAATCCCTTCGCCAAAGCCGTGAAGTTGTGGAGCATGCGCGACCTGTCGAAACTGATTTACGAGGGTCACACCCTTTGGTTGAAGTATCGTGAGGAGATTGAGAAAGACTGCACCGAGGAGGAGTTTATGGCGCTGTTTGAGAAGTTTCCCGAGTTTGATGACCTCGATGATACGTTCGTGGAGAGCGAGGAGGAATGGATGGACGACATTGCCCATTACATCGACGATCATCTCGATCGCTTCGCGATAGTGAAATAATACAATTGTATAATTGTAAATTGTAAAATTGTCAATAACAAGGTGAACAAGGAACAAGAACAACTGCGGAAGAAAAGCCCAGTACAGATTAAGAATAAGAAGGCCTCGTTTGAGTATTTCTTCATCGAGACCTATACCGCCGGAATCGTGCTGACGGGAACGGAGATCAAGAGTATCCGTCTCGGCAAGGCGAGTCTGGTGGATACCTACTGCACCGTGATCAACGGCGAGCTGTGGGTGAAACAGATGAGTATCAGCCCGTATTTCTACGGCTCCTATAATAACCACGACCAGAAGCGCGATCGCAAGCTGCTGCTCACGAAACGTGAGATCAGGGAGCTGGAGAGCGCCACGAAGCAGACGGGTTACACGATTGTGCCGCTGCTGGTGTTTATCGACGATAAGGGTCGCGCCAAGATGGATATCGCACTGTGTAAGGGTAAGAAGGAGTATGACAAGCGTCAGACGTTGAAGGAGAAAGAAGACCGACGCGAGATGGACAGGGCGATGAAGGTTTATAAGTGAATAGTGATTAGTGAATAGTGATTAGACTTAACGATATAATCAAGGAACGGATTCTCATCCTCGATGGAGCGATGGGAACGAAGATCCAGCAATATGGTCTCGGGGAGGCAGACTTTCGGGGAGACCGTTTTAATGACATCCCCGGACAGTTGAAGGGCAATAATGATGTGCTCTCGCTGACGCGACCGGACGTCATTGCCGATATCCATCGGGCCTATCTCGCTGTGGGGGCTGATATCATCACCACCAACACGTTCAGTTCACAGCGTATCTCCCAGGCCGACTATCATCTGGAGGAAGCCGCTTACGATATGGCTCTTGCAGGAGCGAGAATCGCGAGACAGGCGGCGGATGAGTTCTCTACCGACGATAAGCCGCGCTTTGTGGCGGGATCTATCGGCCCCACGAACAAGACCTGCTCGATGTCGCCTGATGTGAGTGACCCTGCTGCCAGAGACCTCGACTACGATACGTTGTTGGCGGCCTATGAGGAACAGATGGATGGACTCATAGAGGGTGGGGTGGATACCCTGCTGACAGAGACAATCTTTGATTCGCTCAATGCCAAGGTGGCCATCGATGCCGCGATGCGGGTGATGGAGCGTCGGAAGATAGAATTGCCCATCATGCTCTCTGTGACGGTGAGTGATTTGGCAGGTCGTACGCTGAGTGGTCAGACGCTCGAAGCCTTCCTCGCCAGCGTGAGCACGTATCCTATCTTCTCCATCGGACTGAACTGTTCGTTTGGTGCGACGCAGATGAAACCCTTCCTCAGACAACTGGCCCGTGTGGCACCTTATTATATTTCGGCCTATCCAAATGCCGGACTTCCCAATTCGATGGGGCTCTACGACGAGACGGCTGAATCGATGGCACCCAAGATGGGTGAACTGGTGGACGAGGGACTGGTGAATATCATCGGTGGCTGTTGTGGTGCTGATGAGACGTTTATTGCCCGCTATACTGATTTGGTGGTTGGCAAACAGCCCCATGTGCCAGCTCCGAAGCCTGATACGATGTGGCTCAGCGGTCTGGAACGACTCGATTTAACGCCCGAGGTGCAGTTTGTGAATGTGGGCGAGCGTTGTAATGTGGCAGGCTCGCGTAAGTTCCTCAGACTGATTAAGGAAAGAAACTACGACGAGGCGCTCAGTATTGTCCGTAAACAAGTGGCTGACGGGGCCCTCGTGATAGATATCAATATGGACGACGGTCTGCTGGATGCGAAGGCAGAGATGGTGAACTTCCTGAACCGTATCGCTGCGGAGCCCGATATCGCCCGAGTGCCCGTGATGATCGACTCTTCCGACTGGGAGGTGATCAAGGCAGGATTGAAGTGTGTGCAGGGAAAGAGCATTGTCAACTCCATCTCGTTGAAGGAGGGTGAGGCGAAGTTCCTGGAGCACGCCCGCGATGTGATGCGCTACGGTGCTGCGGTGGTGGTGATGTGTTTCGATGAACAGGGTCAGGCCACGAGTTATGAGCGCAGAATAGAGATTGCCGAAAGAGCCTATCGACTGCTTGTCGACGAGGTGGGTATGAATCCGTTGGATATCATCTTCGACCCCAACGTGTTGGCTGTGGCGACGGGTATGGAGGAACACGACAGCTATGCCGCCGACTTCATCAGAGCCACCGGGTGGATCAAGGAACACCTGACTGGATCGCACGTGAGCGGAGGTGTGAGTAACCTGAGTTTTTCCTTTCGAGGCAACAACTATATTCGTGAGGCGATGCACGCCGTATTCCTTTATCACGCCATTCAGAAAGGAATGGATTTTGGAATCGTAAATCCCTCAACGAAAGTAACATACGCAGATATTCCTCAAGCACATCTTGATATCATCGAGGATGTAATTCTGAATCGCAGGAGCGATGCCTCAGAACGGTTGATAGAGTTGGCCAATGAGCTCTTGGAAGCTCAGAAGGATCAGGGTGATCCGAATACTCAGAGTAATCCGAATCATCCGAATACTTCGAGAGAAAACTCACCTGTTGAGGATCGTTTGGCGCAAGCGCTGGTGAAAGGTGTTGGTGAGTATTTGGAGGAAGATTTGCAGGAAGCGCTGAAGAAATATCCCCATGCGGTGGATATCATCGAAGGCCCGCTGATGACGGGCATGAATACCGTGGGTCAGTTGTTTGGCGAAGGAAAGATGTTTCTGCCTCAGGTGGTGAAGACCGCCCGTACGATGAAGCAGGCGGTGAGTATCCTGCAGCCGTATATCGAGGCTGAGAAAGCCGAAGGTGGCAAGAGTGCGGGGAAAGTGCTGTTGGCTACGGTAAAGGGCGATGTGCACGATATCGGTAAGAACATCGTGGGTGTGGTGATGGCCTGCAACGGCTACGAGATCATCGATATGGGAGTGATGGTGCCCGCAGAGCAGATTGTGCGTAAGGCGCAGGAGGAAAAGGTAGATATCATCGGTCTGAGCGGCCTGATAACACCCAGTCTGGAAGAAATGGTGAATGTGGCCCGTGAACTGCAACGGGCGCATCTAAATATTCCTATCATGATTGGTGGTGCTACCACCAGCGAACTGCATGTGGCCTTGAAGATTGCCCCCGTGTATGAGGGAGCCGTCGTCTGGTTGAAGGATGCCTCGCAGAATGCCCTTGTCGCTGCTCGTCTGTTGAATGAAGAGCAGCAGGTGGAGCAGGAATTATCCGAGAAATACGAGCATCTGCGTGAGGAATACCAGCAGGAGCAGGATAACCTGTTGAGCATCGAAGAGGCCAGAAAGCAGAAGTTGAACCTGTTTGATAATTAAAAAAGAATAGAATATGGAGAATCGGAAATCAGTTGTGATGATGCGTGTAGTGAAACTGGTATTAATACTATTCACTCTTCACTCTTCACTATTCACTCTCGCCCAAAAGCGAGAGATGCGTGGTGCGTGGATTCAGTGTGTCAACGGACAGTTTCAGGGGATGGGCACCCAGAAGATGCAGCAGACGCTGACCTATCAACTCGACGAGTTGCAGAAGGACGGTGCGAATGTGATCATCTTCCAGGTGCGTCCGGAGTGCGATGCCCTCTATGAGAGCAAACTCGAACCCTGGAGTCGTTTCCTGACCGGTCAGCAGGGTAAGGCTCCGCAGCCTTACTGGGATCCGTTGCAGTGGATGATCAACGAGTGTCACAAGCGCGGGATGGAGCTGCACGCGTGGATCAATCCCTATCGTGCAAAGACGAAGACCACCAAGCAACTTGCCTCCAACCATATCGCCGTAAGGAAGCCGATGAGTTGTTTCGCCTATGATGATATGTTTATCCTGAATCCCGGATTGCCCGAGAACCGCGATTATATCTGCGAGGTGGCCAAGGATATCGTCACCCGTTACGATGTCGACGGTATCCATATGGACGACTATTTCTATCCCTATCCTGTGCAGGGTGAGAATATCCCCGATGCCGAGCAATACAGACAGTACGGAAATGGTATCAGGAATATCAACGACTGGCGCCGCTATAATGTGAACCTCTTCATCGAGCAATTCTATAAGACGGTTCACGAGGCGAAGCCCTGGGTGAAGGTGGGTATCTCGCCCTTCGGTATCTATCGTAATAAACGGAGTTCGGAGATCGGTAGTAATACCAACGGCCTGCAGAACTATGATGACCTCTATGCTGATATCCTTTTGTGGGTGAACAACGGCTGGCTCGACTACAATGTGCCGCAGATCTATTGGGAGATCGGCAACAAGGCCGCTGACTACGATACATTGATTAAATGGTGGAATCAGCATGCTGCGGGTCGTCCGCTGATTATCGGCGAGGATGTGGAGCGTACGGTGAAGAATAAGGATCCACAGAATCCCAACAGTCACCAGTTGGCTGCGAAGATGCGACTCCACCAGCAGTTGCCCGGTGTGAAGGGAACGGTGTTGTGGTATGCGAAGGCTGCCGTCGACAATGTGGGTAACTATGGTACCGCCCTCCGTCAAACCTATTGGCGCAATCCTGCCTTGCAGCCCGATATGTCGTTTATCGATGACAAGGTTCCGGGAAAGGTGCGTAAGGTGAAACCCGTATGGACGGAAGACGGATATATCCTTTTCTGGACAGAGCCGAAGGGTAAGGACTGGCGCGATACCGCTACGAAATATGTGGTGTATCGTTTCGCCAAGGGTGAGAAGATCAATATCGACGATGCCTCGAAGATGATGGCCATCACCACACAGCCTTTCTACAAGCTGCCTTATCAGGATGGTCGCCAGAAATATACTTATGTGGTAACGGCGCTCAACCGTTTGCAAAATGAGAGTAAGATTGTGAAAAAGAAGGTGAAGTTATGAAACAGTTAAGATTGTACGTTCTCCCGCTGTTGGGCATAATGATGTTTGTTGCTTGTGGCAATAGACGGCAGTCGCCTGGCGATATACAGGCGAAACTTGATAGCATTGCGCGTCTCGAAACCATCGAACAACTCGAGATGCAGGGTATTCATATCGGTAAGGATATCAGTCCTATCCAACTCTTCTTCGACAGTCTGAATATCCAGCCGTTGCCTGTGCGCTATTCGGATGATTACGTGAAGTATCTGCCTAATTATACCTCGGTGCCTTATGAGCTGGTGAAGTTTATGAACTTCGAGGGACGTACTGATCCCAAGGCTATCGCGCTGCCTGAGAGTGCTGGTGCAAGACTGATGATTCTCGCTGCCGATGAGGGCGACGGACTCTATTCCCTCTGGCTCTATTCGCTTGATGATGACTTCATGCCCGTAGACAAACTCTGTCTGTATGCCACCAGTAAGGAGGAGCAGAAGGAGAACGAACTGGCTGATCCTGAGGATAAGCTCATTCAGGACTTTGTGATTACGAGTGATTACGAAGTTCGGTTGACGGATTATTCGGGGAAATTCGAGGCAGAGGTACAAAGGGTGTACCACGTGGATATGTCTCGTAAATTTTCAGAAGATCAGGAAATCGACTACGAGCAGAACAGTTCAGAAGAATAGGGCTTAGGCGTCTTTCAGCAGATTGTCGAGGAAGTCGTCGAGGTCTTTGTCCAAATCCTGCATCATATCGCTATCGATGATCACCAGGTCATCGTCAACGATGTAGAGTTCTTCCAACGGCTCTTTCTCATCGTTCTCCAGCACAAAGGTGAAGGGTTTCATGATACCCATGTTCTCCACCAATGCTTTCTGATGCTCGATGCATTTGCGGATGATGGGCGGGATGGCTGTGTAGAAGTCATCGTCAGTGTTGTCGATCCACTGTTCTACAAGTCCGCGTGTGATCTCCTCGTCATTATCGTCGAAGGTGATCAACTCACCCGAATCCTGATAGACTCTCACGTGGATGTCGGTCATGATCGAGGTGTCGGGATCAGCGGGAAATTTATCCGCTGTTTTGCGGATCGTACGCTCGATTTGTTGTAATGTCTGTTCTGTCGCTTTCATCTTATTTCTGCTTTCTCACCGCAAAAGTAATAAAAAAGTTTGAAATCGCAAACGATTACGGCCTTTTTTCGGAAAAAAACTTTGTTTTCGCTTGTTTGTTTGACAAATATGTAGTACCTTTGCCGAATGTAAAGTCTACATTGCAAATCCATGAGTCAGAAGATTTCACATTCAGGTGTCGTAGAGCGTATAGAGGGTGACTGCATCAAGGTGCGCATCGTCCAGACTTCAGCGTGTGCAGCCTGCAAGGTGGCTTCGCACTGTAATGCGGCTGAATCGAAAGTGAAGATCGTTGATGTGTTTGGTTGTGATACCACCAATTATTCGACAGGTCAGGAGGTGACGGTGTGGGCTTCGAGAGATGTGGCGAACAGGGCTCTGTTGTTGGGCTTCGGTGTGCCTTTCCTGTTGCTGGTCTGCGTATTGCTGATCGCATTGCGGCTGACGGCGAATGAGGGTCTTGCTGCGCTATGGGCTTTGGGTTCGCTGGTGCCTTACTACTTTGCGCTGTGGCTGCTTCGCAACCGTATCCAGCGCGGTATCTCGTTTCAGATTGAAGAAAAGAATACATAACTAAATAATAAGAAGCATTTATGAATTTCATCTTGATTGCAGTGATTGTCTTGGGAGCTATCGGTCTGATAGCAGCCGTCGTGCTGTTTGCCGCTTCCAAGAAGTTTGCTGTCTATGAGGATCCCCGTATTGCGCAGGTGGGCGAATTGCTGCCTGGTGCCAACTGCGGTGGATGTGGATTCCCTGGATGCAGCGGAATGGCCGACGCCCTCGTGAAAGGGGCTGATGCCGGCAGCATCGACGGACTTATGTGTCCTGTTGGTGGCGCTGAGACGATGGGAAAGGTGGCCGATCTGTTAGGGATGGCGATTGCTAATTCCGAACCGATGGTGGCTGTTGTGAGATGTAATGGTACTTGTGAGCATCGTGCAAAGATTGCCGAGTATTCCGGTCTGCGCAGTTGTGCTGCTATGCATGCCTGTGGTGCTGGTGAAACTGCCTGCGGATTCGGTTGTCTGGGTTGTGGCGACTGCGAGGCAGCCTGTCAGTTTGATGCCATCAAGGTGAATCCTGAGACGGGTATCCCTGAGGTCGACGAGGAGAAGTGTACTTCCTGTGGTGCCTGTGTGAAGGCTTGTCCGCGAAACATCATCGAACTCCGCAAGAAAGGTCCGAAGGGTAGGAGAGTATTTGTCAGCTGTGTCAACAAAGACAAGGGTCCGGCAGCAATGAAGGCTTGTGCTGTGAGTTGTATCGGTTGTGGTAAGTGTGAGAAGGAATGTGCCTTCGGTGCCATCACTGTTGAGAACAACCTGGCATACATTGACTTCGAAAAGTGCCGTCTGTGTCGTAAGTGTGAGAAGGTGTGTCCGAAGCATGCTATCGTCGCTGTGAATTTCCCGGCACCCAAGCCAAAGCCCGAGAATCCGGAAGCTAGCGAAAGAAAGGAGGAAACCGTATGAATATCAAGACATTTAGTATAGGTGGTATCCACCCAAAGGAGAATAAACTTACTCACGAGGCCGTCACGCAGGTAGCAGCTTTGCCTAAGCAGGCTATCTTCCCGCTGAGCCAGCATATCGGAGCACCCGCCAAACCCGTTGTCCAGAAAGGTGATAAGGTGAAGGTGGGTACGATGATTGCCGAGGCAGGCGGATTTGTTTCTGCTCCTATCTTCTCATCCGTCAGCGGAACAGTCTTCAAGATCGACACCGCTATCGATGCCACAGGTTATCGTAAGCCCGTGATCATCATTAATGTCGAGGGTGATGAGTGGGAGGAGAGCATCGACCGTTCTGATAAGTTGGAGACCATAGAGGCACATCCCGAACTCACACCCGAGGAGATTGTCACGCGTATCAAGGACGCAGGTGTTGTGGGTATGGGTGGTGCCTGTTTCCCGACATTCATCAAACTCACGCCTCCGCCAACAGCAAAGGCTGAGTGTGTGATTATTAATGCTGTAGAGTGCGAGCCTTATATCACAGCCGACTTCCGTCTGATGATGGAGCATGCAGATGAGATCCTGGTGGGTCTGGAACTGCTGATGATGGGTGCAAAAGTGACTACGGGTTATATCGGTATCGAGACCAACAAGATGCCCGCCATCGAACTGCTCACGCAGAAGTGCGCAGAGAAGTTTGGCGGTTCGAAGTATAGTGTTGAGGTGGTTCCCTTGAAGCAGCGTTATCCGCAGGGTGGTGAGAAACAACTCGTCGATGCAGTGATTCATCGTCAGGTGCCAGCTCCTCCTGCTATTCCTGTGAACGTAGGTGCTATTGTGCAGAATGTGGGTACGGCCTTCGCCGTCTATCAGGCTGTGATGAAGCATAAGCCTCTCTTCGAGCGCTATACTACCGTAACGGGTAAGAAACTCCAGAATCCCGGCAATTTCCTCGTTCGTATGGGAACCCCGATGCAGCAGCTCATCGATGCCTGTGGCGGTATGCCTGAGGGCGATAACAAACTGCTGGCAGGTGGTCCGATGATGGGTAAGGCGCTCACCTCTACCGAAGTGCCTATCTGCAAGGGCACCAACTCTGTGACAATCATTTCTGATGATGAAGCCCGTCGTAAGGAGGCGCAGCCTTGTATCCGCTGTGCGAAGTGTGTGGGCGTTTGCCCGATGGGATTGGAGCCTTATCTGCTGGCTAAACTCTCGGAGGTGAAGAATTGGGAGCGCGCTGAGAACGAAGATATCGTCAGCTGTATTGAGTGCGGTTCATGTCAGTACACATGTCCTGCTCATCGTCCGCTGCTCGATAACATCCGTGAGGGAAAGTCAACTGTTATGGGAATCATCCGCAGTCGTGCGGCTAAAAAGTAAATAGGTAAAAAAGTAAAAAGGTAAAAATACAATGGGAAAATTAATTGTATCACTTTCACCACACGCCCACAGTTCCGACAGCATAGAGCGCAATATGTACGGTGTGATCATCGCCCTGATGCCCGCATTGTGTGTGTCGTTCTATTTCTTCGGTCTGGGTTCCGTCGTTGTAACGACAACGAGTGTGGTTGCCTGCGTCTTCTTTGAGTGGGCTATCAGCAAGTATATCCTCAAGCAGAAGCAGAATTCCGTGCTCGACGGCTCAGCTGTGATCACTGGACTTCTGCTCGCTTTCAACCTCCCGTCGAACCTCCCCATATGGATCATCCTCATCGGTGCACTCTTCGCTATCGGTGTGGCCAAGATGACCTTCGGAGGTCTCGGCAACAATATCTTCAACCCGGCACTTGTGGGTCGTGCTGCTTTGTTGGTTGCTTTTCCCGCACAGATGACCACCTGGCCGAAAATAGGTCAGTGGGACAAATATCTTGATGCAGAGACAGGCGCTACACCGCTGACCATCATGAGTGAAGCCATCAAGACTGGCGATCCTTCTATGCTCGAACAGTTTCCCTCATCATTGGACCTCTTCCTCGGTACTCATCCCGGTGGAGCAGGTGCGATGGGTGAAATCTGTGCTTTGGCGCTTCTCCTCGGTCTTGCCTTTATGTTGTGGAACAGAATCATCACCTGGCATATCCCCGTTTCGATCATCGGTACAGCGTTTGTCTTCTCTGGTCTGCTCTATATGGCTGATCCTATCTATGCCGATCCCGTTTCGGTGATTCTCTCCGGAGGTATGATGATGGGTGCAATCTTCATGGCAACGGATTATGTCACTTCTCCGATGACGCCGAAGGGACAGATTATCTATGGTGTCGCTATCGGACTGTTGACGGTTATCATCCGTAACTGGGGTGCTTATCCTGAGGGTATGTCGTTTGCCATTCTGATTATGAATGCGTTCACACCGCTCATCAATAATTATGTGAAACCCAAGCGCTTCGGTGAAGTGCCTGCTCAGAAGTAAGGAGGACCAGACGTATGAAGAAACTCGAATCTACATTGACGAATATGGTGCTGGTGCTCACAGGAGTAGCTATCATCATGGGTGGTATCCTTGCTTATGTGAACCACCTGACCGAAGGTCCTATCAACGAACAGAAAGCGAAGGCGCTTGCTGACGGTATCAAGAGCGTGATGTGTGTCAGCGACATTCAGGTCGCCAAGACTGATACCGTGCGCCAGAATGATGCCAAAGGTAAGGAAATGACCTATATCATCTATCAGACACAAGATGCTCAGGGTAAGAATCTTGGCGCAGCTGTTGAGAGCACCACAGGTGGTTTCGGTGGAAATCTGAAAGTGCTCGTGGGCTTCGATCCTGAGGGCAAGATTCTTGGTTATACGCTCCTCGAACATGCGGAGACCCCAGGACTTGGCGCAAAGGCTGATAAGTGGTTCCAGAAGGGAGAGAAGGGTGATATCATCGGTAAGTCACCATCAGAGCCTCTCACTGTGTCGAAGGACGGTGGAAAAGTGGATGCCATCACGGCCTCTACAATCACCAGCCGAGCTTTCCTGCTCGCTGTCAACAATGCTTATAACGCTTATAAGAATACGCCCGCCACTGATGCTCAGACAGGCGCTACGAATCAAGTGAAAAATGAATAGTGATAATTGAATAGTTTATGAACGCAATACAGATTATCAAGAATGGCATCGTCAAGGAGAACCCTACGTTCGTCCTGATGCTCGGTATGTGTCCCACGCTGGCCACCACCACTTCTGCCATCAACGGTATGTCGATGGGTCTCGCTACGATGGCGGTACTCATCTGCACCAATGTCGTGATCTCGTGTATGAAGTCTGTCACACCTGATAAGGTGCGCATCCCCGTGTTCATCGTGGTGATTGCTGCCTTTGTGACGATGCTGCAATTGGTCATCAAGGCCTTCCTGCCTGATATCGATGCTGCCCTCGGACTCTTTATTCCGTTGATCGTGGTCAACTGTATTATCCTCGGACGTGCGGAAGCCTTTGCTGCCAAACAGTCGCCCGTAGCTTCTCTCTTCGATGGTATTGGTATTGGTCTTGGATTCACTCTGGGACTGACGCTCTTAGGCATCTGTCGTGAGTTCTTAGGCAATGGCTCTATCTTCGGATTGACCCTGCTGCCCGAGACCTACAACATCCTGCTCTTCGTGCTGCCTCCGGGTGCCTTTATTACTCTGGGATTCCTCATCGCCATCGTCAATAAACTTAGAAACGCATAAGATATGGAATATATACTGATTTTCATTAGCGCCATCTTTGTGAACAACATTGTGTTGTCACAGTTCCTAGGCATCTGTCCGTTCCTCGGTGTATCCAAGAAGATTGACACCTCGCTGGGTATGTCGGCAGCTGTCGCCTTTGTGCTGACGCTTGCCACTATCGTCACCTGGCTGGTGCAGAAATTTGTGCTCGACGCCTTCGGATTGCAATACTTGCAGACCATCGCCTTCATTCTCGTCATCGCATCATTGGTGCAGATGGTAGAGATTGTTTTGAAGAAGGTGTCGCCAGCTCTCTATCAGGCGCTGGGCATCTTCCTGCCGCTGATCACCACCAACTGCGCCGTACTGGGTGTCGCCATCCTTTGTATTCAGAAGGATTACAATCTGTTGCAGAGTGTTGTCTATGCCTTCTCCACAGCTATCGGTTTTGGACTGGCGCTGACGGTCTTTGCTGGTATGCGTGAACAGCTCGAACTCGTGAAGATCCCCAAGGGTATGCAGGGAATGGCCATCGTGATGCTCTCTGCCGGTTTGCTGAGTCTCGCTTTCATGGGCTTCTCGGGTGTCGACGGTGGACTGAAAGTGCTCTTCGGTCTCGATTAAACAACATCAAAATAAAAATGGACTATGAGTAAGAAAACCTATTTGTTTGCGGCTGCGATGCTGATGGTATTGACAGCTTGCAAGAACAGTGCGAATACAGCTGCAGAGATTATCGATCTGCCACGTGCAGAAACTCCCGACAGCGTGGCTGCGGCTATGGATACCTTCTTCCAGGAGGCAGCTAACGACTCGATGGACATTCACAGTGTGATGATCGTCAAAGATGGCAACGTCATTTATAGCCGTTGGCAGAGTGAGGGTGCCGACAGTGTGCCTCACGTGCTTCATTCAGTGAGTAAGACCTTCACGTCTACAGCTGTAGGACTAGCCATCGCTGATGGAAAAATGGCGCTGACAGATAAAGTGATCAGTTTCTTCCCCGACAAACTGCCTGCTGAGGTGAGTGGGAATCTCAAAGCGATGACTGTTCGCGATCTGCTGACGATGACCTGTGGCCACGATGTAGAACCATCAGGCTTTCATGGTAATCAGGATGTTGACTGGGTTCAGGCTTTCCTGGCGCAACCCGTAGAACACGAGCCTGGCTCTTTCTATCTTTACAACAGTCTGGGCACTTATGTACTCTCTGCTATCGTGCAACAGGTGACGGGTGAAAAGGTGGTTGACTATTTGAACACGCGCCTGTTTGAACCGCTGCATATCGCCAAACCCAAGTGGGAAGAGAGTCCGCAGGGCATCAACTGTGGAGGTTGGGGTCTTTACCTGAAGACCGAAGATCTGGCAAAGATGGGTCAGCTGTTGTTGCAGAAAGGTCAATGGAATGGAGAGCAGATCATCCCGGAAGAGTGGGTGAGTGAGATGTCGAAGAAACAAGTGGAGAGCATCAATCCTGGAACACGCATCGAACAAGCTGAAGAACGGGGATTGACCAAAGAGACCAGCGACTGGATGCAAGGCTATGGCTATCAGATGTGGCGTTGTCGTCCAGGTTGTTTCCGTGCTGACGGTGCCCGTGGACAATACATCATCGTGGTTCCTGATAAGAATGCCGTCATCGCCATCACCTCGAATGTAGAGGATCTGCAGGGCGAACTGAATCTGGTTTGGAATAACATCCTACCGGTTCTCTAAGACCCTGGATGATTACTTGAAGGATAAAAAATAAAGCGCTGGAACTCAGCGCTTTATTTGTAGTCGATAGGGGAATCGAACCCCTATGCCAAGATTGAGAATCTTGTATCCTAACCATTAGATGAATCGACCGCTTGCTCTCGCAGAGAAATCCCCTCGGTGCGGAAGGAGGGGGATTCGAACCCCCGGTACGGGAACCCGTACGGCAGTTTAGCAAACTGCTGGTTTCAGCCACTCACCCATCCTTCCAAAGGATCTCGGAGCCGTAAACCTTGGGGTTATCTCCTTGATTGCGGGTGCAAAGGTACTACAATTTTCCGAAACCTCCAAATCTTTTCAAAACTTTTTTCGAAAAAAGTTACTTAAAGGCGATAATAGCCGATAAATCCTTGTCGAAATAGAAGGTTTTTGATAGTTCTAAGGTATCTTTTTTATAGTTCATGCGGATATAGAGAAGGGGTGAAGAGGCCTTCTTTCCATTAAAGTCGACACCTTTGAACAGGGGATCTTTCGCGGCATTCTGTTGTAGCACGAGGAACAGAGAATCGCTGATCACCTTCGTGGAGTCCAGATCGGAGAAGTCGGTGATGTCCAGTTCCTCTGTCGCATGCTCCTTGACAAAATCCTTGACAAGACTCTTGGCCTCATACTGCTGTCCACAGGCGGTGAACAGCAGCAGGGCCAGAATACCTATTAATAAATACGCGCGCGAACGGATCATTGTTGCGGGATGTTTTTGAGTACGTCGAGCAGATGATCCCACACCATCTGTACAGTGGGGATATGAAGACGTTCGTCAGGCGTATGCACAAAGCGCAGGGTAGGACCGAAGCTCACCATATCGAGGTTAGGATAGCGCTCTGAGAAGAGTCCGCACTCCAGACCGGCGTGAATACCACGTACCACAGGCTTGTGGCCGAACAATTTCACGTACGAATTCACCACGATCTCCTGCAACTTCGAATTGGCCTTCATCTTCCATGCGGGATAACCGTCACTGCTGTAGGCCTCTGCACCTGCCAGTTCAAAGACAGCCTGAATGGTGGCACACATATTATCGAGGTTCGACATCACATTCGAGCGCTGAGAAGACAGAATGTCAATCGTCGTCTCACTGCTGTGGATGCTGGCGATGTTGCTCGATGTCTCCACCATACCACCAAGGGCTTCATCCTGACAGATGGCGTAGATACCATTGTCAACAGCCTGAATGGCCCACACGAATTTCTTCGCTATAACGGGATCGATGACAGGCTCTGCATCAGTGCTCTCCATGGCGAAAACCATCTGTGTATCAGTCACATGGAACTCATCCTCTACTTCTGAGGCAAACACATTCCAGTCTGCACGCACATTCTCCTTCAGATCATTGGGCACAGCAATCACAAAGTAACCATCGCGAGGAATGGCGTTGTGAAGTTTACCAGAGTGGAACTGAGCCAGCTGCACACCCTCGTAGCGCTTCATGGTCTGGAAGATGAAACGTCCCAGCAGTTTGATGGCATTGGCGCGCTTCTTGTTGATATCGTCGCCAGAGTGTCCGCCAACGAGTCCTTTGAGAGAACCTTTCAGGAAGAAACTGCCAGCGGGAGCCTCCTGACGCTTGAAAGAGAATTTCGCAGTGGTGTTACGACCACCAGCACAACTGACGAATATCTCACCCTCATCCTCAGAATCGAGGTTGATGAGGTAATCGCCCGTCATAAATCCAGCCTTCATGCCTTCAGCACCCGTAAGTCCCGTCTCCTCATCACGGGTGAAAACACACTCGATAGGTCCGTGCTCAATGTCATCAGAGGCGAGGATAGCCAGTTCGATGGCGCATCCGATACCATCGTCAGCACCAAGTGTGGTGCCCTCAGCTGTCAACCACTCACCGTCGACATATGTCTTGATGGCATCCTTGTCGAAATCGAACTCCACATCCACAAGTTTGTCGCAGACCATATCCATATGACTCTGCAGGATGACGGTCTTGCATTTCTCCATACCCTTGGTGGCAGGTTTGCGGATGATGACATTGCCCGTTTCGTCAACTTTGGTATCGAGATTGTGGCTCTTACCCCAGTTTTTCAGATACTCAATCATCTTCTCTTCGCGCTTCGAAGGACGCGGAATTTCGTTAATCTTCGCAAATTCAGCGAAGACAACAGCAGGTTTTAAATCGTTTTTATTCATTATTAATTTATTTTTTGATAGAATTCCATATAAATTGTTTAACTTTGCAGCCGCAAAGATATAAAAAATGATTGAGACTCTGCTCATATCGGCGTTAATAATTGCTATCGCGATGATTTTTTTCCTCGTGAGGGTGCTTTTTACGAAGCAGGGCGAGTTTAAATCGCAACATATTCATGACTCTGAAGCGATGAAGGAACGTGGTATCCACTGCGTGATGGATCAGGATCGTGAGATGCGAGAAAAGACACTTTTGAAACTGAATAGTGAGAATAATTAATTAAATATCAAAATGAAAAAGTACATTATCCCGACACTGGCCATCGCAGCTATGATGGTATCGTGTAACAATGCTGCTCCGAAGATGGACGAGCAGCCCACTTCTAGTGAGGTTTCTGCATCAGGTATTAAAATCGCCTATGTAGAGGTTGACTCCCTGATGACACAGTATAACTTCGCCAAGGACTATACCGTGACACTGGAGAAGAAGAGCAACAATGCCCGTAACACACTGACTCAGAAGGGTAACCAGTTGCAGGCAGCTGTGAACAATTTCCAGCAGAAGCTCAACAACAATGGTTTCCAGAGCCGTGAGCAGGCCGCTTCTGTGCAGAACGCCATCCAGCGTCAGCAGAACGACCTTCAGCAGCTGCAGGCACGTCTGGAGTCTGAACTCGCCAACGAGACAGCCAAGTTTAACGAGGCCCTGCGCGATTCACTCAACAACTTCCTGAAGGCCTACAACAAGGATAAGAAGTATGACATCATCCTCTCGAAGGCTGGCGACAACATCCTGTTTGCTGATAAGAAGTACGACATCACCCAGGATATCATCAACGGTCTGAACAAGCGCTACAAGCCATCTGCCAAGAAGGCTGACGATAAGAAGGCTGAAAAAGCCGACGACAAAAAGGCTGAGAAGAAATGAAACAGACGATCTTAGTAACTGGTGGTACGGGTTTTATCGGAAGCCACACGACGGTGGAGCTTCAGGAGGCTGGTTATGAAGTAGTCATCATCGACAACCTCTCGAACTCGAATATCAATGTTCTCGACGGCATCGAGAAGATTACGGGCATCAAGCCTGCCTTCGAAAAGGTGGACTGCTGCGATTTCGAGGCCCTCGAAGGTGTCTTCAAGAAGTATCCGAAGATTGAGGGAATCATCCATTTCGCTGCCTCGAAGGCTGTGGGTGAGAGTGTGGAGAAGCCGTTGCTTTACTATCGCAACAACCTTATGTCGCTCATCAATCTGCTGGAGCTCATGCCCAAATACGATGTGAAGGGCATTATCTTCTCTTCAAGCTGCACAGTCTATGGTCAGCCCTCACAGGAGAATCTGCCTGTGACGGAGAATGCACCTGTACAGAAGGCGATGAGTCCTTATGGCAACACGAAGCAGATCAACGAGGAGATCATTCACGACTACATCCACTCAGGTGCACCCATCAAGAGCGTCATCCTGAGATACTTCAACCCCATCGGTGCTCATCCCTCTGCCTTTATCGGTGAGCTGCCCAATGGTGTGCCCATGAACCTTATTCCGTTTGTAACCCAGACGGCAATGGGAATCCGTGAGCAACTGAAGATCTTCGGTAACGATTATAACACGCCCGACCATACCTGTATCCGCGACTATATCTATGTGGTGGATCTGGCCAAGGCCCACGTGAAGGCGATGGAGCGTGTTCTCGACAATCCTGAGACCGATGCAGTGGAGATCTTCAACATCGGAACCGGAAAGGGTCTCTCTACCTTAGAGGTGGTGGAAGGCTTCGAGAAGGCTACAGGTGTAAAGGTGAACTGGACCTATGCCCCGCGTCGTGAAGGCGACATCGAGCAGGTCTGGGGTAATGTCGATAAGGCCAACAAGGTGCTTGGCTGGAAGGCAGAAACACCTACGGAAGATGTGCTTCGCTCAGCCTGGAAATGGCAAGAGAAGCTCCGCGAGGATGGAATCCAGTGAATAGTGAATAACGAATAGTGAATAGTATAAAAAAAGGCTCCCGGGATCTGGGAGCTTTTTTTATGTGAGCGGGATAATTGTTCTAAACGTTCCTTCGTCATTGAACTCATCAAGGTCGATGGGCTCTCGGAAAAGTCCGAAGAGCGAAGATCCTGAGCCCGACATCGCAGCATAAGTGGCCCCTAGGTCATAGAGCCGCTCTTTGATGGCACCAATCTCCGGATGCAGGGTGAAGACACTATGCTCGAAATCATTCGTCAGTTCTTCACGCCACGTCTCTATGGGCTGCATCACAATCTCCCTGCAGTTCTTTTCCGGATGACGGGGAGTGATCAGCGAGAAAGCCTCTTTCGTGGATACGGGGATGGCCGGACGAACGATGGCGATATACCAGCCCTTCAGATCAAGGGCGATAGGCGTGAGAATCTCTCCGATGCCCTCCGCATATGCCGGTTTGCTCTGGATGAAAAACGCACAGTCGGCACCCAGTCGTGCTGCATAACCGATCATCTGCTCCTCTGTGAGCCCAAGACGGAACATCTCGTCGAGCAACGTAATCATATAGGCGCAGTCGCTGGAGCCTCCGCCCATTCCTGCCTGTGTGGGAATCCCCTTATACAGATGGGCATGCAGACGAGGCAGCGTGGGAAAGTCCTGCTTCAACAACTGATAGGCCCTTACCACGAGGTTACGCTGTTCATCACCCTCGATGTGGATATTCGTCACTTTCAGATCACAGTCATAGGGCGAAGGGAAACTGTCGTTCATCTCATACACCTCGAGGGCATCCTGGATATTTACCGGATAAAACACCGTTTCCAGGTTGTGATAGCCGTCTGCTCTCTTCTCTACGACATTCAGTCCGAGATTGATTTTTGCGATAGGAAATGTAATCATGCTGCAAAGTTACGAAATTTTTCATGATTCACTATTCACTTCTCACTTTTTTTTTGTATCTTTGCAGCCCAAACCTAAACAAAAATGGCAGAACAAGATAACAACACACGTCGCAGACCGCGCAAACAGCAGCCGGTAGACAACACCTACGGTCATCTTCAGCCCCAGGCGCTGGAGGTGGAGAAGGCTGTGCTCGGTGCCCTGATGATTGATAAGGACGCCTATGCCATCGTCTGCGAAATCCTTTATCCCGAGAGTTTCTATGAGCCCCGCAACCAGATGATCTACGCCGCCATCCGCGATCTCTCTATCGAGGAGAAACCCGTAGATATCCTGACGGTTGCCGAGCGTTTGGCGAAGAATGGCCAGCTGGAGGAAGTGGGAGGTCCTGGTTATGTGGCCGACCTCAGTTCCCGCGTGGCATCCTCCGCCAATATCGAGTATCACGCCAACATCATCGCCCAGAAGTTCCTGGCCCGTCAGCTCATCTCCTTCGCCAGCGTCATCGAGACGAAGGCCTTTGATGAGACCAACGACATCGACGAACTGATGCAGGAGACTGAAAACTCGCTCTTTGAGTTGAGTCAGCGGAATATGAAGAAGGATTACACGCAGATTAATCCCGTCATCTCGCAGGCCATTCAGAGCATCCAGGCAGCTGCTGCCAACAAAGACGGCCTCACGGGTGTGGGTACGGGCTATCACAAGCTCGACGACATCACCTCCGGATGGCAGGCCAGCGACCTCGTGATTGTGGCGGGTCGTCCTGCGATGGGTAAGACCTCCTTCGCTTTGTCAATGGCTAAGAACATCGCTGCTGATTACCGCATTCCTCTGGCTTTCTTCTCGTTGGAGATGTCCAACGTGCAGCTGGTGAACCGCCTGATCTCGAATGCGTGTGAGATTGAGGGCTCCAAGATCCTCAATGGTCAGCTGACACCTGATGAATGGGATCGTCTGGACAAACGTGTGAATAATCTTCTGGATGCACCGCTCTATGTCGATGACACCCCGGGACTCTCGGTCTTCGAACTGCGTACAAAGGCGCGTCGTCTGGTGCGTGAACATGATGTGAAGATCATCATGATCGACTACCTACAGCTGATGAACGCCAACGGCATGCGTTTCTCTTCCCGTCAGGAGGAGGTGTCAACCATTAGCCGTTCACTGAAGAGTCTCGCTAAGGAGCTGAATATCCCCATTATCGCCCTGAGTCAGTTGAACCGTGGTGTCGAAGCCCGTGAAGGTCTTGAGGGTAAGCGTCCGCAGCTGAGTGACCTCCGTGAATCGGGAGCCATCGAGCAGGATGCGGATATGGTGCTCTTCGTGCATCGTCCAGAGTATTATCATATCTACCAGGATGAGAATGGTCGTAACCTGAAGGGAATGGCGCAGATCATCATTGCCAAGCACCGTAAGGGCGCTACGGGTGATGTGCTGCTGAACTTCCGCGGACAGTTCACGCGCTTCGAGAATCCTGAGGATACGCATCTCGGTCCTATGCCCGGTAGCAATCTGGGAGGTGAGATCGTGGGGTCGAAGATCAATGGCGACAACAACGGTGGAAGCCGTAACCCATTGCCTGCCGATGATCCTGATGATCCCTTTGCACGTTTGGCGTCCATCCCGCCACCACCCAACGATGGCAACACACCATTCTAAATAATTAGGGCTGCGGTTTTTCTCTCGCAGCCCTCATCTTTTATTTCGCATATTTCTCTATCAACTCGTCCGCCTGTGGATAACCCAGTTCCTTGGCTTTCTGCAGATTCTCCAGTCCTTCTTTCTTCTTGCCCTTCATACATTGCGAAAGACCGAGGAAGAGATAACCGTCGCTATTGTCGGGCTCCAGCGCCTTAATCTCATTGGCGGTCTCTGCAGCCTGGTCATAGAGCCCCACACGCACTTCCAACGCTGCTTTCTCTGCCAGATAGAACGTGTTCTTGGGTTCCATCTTTGCCGCCTGGGTGATGTCGTTGAGGGCCTGCTGGAACAGACGTCCTGACACTTCTGCCTGATGACGGATATAGTAGAAGTTGGCATTCACGTCAGCCGTCATCAGCTGCTCGTAGTCGTTCATGTCGTTCACCGCATCACGGTATTTCTTCGCATCAAACTTCGCATTGGCCCTTGCCCACAGATAGGGGGCTGCCTGCTTCAGATAGGGCTTGCTGAACATGGTCATCGCACTGTCCAGCAGCGCCAGCATGGCCGTCGAGTCCTTCAGCTGACCCTTGCACTGCGCTGCACAATACCACGTCTCTGCGGTACACATATTGGTCTTCGTCAGGTCTATGAAACGGTCATAGGCCTCACCATAGTTCTTCTGGGCATAGAGGATATTCGCCTCCAACTCGCGATAGGCGGGTATGGGATTTATCTTCCAGGCTTCTTGTGCCTCACCCAGCGCCTTGTCCAGCGTCCAACTCTCATAGGGCTTGTCTGCCTGATAGATCAGTTTGTTATAGATCATCCGGGCAAAGTTGAAGTGCTCGTTGTCTTTATTCGACGACAGTTTAAGGGCCTGTTCCATATCCCGCTCTGCAGCCGCAAAGTCACCATGACCGCTGGCAAACTGTGCGCGGTAGTCATAGCCGTCTGGAGATGAGGGGAATTTTTGGATAAACTCGCTAATGAGTTGGGCGTAGGTGGCCGAGTCAGCACTGGCGCTGGCCATATACATCATCAGGTTGGCATCATCCAGCGACTCCGGCATCTCCGTCTTGATGTGTGTCAGTTTCAGCGTCGGGTCGTTGATGCTCAATCCTGTCACCTTCAGCGAATCCGCATACCTCGCACTGATGGCGTAGCAGAGTGAATCGGCTCCTGAGGCTGCGGGCTGCAACAGTCCGATCACCTCTCCATTGGCATTCAGTAGGGGTGAGCTGATATGCTTCTCTGCAGCCTGCATGGCGATGGTGTAGTAGGCATAGTCTTGCTGGAAGGTTTCCGCCTTACGCACCACACCGTTTGACAGATTCTTCGTCTCTAGATAGGGCAACAGCCATACGCTCTCACCGCTCTGTGCGATGCCCTGGGCAACTGCCAGCGGACGGGTCTTTCCCGCCACACGGAACTTCGCCACATCATACATATCGTTGGCACCGATCATCGCACTCACTGCCATCTCCTTACCCGAGGCATCGATGATCACGGCCCGTGCAGCGCCCTTGAAGGGGGTAAAGTTGCTGATGGCCTCACCGTTGCTGCCTGTAAAGAAACCGTTGCTGCTGGCTATCAACGAGCCGTCGGCAGCGAAGGTCTTCAGGGTAAACACCGATTTGCTGGCATTTTTCGTCCAGCTGGGCTGGGCAGATAAAGGTAAGAAGGTAAAAAGGTAAAAGGGTAAAAAAACAAATACCCTCCTTATTACCATTCTATAATTTATATTCTTCATGATCTTCATTTTTTACTTTTTTACCTTTTTACTTTTTTACTTTTAAAAGATCTTTTGCGTTTTGAATGGCGGCGTCCGTCACCTTACTGCCACTGAGCATCTGTGCGATCTCAGTGATGCGCTCTTCGGGTGTCAGCAGCGCCATCTTACTGGTGGTGCCTTGCGCCGTCTCTTCTTTCTCTACCTTATAATGGGCGGCTCCCAGAGCAGCTATCTGGGGCAGGTGGGTGATGCTGATCACCTGGCGCTCATGACTACCCATCTCGTGCATGATCTCCGCCATCTTCTCGGCAATTTTTCCGCTCACACCCGTATCGATCTCGTCGAAGATGATGGTGGGCAGTTTCACAGCCCCGCTGATCATCGCCTTCAGGGCGAGCATCACACGGGCGATCTCACCACCCGAAGCCACCTGCGACACAGGTTGGAGTGGGGTGGAGGTGTTGGCCGAGAAGAGATAGGCCACCTTGTCCTGACCATTGGCCGCCAGACCTTCTTGGGTGATGCTGATCTGGAAACGGATATTCGGCATCCCCAGGGGAACGAGTCGTTGTTGCATCTCTTTCTCTACGGTCTTCGCGGCCTTCATACGCAGTTTCGTCAGTGCATCAGCCAGCTGCTGACACTGTGTCTTCAACTGCGCGACTTGTTGCTCACGCTCCCGCAGGGCCTCGTCGCTGTTGTCCAGATTCTCCAATTGTTGTTGCAGCGAATCCCGCTGGGCTATTAGCGCTTCGGTATCCTCCGCATGGTATTTCTTCTGCAGGTCGTAGAGACGGTCCAGACGTTCGTTCACGGTGTCGAGTTCCGCAGGATCAAAGTCCACGTCGTCCATCAGTCCGCTTACCTCCCCGGCGATATCCTTCAGTTCGATATAGGTGCTGTCCATACGTGTGGCCAGCTCCTCTGCCTCTGGCAGCACGCGTCCGATGCCTTTCAGCGCATTCATCGCACTGCGCAGCTGCGTCACGATACCCGTTTCATCTGCCTGCAGAGCATTGTCGGCCTCGTAGAGGGCACTCTTGATCTCCTCCGAGTGGGTCATCGTCTCACTCTTCTGTTCCAGTTCCTCCTGCTCGTCTGGCTGCAGTCGGGCATCTGCCAGTTCCTGATACTGAAACTGCAGAAAATCCACATTCTTTCGGTTGCGCTCTATCTCTTCCTTCAGCGCCTCCAGTTCGTTGGCAGCCTGGTGATAGGCATTATAGCTCTCCTGATAGGCCGTCAGTTGCTTGGCGTCGTCGGCAATGATGTCGAGCACGCTCATCTGGAAATCCTGCTTGTTCAGCAACAGGTTCTGGTGCTGTGAATGTACATCCACGAGGCGCTCGCCGAGTTCTTTGAGCATCGACAGCTGCACGGGGGTGTCGTTGATAAATGCCCGACTCTTGCCGGCTGCCGTCAGTTCCCTGCGGATGATACAGTCCTCCGCATCATATTCTATGTCGTTTTCCTCGAAGAAGGCCTCCATCTGATAGCGTGAGAGGTCGAAGTGGGCCTCTATCACACAACGGTCGGCGCCTTGTTTCAAGGTCTTCAGGTCGGCTCTCTGTCCCAGCAACAGTCCGATGGCACCGAGCACGATGCTCTTGCCGGCTCCCGTCTCACCGGTGATGACAGAGAATCCTGGATACAGGTCGATATCCAGGATGTCAATCAGTGCGAAGTTCTTGATATAGAGATGCTTCAGCATATTTCTCTTTAGTTGTTAATCTTCTCCCAGGCGGTGTTCTGCGAGGCGTTGATGCTGCTCAGCAGCTCATATACGGCCTGCTTCTCCTTCTGGGTGCCCTTGCCCTTGTAGATATTCACCAGCTCGTCTTTCTTGTAGTCCGTCCATATCTGTGGCAACAGACTGAGTGGTTTGTTGTCATGGGCTTTCTTCAACTGCTCCTCGAGGGCGGTGGATATCTCCGTGCGTCCGCGCTCCGCATTGTTGGCCATCTCGTCGAGGCCTTTGCGGTAGTAGTCGTACTGCAGCTGACGGAAGGGCTTCATCTGCTCGTCGAGATAGTCGTTGATGATGGCAAAGCGGTTACGCGAGTCCTCAAACGACTTCCATCCGGGATAGCCCAGGTCCTGGGCGTTGTTCACCAACTGCATGCACCTCTGCAGCACATCTGTTCCGCCGAGGGGTGAGAAGCTGTCGAGGTCGAGTCCGATGATCAGATAGGCATAGTAGGCCAAGAGAGCGGTCAACTGGTTGTCTATCGTCTGCTCGGTGAAGTTCAGCTGGTCAAACTGTGCGAATTGGAAGTGGAAGTTCGCGTCCCTATTATTATATAAGGTGGTGGTGTAGCTGGCGTTGTACACCGGACGGTTGGCCTGGATCAGCGCCGTACACTCAAACTGACTCTCATCGCGGTTGTATTTCTGCACGGTGAGGTTCAGGTTACACTGTATGCGCTCGTTCTCCTGGAACTGCAGTTCCGTCCACTGCCGGTCGTTGATAAACTGCTCCAGCGTCTGCTGCAGGTTGTCGAACACCGATTTGTCGGTACCCGATATCTGACTGTGGTTAATCGTCACCTTCACCTGAAGCTCTTGGGCAGAGCCAGTGAATAGTGAACAGTGAATAGTGAATAGTAGACCCAGGATGCGTTTCATAACTATAGCTTGGCTTCCGCCAGACGGATGCGTGTTAAGACCTGCTTTGTGTTGTAAGTAAAGTCTCCCTGCAGGATCCAGCCATAGTAGCCGGGATCACGCTTCAGCGCATCAATCACAGGCATGCCCTTGTATTTTCCGAAGTTAAACACCTCGATCATCTTGGGCTCGCCCTTCTCGTCGAGCACGGGCTTACCCGCAGCATCCTTCACCTCGCTCCAGACGATACGTCCTGCGAAGTCCACGTTCTTGTTCATCTTCGAGAACTCGGCCAGCTTTTGCATATCGTTCTCCAGCACCTTCTCGGGATCCTCGTTGGCACCGGGGGCGTATTTATCCAACTGTCCCATCAGCACGCGGTAGGTAGCCTCCGTATCCTGATCAGCACGGTGGGCCTCGAAGTCTTCCTCCATCTTGCGTCCGCAATAGAACTTATAGGCGGAGGCCAGGTTTCTGCGCTCCATCTTACGGAAGATGGCACAGGCGTCAATCAGCTTGCTTTTCGAGAAGTCGAAGTCGATGCCTGCTCTCAGGAATTCCTCTGCCAGCAGGGGGATATCAAAGTTGTTCGAGTTGAAGCCCGCAAAGTCGCTGCCCGCAAACTTATCTGCCAGCGTCTGTGCCAGCTGTTTGAAGGTGGGCTTGTCCTTCACGGTCTCGTCGCTGATGCCCGTCAACTGTGTGATGATGGGCTCGATATGTTTCTCGGGGTTGATCAGTTCGTCGCCTCGCTCTTCCTTGCCGTCGGGATACACCTTGATATAGGATATCTGTATCACACGGTCCTTCACCAGATCCAGTCCGGTCGTCTCCAGGTCAAAAATGACCAGAGGCTTATTCAAATTCAGTTTCATATTATGAATTATGCATTATGAATTATGCATTAATCATTTATGAGCATTGGCATCATCAACATCAGCACATCCTGGTTCTCGGGCTGCTCAGAGGGCAGCACCAGTCCTGCACGACTGGGATCAGCCAGCTGGATGATGATCTCCGGACAATCAAAGTTGCTCAGGATCTCGATAAACGATGCGCCCTTGAATCCGATGCTCATCGCCTTGCCGTTATACTCACACTGCATACGCTCGGTGGCGGTCTTCGAATAGTCGTAGTCCTCGGCATCCAGTTGCAGCACGTTGCCCTCCACATGGAAGCGGATCAGGTTGCTCGACTCGTTGGCGAAGGGCTGCACACGGCGCAGGGCAGCTAACAGTCCCAGACGGTCCACACGCAGCTCGTTGGGATTGTTCTGCGGAATCACCGAGTTGTAGTTGGGATATCTGCCCTCGATGAGACGGCACTGGATGCTGCCCTCGTCGAACTCCACCTCCGCATTGCGGTCGTCGAAACGGATCACCACGTCGCCACCGTCCTTGCCCAGCAGGTTCTTCAACAGGTTGGCGGGCTTCTTCGGCAGGATAAAGGCGGCAGGCTGGTCGCTCTTGATGGTGAAGATCTTGTTGCGCACCAGCTTATGACCGTCGCTGGCCACCACTGCCAGACAGTCGGGGGTCAGGTCGAAGTAGATACCGTTCATCACGGGGCGCAGCTCGTCCTGTGCGGTGGCGAAGATCGTGCGGTTCAGGTTCTCTGCCAGCACCGTGTTGGGAACGGCAATCTCAAAGGCACCGTCGCCGATAGGCATCGCCATGGGGAACTCGTCGGCATTCTCGATGGGCAGCGAGAACAGACCGTTCTGATAGCTGATCTTCACGAGGTTCTGCTCCTGGTTGGCATCAAAGGTGATGGGCTGCTCTGAGATACCCTTCACAGCTTCCAGCAGGTCGTGGTTGCCGATGGCGAAACGGCCGTTGCCGTCGCTGTCGGTCAGACCGATGATGGTACGCATGGTGTTCTCGCCGTCAGAGGCGGTGAGGGTGAGCACCTGGTCTTCGATGTCGAATACGAAATCGCCCAGAATGGGGAGGGCGTTTTTGCTGTTAATCACTTTCGAAAGTGCTGCGAGCTTGCTGCTCAGAGCTGAACTTGATAATGTAAATCTCATAATTATGTAGTCTATTTGTTTTTAATTACTTCTGATTTGACGACAAAATTACAAAAAAACGTTGTTATAAACAAAAAAATGGCGATATTTTTTCGGGTTTCAAACTATTTTTAGTAATTTCGCCGAGCGAAACGAGTAAAAACAACAAATATAAACATTTAAGACAATGGAATTAACAGGAAAGATTATTGCCGTATTACCGGCCAACAGTGGTGTTTCAAACCGTACAGGTAACCCTTGGATGTCTCAGGAGTATGTCATCGAGGTGCCCGGACAGTATCCGCGCCGCTGTGTGTTCCGTCTCTTCGGAGAGGACCGTATCAAACAGTTCAACATCCAGAACGGTGAAGACCTCACCATCCAGTTCGACATCGACGCCCACGAGTACCAGGGCCGTTGGTTCAATGAAGTCCGCGCCTACAACGTCATCCGTGGTCAGGTGCCCGTAGCCGCCCCCGTGGCATCGCCCTTCCCGCCGACACAGGCCCAGCCCGATGCTGCCGCTGCTGCTCCCTTCCCCCCGGCTCCTGAGGCTGCTCCCGCAGAGAACAGTGCCGACGATCTGCCCTTCTAAGAAACAAAACTAAAAACCCCACCAACAATGAAGAAATCTATGATTATTGCCGTCGGTATGGCCGCCCTCGTCGTGGGATGTACCTCAACCGACAAAGTGACTAAGAACGTGATCAATCAAGAGGAAGTGATGAGCCGCATGTCGCTCGAGGACAAAGCCCACTTTGTGATTGGTACTGGTATGGCAGGATTCTCTGGCGACGATGCCGTCATCGGTGCCACGAAGAATCTTGTCCCCGGTGCCGCTGGTACCACTTATCCCCTCGACTCGCTGGGCATCCCCGCCATCGTGCTGGCTGACGGACCTGCCGGACTGCGTATCGACGCTACACGCGAGGGTGACTCCGCCACCTATTACTGCACCCATTTCCCCATTGGCACCCTGCTGGCCTCTACGTGGAACACCGCTCTCGTCGAGCAGGTGGGACAGGCCATCGGCGAGGAGGTCAAGGAGTATGGTGCCGACGTGCTGCTGGCGCCTGCCCTGAACATCATGCGTAACCCCCTCTGCGGCCGTAACTTCGAGTACTACAGTGAGGATCCCGTGGTGGCCGGAAAGACCGCTGGCGCCTATATCACCGGTGTACAGAAGAACGATGTCGGCACGAGCATCAAGCACTTCGCTGCCAACAACCAGGAGACCAACCGCATGAATACCGATGCCCGCATCTCCCAGCGTGCCCTGCGCGAGATCTATCTCAAGGGTTTCGAGATCGCCATCAAGGAGAGCAAGCCCTGGACCGTGATGACCTCTTATAATTATATTAATGGTACGTACACTTCCGAAAGCAAGGACCTGGTGCAGACCATCCTGCGCGACGAGTGGGGCTACGAGGGAACGGTCATGACCGACTGGTTCGGTGGTAAGGACGGTGCTGTCCAGATGTGGGCGGGCAACGATATGCTGCAGCCGGGCAAGGCCGAGCAGTTCGACTCCATCGTGGCTGGTGTCAAGAGCGGCAAGCTCTCTGAGGCCGACCTCGACCGCAATGTCCAGCGCATCCTGAACCTCATCGAGAAGAGTCCGCGCTATCAGGGTTATCAGTATTCCAACAAGCCCGACCTCAAGGCCCATGCCGAGGTCACACGCCAGTCGGCTGCCGAAGGAATGGTCCTCATGAAGAATGGCGGCGTACTGCCCTTCACCGAGAAGATCAAGAACGTGGCCCTCTATGGCATCACCTCTTATGACTTCATCGCTGGCGGCACAGGCTCGGGCAATGTCAACCACGCCTATGTGGTGTCGCTGCTCGATGGTCTGAAGAATGGTGGCTATACCGTTTCCGACGACCTGAAGACCGCATACGAGACCTATCTGAACGACTGTAAGGCTGCCAAGGAGAAGGAGATTGCAGAGATGGAGAAAAAAGACAAGCAGGCTGCTATGCTCGCCCGCTTCATGCCGGGATCACTGCCTGCAGAGAAGCTCTTCAGCGCCGACGAGCTCGCCAAGCAGGCTGAAGCATCCGATATCGCCGTGATTACCCTCGGACGTATCTCTGGCGAGTTCCTCGATCGTAACATCTCCAACTTCAACCTCAGCGACTCTGAGCGCAAGCTCGTCGAGCAGGTGTGCGATGTCTATCACAAGGCTGGCAAACAGGTGGTGGTACTGCTGAATATCGGTGGTGTCATCGAGACCGCCTCGTGGAAGGAGCTGCCCGATGCCATCCTCTGCGCCTGGCAGGCAGGTCAGGAGGGCGGCAACAGCGTGGTCGACGTGCTCAGCGGCAAACAGTCGCCCTCGGGCAAGTTCACCATGACGTGGCCCGTCAAGTTCTCCGATGCCTATTCGTCGAAGAATTTCCCCATCGACCAGGATCCGCGTATCGACATGACCAATCAGGGTGCCAAGAGTGCCAATGTGCGCAATGTCGACTATACCGAATACGAGGAGGATATCTATGTCGGCTACCGTTACTTCGATTCGTTCGAGGTGCCCGTCAGCTATCCCTTCGGCTTCGGTCTGAGCTACACCACCTTCGAGTATAGCGATGCCAAGATCAGCCAGACGGACGATGCCATCACCGTTACCGTCACCGTCAAGAACACCGGTGAGCGTGAGGGTAAGGAGGTCGTAGAACTCTACATCGCTGCACCCGATGCCAAGGCAGCCAACAAACCCGCCAAGGAACTCAAGGCCTTTGCCAAGACCAAGGCTCTGAAGGCTGGCGAGAGCGAGACGCTGACACTCACCGTGAAGACGGCCGACCTGGCTTCCTTCGACGAGGCAGCATCGGCATGGGTAGTTGCCGAGGGCGAATATCAGTTCCTCGTGGCAGCCTCTGCCCAGGACATCAAGGCCACCCTGTCTGCTCCTGTCAAGGCCCAGCAGACCAAGGCCAACAACGTCCTCAAACCCCAATCGCCCCTCAACCTCCTCAAACGCTAGAACTCCTAATAAAGAATCCCCGCCAACCGGCGGGGATCTTTTTTGTGAATCACGGGGTCTGGCACCGATGATAGCATCTTTGATCTATCAGTGTGTGCCTGACCCCTGTGATTTGCAGCGCTCCCTAGAGCGCAATAGGCCCATATCCCATACAGCTCGTAGTGGTAATCGCTGTCAGAAATGCCGTGAGCGCAGCTACTGTCACCTTCGCCACAATCTCAATAATTCGCCTTTTCATAACTACTACCTATACTATTCACTATTCACTAGACTTGCGCGCAGCGCTAGTCTTTGTCCAAGCCTTCGCCACCATCTCCGCCTTCACCGCTGACGCCCGTGCTGATCACGAGAGCAGAAGCCTGTCCGGGCATAGCGAAGCTACCGGTGTAGACACCGTTGTCCTCAGTCAGCTCGATGCTCGAACTGTTGATCGATGCGGTAGGCACCTGACCCTCTGCGGGCGTGATGCTGATCTCCACCTCATCGTCCTCATTGAGGGTTGCACCAGAGGTCACAGCATTGCCATCATGAGTGACGGTTGCAGTTCCACTACCGCTCGTTGCAATAGTCAGCGCATAACCGCTCTGCTGGTTCTGCTGACCCTGTGAGCCACTGTTGTCACCACCGCTCTGGGTGCCGCCGTTCTGGCTACCACTGTTACCACCGTTTGAACCCGAAGACGATCCACTGTTGCCAGCAGCGCTGTTGTCACTGCGGAAATCCTCGATGCTCTGGATATTGGTGGCATACTTCTTCTTGCCGGTAGCGGTCTGGCCGACCTCCACGCGCAGGGCGATACCCTCCACCATGAAGGTGACGAGATCCTTGAACTTGCGCGAGGTGATCTCCTCGCCCTTCTCGTTCTCGGGGATGAAGCGGATGTGCACACCGGCGATCACGTCGCGCACACTGACACCCGCCTTGATCTGGGCCTCGGAATAGCCGCCCTTCACACTCTCCACGGTAGGAGTGAACGTTCCCAGACCGTCCCACTTCACGGGCTGACCAGCCTGGAGCAACTCTACCATCACCTTCGTCAGGCGCTGGATCACACCCTCTACGATGTCGCGCGAATAGACCGACTGGTCCATGGCCACGCGCTCAATCAGTCCACGGAGAGTCAGGGTGTCTGGCTTCCATGCATAAGGATAGTACTTGCCGTAACCAGAGCTCTCAGCGTTCTGATTCTGCTTGTAAACTATCGGAAATTGAATTTGTCTAACTGCCATATCTCTAAATATTTTTAGGCGTTACTTCCGGATTACTGCCGTTTTTCTTTCCGAAACTTCCCTGGTCTTGCGCACATCCCTGCCGGCTTTCACACACTTTGGTGCTAGGACTCGCAGACTCTTTCGGGTGCTCTCGCGTAGAATTTCGCCACGCTCACCGGATTACAATGCAAGGACAGTGCAAACCGAATGCAATAGAGTGCACTCTAATTCTTGCTTAGGCAAGCGTCTCCTTCGTCGCCGAGCGGCTGAGGTGCAGCCTGTTCTCGCATTTTCAAATGCAAAGATACTACAAATAATGAATGATTCCAACAAATGTCATATAATCGTAGGCTCAAATTCTCCCAATTAAAAGACATTAACACAAATTTGTCTATTTCGAATTTATTTTATATATTTGTATATATAATAAAGGAGATTTTGAGTATGACAGAATGGGATTGGAATAGAATTTACACCAAGAAGGAAATAGCTGAGATCATCTTTCCTCAGCTGTCGCAAAAGTACGCCTGGAATCTGATATCCGAACTCTGCCAAAAGCAGGGTCAACTGATGGGATTGTTCAGGAGCAACCGGCGGTATGTACTGCCTAATGAACTGAAAATCATTGTAAAAGCCTTGAACTCAGAAGGTTAGGGTAGGGATGGTGCCAAAAACATTACAAATATTACAATTATTACATTACAATTTCAGTTTTTTCAAACCCGGCCGCTGCTGGGTAAGCAGAGATTTTTAACCTATATATAAATATATATATATATATAGGTTAATATATATATTAATAAATAAATATATAAATTAATCTCTCTCTTCCTTTCTACCCCCCAAGCCGCTTCCCAAACAAACCAAAATAACCAATTTGTAATGTAATAATTGTAATATTTGTAATAAAACGAATGTTAAACCAACTGTATACAAACCTTAAATCTCCTCCTCAACCGTTAATAAACAATAAGCCCGAAATCACAAAAAAAGAGGTCCATACACAGTAGGGACGGTTCCTACTGTGTATTAAATTTATGAATTAACTGCTGCAAAAGTACAAAGAAAAACCGAACCCTCCAAATTTTCATGGCAAAAACTTTGGATGTAACAAAAGAACCGTCCCCCTGTTATAAGAAACATTGTGAGCGAAGACGTAAGAAAACTCATCAAAATTTGGATGATTAATAAAAGATTCGTATCTTTGCAGCAAAATTGGTCTCTACTCTGACGACGAATCATGTTTGTATCGGAAATCTCTTTATGGGGTGCAGCCATAGTAGCGTGCGTGGTGTTAGTAGCGGCGATAGCACTGGCTTTCTTCGACAGGCAGATGCTACGAAGGATGCTGGTGGTATTCGGAGCGACGGTGGCACAGATGGCCGTCGTCGTGGCTGTCGTGTGGTTGGTCTATCAGACAAACGCCTGGTGGGCCTATCTGCTCTGGTTCTTGCTGGTACTGGCGTTGTCGATATGCTGGTGCCTGTTTCCTTTGCAGTCGTTATGGAAAAAGATGCTGCGACCCGTCAGTGTGGCGATGCTCATGGGTAGCATCGTGGTGGGAGGCAGTGCGATGCTGATGCTGCCCACCAGTGTCTTCCTGTCTATCTATTCGGTGCTGATGGCCTGTATGACGGCTTCGCTCATGCAGACCATGATGAGATACCTGCGCAACCAGCAAAAGCCAGAAGCGCTGCGCGAGGATATGCTTCATCAAATAAGGAATCTGGCTCAGCCCTTGGTGATGGTGGTACCGATGCTCTATGCCGGTATGCTGTTGGGAGGTGTCGCTGCCCTCGAAGGGCTGCTCGTCACGCTGCTGCTGGTAGCCGCCTCCTTCGTCGCCAATATATTAGCTGGCGTGATAACACTGGGGATGATCAGGAATTATCCTAACAGACCTTGACGCACATCATCGTGAAGTCATCGTTGGGCTCGGCACCGTTGCGATAGGCTTCTACTTCCTGCTTCAGCGATTCTATTACCTGACGGGCGTTTTCGAAGTTGGTACGTCGCAGGACTTCGAGCAGACGATCATCGCCGAACTGCTCTTGCTGAGGATTCTCTGCCTCATTAAGACCGTCGGTATAGATAAACAACAGGCGATTCTTAATGCTATTGATTTCTTCGCCCTCATACTCTAGTTCAGGCCACAGGCCGATGGGCGCATTGGCAATCATCTCAAGAAAATCGCCATGATGATCGCCACCAACTATTACTGGGGGATTATGACCAGCATTGCAGTAGTCAAGATGTCCCGTCTTCAGATCCACCAGTCCCAACCATAAGGTAACGAACATACCGTTCTCATTATCTTTTCCCGAAAGGGCATCGTTCATGCGGGTGCATATCTCTGCCGGCATCATGCCCTGCTTGGCCATCGTCTGGAACAATCGGGTGGCCTGGGCCATGAAGAGTGAGGCTGGCACACCCTTACCGCTGACGTCGCCCACGGCAAAGTAGAGTTTGTCGCCCTGAAGCAGATAGCCGTAGAGGTCGCCGCCTACCTCCTTGGCAGGATTCATATAGGCAGCCATGTCGAGGCCTTCAATCTCAGGGAATACGCCTGGCACCATCGACATCTGGATGTCGCGGGCGATACGGAGTTCACTCTGGATACGCTCCTGTTCAGCCTTTACCTCGGCCAGACGCATGGCTGCACGATGGCGTGACCGCATAAAAATGAAAAGGAAGACGGCCAGGGCCAGGATGCCAAGGGCTACTCCGACAAACGTCAACTGCTGATTCTTGAGTCTCAACGTCTGGGCTTCGTTCTCGGCGCGGGCTGCCTCAAGTTCAAGCGAACTCATTTCTATCAGCCTGCGTGTCTCATTGGTTCTGGCCGAGTCGCGTGCCGCGACAAAGAGATGTAAGGTGTCGAACGCTTCTTTCCACCGCCCCATCTTCTGGTAGGCTATAAATGTGTTCCTGTATCTTTGTAATGTATCAGGCTTCTGACGGGCGAGTTCCAGCATCTTGTCGTACTGGCCTGTCACTTCTGCATAATGGATGTCCTGCGACGTGAAGAATTCGGAAGTCTTGCCCGTCTCCTTTATCATTTTCTGCAACTCAATGTAGTTAGTCATAAATAAGGCGCTGTCGACCGGTTCTTTACAGAAGGCGGCTTCGCATTTATAGGCCAGGATATTCATCTGCTGGTTGGGCGTCAGGTTGGGTTCCTGCTGACATCTTTCAAGTGCGTCAAGGGCTTCCTCCCTCTGAAATTTAACGAGGTAGATCCTGGCAAGCATCCAGTAGATATGGGTGCAATTGACTTCGGGCAGATATTGGTTCTTGTATTCAATGGCCTGTTGGCACAATTTGACAGCCCGATCGATCATGTCCACTTTTACTGACAGGTTAGCCTGCGTGTAAAGGGCGGTGACGATGCCGTACTTGCTGTCGTGCTCTTTGGCATAGTCGCGCATCTCGGCGGCCGCCTTCAGCCCCTTCTGGGCATTTTGACGGAACATGAAGGTGGCCAGGTTAGACCACGTCTTGTAGTACAACTCCTCATCGTTGGCTTTCAAGCAGAGATCCATCAGTTTATGGACTTTTTCAGTGTATGCCTCGGTTTCGTTTGTGTCGAAGAGGGCGTTGGCCTCTTTCTTGGCTTTTTCTTTAGCCTCTTCGAGCTCTTTCGATGTCTCTGCAGCTAACATACAGGGCATACAGACGAGCCATATCATGATGGAAATGATTGTTTTGTTCATTGGGTTCTCTTTTGCGCTCATTTACTTCTGGCGGCAAAATTACGAAAAAAAAACTTTTCCCCCAAATAATTCTCTCTATTTATTCATGGGATTTGGTAAGACAGGTCTGGGACCCAAATCCCAATGAATCCTTGAGCGTTGCGGGTGTTATGGCCCGCTGCATTGTTCGAGAGAATCGTGTGGCGGTTTTTTTGTAGAAAATTTGGTTATTTGCTCGCTTAATCGTATCTTTGCAAGCCTTTGCAAATGAAAGGTTTTGAACCAAAAACTAGTTAATCATATTAATAACCCTAACAACAATTTTTATGGAAGAAACAAGTCAATTTGTGCCGAATAATTACGGCATTCAGAACATTTACTACGGAACAGTAATTAACGTGTATTACAATGAATATCGTATGTGTGATTCGGCGTATAACACATGCAGAGAGAGCACGACTGTGGAAGATGATGAAATTTTTGAGGAAGATGCGCCACAAGATGGGGAGCTGATAGAAAAGTTAAAGCCGATATTCTACAACAACGAAGAGGATGTTAGGCTCTTTTTGAAAGAGATAAAAGGAATGAAGCAAAAGGATATTACTGACCTTGTGAACAAGTGGGTGGAGGAAAAGCGAATTTCTGACTATGGGAATAGCCGTAAAGGAGATTTGTGGAGTATTCTCAAAGATGCAGGGTTATATGCAAAATCCAGACAGAACTGGTGCAGGAGAGTTTATTAGCTCTCCTTTTTTATGCCTTAAATCAATATCTCTAAAGCCAAAAGTTTACGGATTTAGTTTATAAAAGTTTATAGTAGTTTATAGAGGTTTACGCCCTGTGAACAAATGACTTATAAACTTTTTATTCTATGATTATCTCCCTAATTTTGCAGTGTCGAAAGACAAAAATTACAGGGTTTATAAAATTTAGAACTATGATTATCAAAGGATTTATCAAAGAGGTCGGTCAGACGAGAGACTGGACTGACAAGAACGGCGAAAGCCGCCAGAGTGTAAAACTGACATTGACAATGCCTTATGTGTCGAAGGACGGACAGGAGCATGAAGACGAACTGCTTGCAGAGATGACACTGCCTAACAGCGAGTTTATGGATGGACTCATGAAGACGTGTAAGGCGCATGAGAAATGTGAGTTCCAAGTAGGTTTCTTCCTGAGCGAATGGAACGAAAAGAAAATTCAGAACATCAAGGTGTTTAATCTTACAAAATTGATGATGTAATATGGAAAAAAGACAATTGGATTTTTCGAAGAACAAGACGCAGGAGCTGACGCTGGAGGATCTGGAGAAGACCTACATCGAGGATTATCCCAACGGTCAGCCGGTGGGCGGTATCTATCACTATGCGCTGATTCAGGCCATCTTGGAGAAGCTGAAGGTTGCCGGTCTGAAGCCGGAGGTGCAGCAGATTACGGCTGCTGACAACGGCGACCGTCAGCGTCCGGGCGTGACCATCTACAAGGAGGCCGAGGCCCAGTATGGCGTAGGGTCGTTTGAGAGTCATGCCCTCCGGCGTGTGTATGCCATCATCAACGTGAAGGACTTTGCCGACAAGGACACGGACTATAACTGTGCGATATCCTATCACCAGAAGGCCATCTCCGTAGGTTTCGGTCCCCAGGTGAGGGTCTGCTCGAACATGATGATCATGGGCGCCCAGTATTACGTGTCGACCTCCTGCATGGGTGGCATCCTGGAACGGAATGAGAACATGAAGCATGTGGGAGAGCTGCTCGACCGTTGCGACGACCTGATCGGCGGTTTCTCGACCAGCGTGACGGCATGGCGCGAGCAGTTGGAGATGCTGCAGCAGACGAGTCTGGAGGTGAACCAGTGCCGCGTGATCTTCGGACGGCTGATGGAGGAGCGCATCAAGTATGACACGCAGAACAAGGACCTGCACACCAGGACCATCTATCCGCTGAACGACACGTTTATCAAACTGGCCTACGAGCGTTATCTGGCCATGATATCCAGAACATCGCACAAGGCCGTCACTGCCTGGGACTTCTATAATATCCTGAACGAAGATCTGAAGCCGAGCAAGGTGGACATGCCGCTGCTGCAGCCTCAGATGGTAAGACTGAATGATTTCCTGATGCAAGAACTTGAAGCCTTATAGTTATGACACAAGAATATGAAGAGATCGTGGACAACGCCAGCCTGGTGATGGAGGATGAGGAGTCGTATGCCTCGCGCCCCAAGACCAAGCCCGCCAAGCAGATCAAGGGTAAGCTGCTGATATGGCCCGAAACGAAGCAGTATTACTTCGAGGGCCGCAAGGATCATCCTGAGATGAAGCAGGAGGTGGTGCACGACAAGGGTGGTGTGAGAATCGCCAAGACGTATGGCGAGAAGGAGAGCTCGTATATCCTGAAGGTGAAGTGCCCGGCTGACGTGCAGGACTATGAGAGTCTGTTGTGTCATAAGGTGGTGGACTCGCTGAAGGGTAAGATGAAGAACGAGCCGCAGTTCAGCAAGCCGCATTTCCTGATTGACAGGGATGACCTGCAGGCGTGGATCAGGAAGAAGGAGAAGAAACTGCGCTGTATCTTGACGCTGGATCTGAACAAGTCGCCGGAATCGGCATTCATGGACCTGTCGAACCTTGTTTCTGAAATCAACAAATTATTGTATAACTCGAAAAATCTGGTGAAATGAAAGCTGTACCATCTACAACGGTTCAAATGCTGATGGAGGAGAGCCAGCACCCTGACGTGGTTCAGGGTTATGCCTTCGCCGTGAAGAACTTCTATTTCGGTTGCCAGTATGCCGCCGAAAGACTCTTGAATGTGGTCTGTATGGAGTTTGATCTGTTTAAGTTCAAATACGAACTCATCAAGACCTATATGTGCTGGTTGGAGGAAAACCATCTGTAGAACAACGAACGGAGTGCGCGTCTCTTCGTCTACGAATTCCGCAAGGAGGTGAGCAAACGCATGTTCAACAAATTCAGGGAATGATATGGCAATATGTATTCAAAAGGCGTTCGGACAGCCTGTGACACCGATGACGGCGGAGGACTTTGAAGAGGTGCTCGACCGGCCTGCCGTGGCGGAGATATACAAGATCTGCAGGGCTCACTACTGTGAATATGAGCAGTATAAGAAGATAGGTAAGGACCCAGAGGCCAAGGCCGCCAAGAAGGCATACGACGCCGCCAAGAAAGACCTGCCGGGATGGATATTCTCCTGCAGCAGTTTCCTGCCACACGAGTGGATTGACTCGAAGAAGGTGAACCATGGGGAGAACACCTGGCGCCACCAGGAACACGGCCTGTTGAACGGTCTGTTTATGGTGGACCTCGACCATCTGCCTGACCCCATGGCCACGTGGAAGATGCTGCTGGAGCATCCGCGGTTTATCAGCTATTACCAGTCGAGGATGTTCTTCGCCTTTATGACCCCCTCGGGCCACGGGCTGAAGATCGTGATGAAGTGTGACTTGCAGGATGGCAACCTAGCCTCGGCACAGAACCGTTTCTGTAAAGACCTGAAGCTGGAGAACGACCACGAGACGAAGGACTCGTCGAGGCTGTCGTTTGTCTGTCCCCGCTCGGAGGTGCTCTATTATGACGCGGCGATGCATCAGTATGAGAACAAGGAATGGATTGCGAAGTATCAGCCCATCTATTGCAAGGCGCTGTCGGAGCCGGATCTCTTCGGTGATGACGATAAGCACGACACGCAGGAGAAGAGCCCGCAGGCAGTGGAAACAACGAGTCAGGAGAACCATAAGATGTTTGACGACTATCGCTATGAGGGGCTGGAGATTCCCGTGATCATCAACAAGTGGCTCGAACAGTATGACACCTCCATCGGCAAACGGCATGCCGTGCTGTTGCGGTTGACATCTGAACTGAAATACGTGTGTGAGCGGAATCATGACATCGTCAGGTATTTCGTGAATCAGATAGACTGGGTGAAGGACCTGAGGAAAGAGGGTGACTCGGTGGACCAGACCATCGAGGACGGTCTGAGATACAAGATGAGCAAGCAGATGCCCGACAGTATGACGATGGCCCTGAAGGAGTTGGGCGCCAACCCGTCGATCAAGCGGGATCCCGGTGTGGTGGAAGTGGAGAATGCCCTGCTGCCCAAGTTCATGGAATACGGCAGGGAGATAGAGGAGCTGACGCCGTATTTCCCCTGTATGAAAGAGGTGTGCTACCAGATGCGGACACCCTCGAAGCCCGCTTGTCTGTTTACGGGCGGTGCACTGTTCGGCACGCTGATGACCAGGATGTATTATTATTTCTACCACCGTCCGGAAGAACAGCGACGGTTGAACTACGGTGTGTTTATCGTGGACGATCCTGCCACGGGAAAGTCGTTTGCCAGCGACCTGTACAAGATCATCCTCTCGCCGATCATCGCTGCCGACAAGGTGGGTAATGACCTGCTGAACAAATTCAAGCTGGAGTCGCTGAAAAGGGAGTCGTCGACCAAAGAGCAGAAGAAGGATGCCCTGACGCCGCCGCAGGTGAAGATCAGGATACATGGTGCCAGAACGTCGAACCAGACCTTTATCGAAGACATGAACACGTGTGTGGAGAACGACGGCGACGGGAAGCCTGTCAACCTGCATCTCTTCACATTTGACTCGGAGTTGGAGAACAATGCCAGGATCACGTCGGGAGGACAGTGGATCGACAAGAGTGTGTTTGAGCTGAAAGCCTTCCATAACGAGGAGGACAACCAGCAGTATAAGAACAAGAACTCGGTGAGCGGTCCGTTTAATGTGTACTGGAACTTCGTGTATACAGGCACGCCCATCAGTCTGCATAAGAAGGTGAATCTGAAAACCTTCGGTAGCGGCCATTACTCCCGTCTGGCGGTGCTGCCGCTGTGTGCCGACTCGTTTGACGTGATCCCTCTATACACGCGCAGCAAGGAGAATGTAGATGTGATCGACCGGTTGAAGGAGTGGGCGTTTAAACTTGACACCGTCAGCGGAGAACTGCCCATCTGGCCGTTGGTGGAATACAGCTATTACTGGATGAAGAACATCATGATTCTGGCAAAGGGGGATCAGGACAAGGTGACGGCGATGCTCGTGAAGCGCGTGCCTTACTACGGCCTGCACATCGCCGTGCCGTATATCTTCATGCGACACTATGAGGAATGGATGGAGAAGGATACGTTCAAGATAGACGATATCGACAAGCGGCTGGTGGACCTCTGTCTGGAGATCCAGATGTGTACACAACGGTATTTCTTCGGGGGCATGGCCCAGGCCTACTATCAGAACAAGGATGCTGAGGAGCAGGCCAACAAGGTGAACTATTACTCGAAGAGTGAACGGTTGTTGGATGCGCTGCCGTCGGTGTTCACCGAAGAGGATGTCATGCGGATTGGGGATATGAGCCTCAATTATGTACGTGTTCAGCTCTGGCGCTGGCAACAGGATCACAGGGTGATGAAGTCGGGTAGGGGCAAAACGGCCAAGTACTCGAAATGACCGTCGGCCAGAATATTACAAATATTACAATTATTACATTACAAATTGGTTATGAAGAAAGAATTGGTGCGTGGCATTCGTAATAAGAATCCACTGAATCTGGAATGGGGCTCGCCATGGGCGGGGCTCCTGCCAAAAGAGAAAAGGACAGACAGACGGTTCTGTCAGTTTGAATCCTTCTTCTACGGCTATCGGGCGGCGCTGATCCTGCTGAGCCGGACGTACAAGCGACGGGGCTGGACGACCATCGAGAAGATCATCCAGCATTTCGCCCCGGCGCCGGAGAACAATGTGGAGGCGTATATAGAATATGTTTGGAAACGGACGGGGATCATACCGAAGGAGCAGATACAGAAGCCCCGGTCGTATTACGACATAGTGAAGGCCATGGCGCAGTATGAATGCGGCTCGCTGCCTGACCCCGACGAACTGACCGATGCTTATAACTCCTTGTTTTGATTATTGCTCTGCGGCGGTCTCGAAGTAGTTTTCGAGTTCGTCGCGGGCACTGCCTTCGGCATTGGGAAGGTCGCGGATGATCTGACCTTTCTCGAGGAGGGCAATGCGCGTGGAGATGTCGATGGTGTGCGCCAGGTTATGACTGGAGATGAGAATGGTGGCTCCCGTCTCGCGGTTATAATCGGTGAGGATGTGCTTCAGGATGTTCTGCGACGAGGGGTCGAGGAAGTTGAAGGGCTCATCGAGGATGACCAGTTTGGGGCGCAGCAGAAGGGCGGACATGATGCCGACCTTCTGTTTGTTACCGGCAGAGAGGTTGCGGATGAGTTTCTTCTGTCCGAAGATCTCACCGCCCGCCAGACGCTCGAAGGGCTGGAGACGTGCGTCGACCTCTTCCTGAGGGATGTTGTTGATCTTGCCCAGGAAGGCGAAGAACTCCTCGGGCGTGAGGAAGTCGACGAGGAAAGAGTCGTCGATATAGGCACCGGTCCAGTCTTTCCATTCTTCTGACTCTGCGGGGTTGACATCATTGATGGTGACCTGACCCTCATCGGGCTTGAGCAGGTCGAGGATCATGCGGAAGAGCGTGGTCTTGCCCGCACCGTTATTGCCTACGAGGCCCAGGATATCGCCGTCGTTGATCACGAACGAGGGGATGTCGCTGGCGACGGTCTTGCCGAAGGCCTTTTTGATATTGCTAATAGTTATCATATCCGTTTTAATTTTTTGCATCGGACTCTCACGGACTTTCTCGGACTGTCCGTGTTAGTCCGTGTCAGTCCGATGCTAATGATTATACGATGCCTTTGCCGTGGCAGTTCTTGAACTTCTTGCCGGAGCCGCAGGGACAGGGGTCATTGCGGCCGGGGAGCTTATCCTTGATGATCGGCGTGCGGGGCTGCTGGGCACGGGTGTCGTTCTGTGCAGCGGCCTGCTGGTTGCGATCGACGAGCTGCTCCTCGCTGATGTCCTGCTTCGACTCGGTGTACTGTTGGCGCTGGGTGCGCTGCTCGGGAGCGGCCTCCTGCACCTGCTGCATCTCAGGAATCTGGGCTCGGGTGAGGATGGAGGTGATGCGGTTGTACATCTCGTTGATCATCGCATCCCACACCTTGGCGGATTCGAGCTTGAAGATCAACAGCGGGTCTTTCTGCTCGTAAGAGGCATTCTGTACGGAGTGCTTCAGTTCGTCGAGCTGACGGAGGTTCTCCTTCCAGGAGTCGTCGATGATATGCAGGAGGATAGCCTTCTCGAACTCCTTGACGACAGACTTCGACTCGGTCTCGTAGGCCTCCTTGAGGTTACAGGGGATATTGAACATGCGACGGCCGTCGGTGATGGGCACCATGATGCGCTCGTACATGTGTCCCTGGTTCTCGTAGACCTGAGCGATGATGGGCTGTGCCACCTGCTGGATGCGCTCGGTCTTGCGGTTGAAATTGCCCACAGCTGCCTGGAAGGCATTCTCGGTGAGCACCTCACGCGGCTGGTTGATGAACTCGTCGCTGGTGAAGGGCACCTCCATCGAGAGAATGTGCAGGAACTCTTCCTTGCAGCCGTTGTAATCGTTGTTCTCGATGATGTTGACTACACGGTCCCAGATGATGTTGGCGATATCCATACCGATGCGCTCACCCATGAGGGCGTGACGACGCTTCTCGTAAATGACAGTACGCTGCTTGTTCATCACATCGTCGTACTCGATCAGGCGCTTACGGATACCGAAGTTGTTCTCCTCGACCTTCTTCTGGGCGCGCTCGATGCTCTTCGAGATCATGGGCGACTCGATCATCTCACCGTCCTTGAAGCCCAGACGGTCCATGACGGAGGCGATACGCTCGGAGGCGAACAGACGCATGAGCTTGTCCTCGAGAGAGACGTAGAAGACAGAGCTTCCCGGGTCTCCCTGACGTCCGGCACGACCACGCAACTGACGGTCGACACGACGGCTCTCATGACGCTCAGTACCGATGATGGCAAGACCACCGGCTGCCTTCACCTCAGGCGAGAGCTTGATATCGGTACCACGACCGGCCATGTTGGTGGCGATGGTAACGGCTCCCTTTCCATTGGTGCTCTGACCAGCGAGGGCCACGATATCGGCCTCCTTCTGGTGGAGCTTGGCATTCAGCACCTGGTGGGGGATTCCCTCGCGCTTGCCGGTCTCGGGATTCACATACATATCGAGCATACGGCTGAGCAACTCTGAGATCTCCACCGAAGTGGTACCAATCAGCGTCGGACGGCCTGAATTACGCATCTTGACAATCTCCTCGATGACGGCGCGGTACTTCTCACGGGCGGTCTTGTAGACACGGTCGTCCTGGTCGTTACGGATGACAGGACGGTTGGTGGGAATCTCCACCACATCGAGCTTGTAGATATCCCAGAACTCACCGGCCTCGGTAGAAGCGGTACCCGTCATACCTGCGAGCTTGTGGTACATACGGAAGTAGTTCTGCAGGGTGATGGTGGCGAAGGTCTGCGTGGCAGCCTCGACCTTTACGTGCTCCTTAGCCTCGACAGCCTGGTGGAGTCCGTCGCTCCAACGACGACCTTCCATGATACGGCCCGTCTGCTCGTCGACAATCTTCACTTCACCGTCGATGACCACGTATTCGTCATCCTTATTAAACATACAATAGGCCTTCAGCAGCTGCTGAAGGGTATGTACACGCTCACTCTGAACGGCGTAATGCGACATTAACTCGTCCTTCTTGTCGACGCGCTCCTGATCGCTCAGACCCGTCTCGGCCTCGAGGGCAGAGAGCTCGGAGGTGATGTCAGGCAACACGAAGAGCTCGGCATCGTTGACCTGCTTGGCCAGCCAGGCAGTACCCTTATCGGTGAGGTCGCAGGAGTTGAGTTTCTCGTCGACCACGAAGTAGAGGGGCTCCACACATTCGGGCATACGACGGTTGTTGTTCTCCATATAGATCTCCTCGGTCTTGAGCATACCGGCCTTGATGCCTTCCTCAGAGAGGTATTTGATCAGCGGCTTGTTCTTCGGCATGGCCTTGTGAGAACGGTAGAGGGAGAGGAAACCTTGGTCAAGTTTCTCCTGACCTTCCTTCTTATTACCGGCCTCCATCAACTGGTTACCAGCGGTAATGAGGGTTTTGGCATCAGCGAGATACTGCGTGGCCAACTGTTTCTGCACGCCTACAAGACGCTCTACCAAAGGCTGGTATTCTTCGAACATCTGGTCGTCGCCCTTGGGGATAGGACCAGAAATAATAAGCGGGGTACGGGCATCGTCGATTAACACGGAGTCGACCTCGTCGACGATGGCGTAATTATGGGCACGCTGCACGAGGTCGGCAGGCGAAATGGCCATGTTGTCACGCAGATAGTCGAAACCGAACTCGTTGTTAGTACCAAAGGTGATATCGGCCTGATAAGCCTTACGACGGGCCTCGGAATTGGGCTGGTGCTTGTCGATACAATCAACGCTCAGACCGTGGAACATATAGAGCGGTCCCATCCACTCGGAGTCACGCTTGGCCAGATAGTCGTTCACCGTAACAACGTGTACACCATTGCCTGTGAGGGCGTTGAGGAACACGGGGAGGGTAGCAACAAGGGTCTTACCTTCACCAGTAGCCATCTCAGCAATCTTTCCCTGATGCAGCACGACACCACCGAATAACTGTACGTCGTAGTGGATCATCTCCCATTTCAGGTCGTTGCCGCCTGCTGTCCAATGGTTATGATAGATGGCCTTATCGCCATCGATGGTGATGAAGTCCTTACGGGGATCGGCTGCCAGCTCGCGATCGAAATCGGTGGCTGTAACGATGGTCTCTTCGTTTTCAGCAAAGCGGCGGGCAGTCTCCTTGA
>JAEEGF011517252.1_pt1 | contig 49458 bp, 38 predicted proteins | sample 9134171 | NCBI WGS metagenome assembly JAEEGF01 (sample SAMN16246542, study PRJNA631951) | gut metagenome | biome: gut microbiome; feature: rumen; material: AP-attached | host: Bos | place: Iran: Karaj | collected 2018-10
GCAGGTTTGCCAGACGGCGTTATCAACTTCCTCCCCGGCAAGGGTTCGGTTATCAGCAGCGTAGCTTTCACATCACCTCACCTTGCAGGTATCCACTTCACCGGAAGCACATCTACTTTCAAGGCATTCTGGAAGCAGATTGGCGACAACATCGACAAGTACAACACATATCCAAAGATCGTCGGCGAAACAGGCGGTAAGGACTTCATCTTCGCTCACAAGTCGGCTGACCCACGCGAACTCGCAGTTGCAATCGTACGCGGTGCTTTCGAATTCCAGGGGCAGAAGTGCTCGGCAGCTTCACGCGCATACATTCCAAAGTCGTTGTGGGATGAAACCTTGAAGAATGTAAAGGAAATGATGAAGACCGTAAAGGTTGGCGATGTATTCGACTTCACAAACTTTGTAAACGCAGTTATCGACGAGGAATCGTTCGACAAGATTGCCGGCTACATCGACAGAGCTAAGAAGTCGCGCAAGGCTAAGATTGCTCTCGGTGGAACATACGACAAGAAGGTTGGTTACTTCATCGACCCGACTATCATCGTTACTACCGATCCGCACTACGAGGCTATCCAGGAAGAAATGTTCGGTCCTGTTATCACCGTTTTCGTTTACGACGACGACAAGTACACCGAAACTCTCCACCTCTGCGACGAAACTTCGCCGTATGCACTTACGGGTTCAATCTTTGCAAAGTGCCGCTATGCAATCATCGAAGCAGAAAATGTACTTCGTCACGCAGCTGGTAACTTCTACATCAACGACAAGCCGACTGGCGCAGTTGTTGGCAACCAGCCATTCGGCGGTGCTAGGGCATCGGGTACCAACGACAAGGCAGGTAGCGAACTCAACCTCTACAGGTGGATTAGCACCCGCTCGATAAAGGAAACTTTCTGTCCTCCAACAGAATACGGTTATCCGTTCCTCGGGGCTGACAAGAAGAAATAAGATTTATTTTTTCAATATGAGCGGAGATTTATTCTCCGCTTTTTTTATGTCAACTATATACAAGACTCTAATCAGTCATTACTCGCAAGCTTCGTGCGCTAAAGGGTCCGCAAGTTAGAACAATAACGCGATACGGAACGGAGAGCGTAATATTGTTCAACTGTGCGGAACGCAACAGCCTCGTGAAGCAAAGCGAACAATCTCCAACAGATATCGTTTCAACAGGAGATTTCGTACAGACAGGCTCACAAGCAAAGTTCCTTTTGCTGTTCGCTTTGTCTTACGAAATGACGAAGAGGCTTAATACAAAAGTTATGTGTCAACATGTATAGAAGCCTTTTTTATTTCAATTGGTATCTTGCAATAGCAGAAGCAATCTGCTCTACAATTTCGGACTTGTCGGCATTTGTGCAGTCGATTGTGATATTTGCCATGGAATAGAATGACTCGCGACTGCCGAGTGTTTTCTCAACATATTCTGCAAGTTCCTCTTGCGTTTTTTCTGCTGTTAGTGGGCGGGTTTTAACCGAATTGTAGATTCTTGTCGCAAGGGCATCGGGCGGAAGTTTCAGGTACACTGTAATTCCAAGAGAATTCATCAGTTCCATATTGTTGTTGAAGCAAGGTGTTCCACCTCCGCACGACATTATAAAATTATCTTTGTCGGAAAACGATTGCAGAACTGTCGTTTCCAACTTTCTGAAGCATGCTTCGTCGTATTTCGCAAAGATTGATGAAACCGATGTGCGGTATTTTGATTCTATTTCGGAATCGAGGTCGTAGAAATCAAGGTTGAGAGATTTGGTTAGCAGCCGACCTATTACGGACTTGCCAGCACCCATGAATCCGACAAGAAATATTCTCATTGCTTAGAAAAGCGGAATCTGCAGTTGGGCTTCGGCTTTCAATTGAGCTTCTTCTTCCTGCTTGCGTTGACGAGGTTTGCGAACGACCTGCTGAATGTTGAAGCCTAGTTCGTTCATAAGTTTCAACCTTTCCTCGAATTCAAGGTCGGCATAACGCTCAGATGCTGCTTCAAAGATTTCAACTATCAGTTTGTCGGTAGTATCGCGGATGTAGTCTATGTTTTCGACCTCTGCCTTATTAAGATTCTGGCGATACATACGTTCCTTGTGAATATCGTCGAATTTTTCAATCCAAATCTTAACGGATGAAATATTTGGATTTGTCAGCAGTCGTCCACCATTGGCAACACGATTCGAGTCGCATTCGAAAAGATGTGCGGCTGTTTCAAGAAGTTCCTCTCCGTTGCGTGGATTTGGAATAACAAACGGATACTGCAGACCGTACCATGATGTGATGTCAACTGGAAGTTCGCCACGCTCAATAGCCATGTGCATCGACATATAGTAGTGAACAACGAAAGTTTTGGCCTTTCCGAAAAGGTTGTTGTAGTTGTTGTTAAAAGCCTCTTCCTGTTGTCTTAGGCATTCCTTGTAAGTTCTGAATTTTTCAAATACAGAAAGATTTTCTTCAGTTATATTAAACTGATATTCAGCGAATAAACAATCTTCGCCTAGCGGATTCTCGCGCAAATACCTATCGAAGGATCTCAAAAGTTCGAGCCTTTCCACATCGGTATGTCTATAAATCAGTTTCTCCATCCGTAGTTTATCTATAAAATCGCGTACAAAAATATAATGCCAGAAAAAATAAAATTCACACGAAACATAAAGTAATCAACACATTAGTGTTTATTACGATTTATAACCCTCGGATTTTCAGGGAAAAGCGGTTTTAAACATAAGATACAGCAAAAATATCATAAGGGTAAATTGCTAATAATAAATATATTAGCGACAAACGATTGCCATATAACGATAGTAACATCTATATATTGTAAAGACGCAAAATTTTGTGTCTCAACGAAAAATGGAATATTGCGCAATGTCTCTACCGTTGAATTTTTAAATTTTTGAATTATTGAATTTTCAAATCCTCGAATTATCAAATTTTATTACTTTTGTGACCTAAAAAATTATTGCGATGAGATTCAAACGTATATTGTTAAAGCTCAGTGGCGAGTCGCTTGCCGGAGCATCGAAGCAGGGTATCAGCGAAACCCACCTTATGGAATATGCAAACCAGATTAAAGCAATACACGAAAAAGGTGTTCAGATTGGAATAGTAATCGGTGGTGGCAACATCTTCCGTGGAATTTCTGGCGAAAGCAAAGGTTTCGACCGTGTAAAGGGCGACCAGATGGGAATGCTTGCAACAATAATCAACTCGTTGGCTTTGCAGAACGGATTGGAATCGGTTGGAGTTAAGACAAGATTGTTTACTTCAATCGGCATTGAATCTATTGGCGAACGCATTTCGAAGCCTAAGGTAGTAGAAGCATTGGAAAACTCGTATGTTTGCATACTTGCAGGCGGTACGGGAAATCCATATTTCTCAACAGATAGTGCATCGGCTTTGCGCGCAATCGAAATTGAAGCCGATGTTTTCCTTAAGGGAACGCGCGTGAACGGTGTATATACAGCCGATCCGGAAAAAGACCCGACAGCAACAAAGTTCGACACCATAACCTTCGATGAGGTATACAAACGCGGACTTAAGATTATGGATCTCACAGCTTTCACATTGTGCAAGGAAAACAATATGCCGGTAATCGTGTTCGATATGGACACCTACGGAAACCTCGAAAAAGTAATAAATAACGAAAATATAGGAACATACATTACAAAGTAATTATGGAAGAATTGGAATTGTATATAGAGGATGCAAAGGACGGAATGAAGTCCGCACTCGAACATCTTGAGAAAGAACTTGCCAAGATTCGTGCAGGCAAGGCAAATCCAGCAATGCTTGAATCGGTAAAGGTTGAATGCTACGGCACTATGTCGCCAATCTCGCAGGTTGCCAACCTTTCGGCTCCAGATCCTAAGACCATTTTTATACAGCCGTGGGACAAGTCGACAATCCCAGCAATCGAAAAGGCCATTATGGCAGCAAATCTTGGATTCAACCCCGCAAACAATGGCGAAGTTATCCGTATTATCGTTCCGCCTCTGACAGAGGAACGCCGTAAACAGCTCGTAAAGCAGGTGAAGGGACTTGGCGAAGATGCAAAGGTTGTAATAAGGAATGCACGCCGTAACGCAATCGAGGAATTCAAGAAACTGAAGAAGGACGGTGTATCTGAAGACGAAGCAAAAGATGCAGAACAAACCGTTCACAAAACTCACGAAGATTTCATCAAGAAAGTAGATTCTGTAATAGATGCCAAGGAAAAAGAACTGATGACAGTATAATCATCAGTAATACTTTTGGTACATTACAATAGATAATACAATTGGCGGAAAACTCTCCGATATAATTAGTCGGAGACTTTCGCCTTTTATATTAACATCCTGTAGTTATGTAATTTATACTTTATTGTTTGCGTTTTTCCTATCAACCTTTATCGTGTGATAAATAATGAATATTATTCTTCTTTAGTCCGATTATTTGAAGTAAATTTACGACCTAAAAAAATGTACACATGAATAGAAAGGTTATACTTTTTTGTTTGACGATTATGCTTTCTGTAACGGCCTTCTCTCAGCAGACCAAGTCGTTGGAACTCATCTGGAAGGGCAAGTACGACAACGCACTTAAGGCTATAGAAAAAGGACTCAGCAAGAACCAGGACGATGTGGAATTCAACTTCTACAAGGCATACCTGCTTTTTCAGAGGGAATACGAAGGCTACGATCCAGTGGAGGCATACAAGTGCATTCAGACATGCGAAGCATATTATCCACAGCTTGACGAAAAGACAAAGGAAAAGCTGAAAGCAGTGCCAATCAGCATGGAAATTTTTATTAACTATTACGATACGATATGTCGCTATGCTCTTAAAGATGCAGAAAAGGCTAATACATACGAGGCATATCAAAATTACCTTTTCTTCTACCGAAAAGCATCTGAGGAATACAAGTCCGAAGCAAAAATGTACCGCAATATTGAGGCCTACAAACTGACAATTGCTAAAAATACCGAGGAGGACTATGCCGCCTTCATTCGTACATATCCAGATGCACAGCAAGTGCCCGATGCTACCAGAAGACGTGATGAAAAAGGTTTCGAAAAGGCACAGAGCGCCAATACAGCCGAAGCATACGAGGAATTCCTGAAGAAATATCCGGAATCGGCTTTAGCTGCCGATGCGCAGGAAAAGGTATATGTCATTGCTCTTAACGATGCAGAAAAGGAAAACACGTCAGCCGCTTTGAAAGAGTACATGAAAAAATATCCGAAAAGTTCGCAGTATTACAAGGCTGAAATGATGTACGAGGAAAAACTTTTCAATGAGGAAACCGCAGATGGCAATTGCAGTTCCTACATTCGTTTTGTGAAGAGACATCCAGAAAGCAAGTGGAAAAGCATGGCAATATCATCGGCTTTGCAGTGTGCAGGCTACAATGCGGAAATCATAAAGTACTGTTACAAGAATCTGGATGGAGAAAAGAAGAATCAGGCGATAAAGTTGTATTATAACCTTGTTGCATCTGATGGTGAATTGCTTTCGCTGAAAAATTTCTACAGTGAACTTACAGAAAGCCAGCGTAGCCTTATCCGCGACAAATATGTTGTAGATTCTGCAATAGCAGTAAAGGGCGACAAACTGAAGATACATAACGGCTACAATCCCAAGAAGTCGGCGGCAGCATACGACGAATACATTAAGGAAGCAGCTCCCAAGGAAAAGGCTTTTGTTGCATTGCAGAAGATGATTGAAGCCGACATTGTTGCAGGAAACTGGTCGAATGCAACGGTAACAGTCCTCAAATACAAGGATTATTGGAAGGATAAACCACTGAAGATAAATGCATTGCTCAACATTCTTGAGCAGAAAAATCCTGCAATTGTTGCCGAGGCTTTGCCCGAAACTGTGAATACCAATGGAAACGAGTACAATCCAATCTTGTCTGCCGATGGCAACACATTGTATTTCTGCGGCGAAGGTCGTGGCAACAGCAAGGGTGGCGAAGATATTTTCGTTTCGGAAAGGTCTGCTGATGGTTGGACGGAAGCTCAGCTGATAAGCGAAGTTTCGACAAAGAACAACGACTATCCGCAGTCGGTAAATGCTGCTGGAAATGTAATGTACATTTTCAGGAACGGAAGGCTTTACTTTTCGAAGAAGGCAGGTGCTACCTGGGGCAAGCCTCAGAAAATGTCGAACAATGTAAATTCCAGCAACTGGCAGGGTGATGCTTTCCTCAGTCGCGATGGAAAGGCTTTGTTCTTTGCTGCAAAGCGTAGCGATATGCTCAATTTCTTCAACGATGCCGATTTTGATGGACTTGAATATCACGGAAAAGTTGACGAACATCAGACCGACATTTATGTTTGCACTGTGGATGAAAATGGCGAATGGGGCAAACCTATAAATCTCGGTGCGTCAATCAATACATTATACACCGAGCGCACGCCTTTCCTGCATTCCGACAACAAGCATTTGTACTTTGCATCGGATGGTCATGGCGGTCTTGGTGGACTCGACATGTATGTGTCAACCCGTACGGGCTCCGATTGCTGGGACTGCTGGAGCGAACCAATAAACCTTGGCAAGGAAATCAATACCGCATCGGATGATTATGGTTACAAGATTTCAACTGATGGCACTAAGGCTTATTTCTCAAAGTCGAATGCACCGAAAGGCAAGAAGGGCAACCTCGACATATATGTAATTACCCTTCCCGAAAACTTGCAGCCCAAGAACATAAAGTAACATCGGCATAAGGTAGGCAGAAAAAGAAATTTCCACATGAATCCTTATATAATTGCCTCGATAGTAGTCGGTTATTTTGCGCTTCTTATTCTTATTTCGCACCTTACATCGAAGAAGGCAACCAACGATACTTTTTTTACCGGCAACCGCAGGTCGCCATGGTTTGTGGTGGCATACGGAATGATTGGCGCATCGCTGTCGGGCGTGACATTCATGTCGGTTCCCGGCTATGTACAGAGCAGTCAGTTTACTTATTTCGGTGTAGTTCTCGGATATACAATAGGTTATATCGCGATAGCTTTCGTGCTTCTGCCATTATACTACAAGTTGAATCTAACCTCCATATATACCTATCTTGACAAGCGTTTTGGTAGCAATTCGCAGAGGACAGGCTCATTTTTCTTTATCGTGTCGCGACTGATGGGCTCTGCTTTGCGCATGTACTTGGTTGTGTTCGTATTGCACGAATTTGTATTCAAGGCAATTGGAGTTCCTTTCTGGGCATTGGCGCTGTTCTTCATTGTGCTGATCCTGGTTTATACCTTCAAGGGAGGCATAAAGACTATAATTTGGACAGATACGCTTCAGACAACCTTCATGTTGCTTTCCACGGTGATAACCATTGTGTTCCTAATCAAGGACATGGACATTTCATTTTTCGATATGATGTCGCAGGCTGCCGATGAGGGCTATACCCGAATGTTTGACACCGACTGGCGCTCGAACAACTTTTTCCTGAAGCAGATACTTAGCGGTGCGTTCATTACCATTGCGATGACTGGCCTCGACCAGGATATGATGCAGAAGAACTTAACCTGCAAATCGCTGAAGGAAGCACAGAAGAATATGCTTTCGTTTAGCGTATGTATCGTGATTGTCAACTTCCTGTTCCTGATTCTCGGCGTAGCATTGATGACCTATTCATCTCAGACCGGCTTTGCTTTGCCCGAAAAGTCGGACAGTATTTTTGCTGCTGTAGCCCAAAATCTTGGTTCAGTTACATGGATTATATTTATTATAGGTCTTGTGGCTGCCGGCTACTCGAGTGCTGATGGCACGCTGACCTCGCTCACCACAACCTTCTGCTTCGACATTCTGCAATTCGACAAAAAGCCCAACTACGATGAGCAGAAAAAGACAAAAATCCGCAAGACAACGCACATTGTATTTGCGGCTATATATTTCCTAATCATAATAGTTTTCAAGCCGTTCCATACCGATTCGCTTATAAAGACGCTCTTCGATATTGCAGGCTATACCTACGGACCATTGTTAGGTTTGTTCTGTTTCGGACTTTTTGTAAAGAAGCGCAATCCCAGCGACAAGGCTGTTCCTTTTATCGCAATTCTCTCTCCAATAATAAGTTACTTGCTGAACATATATTCAGAGCAACTATTTTTCGGCTATAAGTTTGGCTTCGAGATACTTATTGTGAACGGTCTGTTGACTTTTGTAGGGTTGTTGATATTCAGCAAAAAAGCGGAAGAAGCAAAGACCTGTTAGCACTTGTAGTTTTTTCCAGTAAAACCATTACTAGTTTCATTTTCTTGGCTTTTGCTATCATGATGCAGATGTCTTTGTAGAGCATCAATATCGTACTCATCATACTTGCGAGGTTGGCTTTCACCGAGGTTCATGTAAACCTCAAGAAGTTCCGTATATTTAATAGGTATAAGCACAACCTCGTCAATGCAAGCAGGTATTAGGATTGATTCGCCTTCGTTGAGGATTTCCTCGCTGCCGGCAGTTTTTACTGTAACTTGTCCGTGTACACAGTGGTAGATTACAAATGAATCGAGGTTGCTGTAGTTCTTCAGTAGCGAGTTCATTACTGGCAGATAGTTGGCTGTAAAGTATTTGCAGTCTACAATTGGGTTGGAGTGGTCGGGAATACGCGAAAACTGCACCGACTGCTTGTCGTTCTTCTTATAGTCGATTACATCAACAGCATATTGTGTGTGCAATTCACGGTTGCCGCGGTTGTAGTCGTATATGCGGTAGGTGATGTCCGATGTTTCCTGAATTTCGACAACTGCAGTGCCTGCACACATTCCATGTACGCGGCCTGCTGGGATAAAGTAAAATTCTCCCGACTTGACATTATGGTACTTCAACAGGTTTTCAAGATTTCCATCCTTTATCGACTGTAGAAGTTCGCTTTCTGTTGTGTCGCGGTTGAAACCATCTATTATTTTGGCATCTTTGTCGGCATCTAGTATATACCAAGCCTCGGTCTTGCCACGGGCATTGTGCAGTTCGGCTGCTGTTTCGTCATCTGGATGCACTTGCACTGAGAGATTGTCCTTGGCATCAATGATTTTCAGCAGGATTGGAAATTCGTAACCATATTCATCCAGCACTTTTTCTCCGACAATCTCATCAAGGTAAACCTCTATGATTTCCTGTAATGTGTTTCCTGCCAGAAAGCCATTCGATACTACCGAAACATCGCCCTTAACGCCTGAGATTTCCCAGCTTTCGCCGCAGTCGGCAGGAACATTGCTGTCGTTCTTTATTTTTGCTATTTTGTCGCCTCCCCAGACCTTGGTCTTGTATATTGGCTTGAATTTCAATGGATAAAGCATATCAATAATAATTTTTTGTTCAAGAAACAAAGGTAAGGAAAATTTACGATTGACGAAGTACGATTGACGATTTTGTCTAACAGGCAAACAGAAGACCAGTCCTGCAGTCTGCAAGACCGTTAGACTGTGGGACTGTTAGACTTTAAGCCTGCAAGCCTTTTAGCCAGAAAAAAAACAGTCTGACATCGAAAAAGATTTTGTACCTTTGAAGCCATAAAATTAAAATGATATGTTAGTTGTAGGAATAGCAGGCGGTTCAGGTGCAGGAAAAACCACCGTAGTAAACAAGATTACCGCTCAGTTGCCAAAGGATATGGTAACATTGGTGCCTCAGGATTCGTACTATTGGGATAGCAGTCATCTTCCGATGGAGGAGAGGAAAAAGATAAATTTCGACCATCCAAATGCCATCGAATGGGAATTGCTTATTCGACATATTAAGGAATTGAAGGAAGGCAAGTCGGTGGAACAGCCAATTTACGCCTACATAACCAGTTCGCGTGCACAAGAAACGCTCACGGTAAAACCGAGCAATGTAATAATTGTCGAAGGCATAATGGTGCTTACTCAGCCAGAATTGCGTGACCTAATGGATGTTAAGGTTTATGTAGATGCCGATGCCGATGACCGTCTTGCCAGAATCTTGAGGCGCGATACGGTTGAGCGTGGACGTTCTGTTAACGATGTGCTCGAACATTATTATGATACCGTAAAGCCTATGCACTTGCAGTTTATTGAGCCGACAAAGCGCTATGCTGACATCATCGTGCCAAACATCGGTGACAACGATGCTGCTGTGAACCTTTTGGCAAAATTCATACATCAACATATCGATAACAATTAAAAATTACAATAATGCAGGAGATCGACCTTAAAAACGTAATGTTTATCGACATCGAGACGGTGCCTATGTGTGCCTCGTTTGACGATATGCCCGAAGCCTTCAAGAAGCACTGGGATAAGAAGTCCAAGAATTTCAGGGCAGAAACCGAAACTGCATCAGATGTTTATCAGCGTGCAGGAATATATTCCGAATTCGGAAAGATTGTTTGCATATCAGTCGGATTGGTTGCTGGAGAAAAATTCCGCGTTAAGTCATTTTATGGTGATGATGAAAAGGAGATACTTTCGGGATTTGCCGAAATGCTTTCGAAGTGGGATCCGTTTGGAAACAAGATGCTTTGTGGACATAACATTAAGGAATTCGATGTCCCATATATTGCACGACGTATGCTCGTAAACCGCATGTACAATCTGCCAAAGGCTCTCGACCTTGCAGGAAAAAAGCCTTGGGAAATAAGGCATATAGATACGCTTGAATTGTGGAAGTTTGGTGACTACAAGAATTTCACATCCCTTGCTCTTATGGCCGACCTTTTCGACATTCCAACGCCCAAGGACGACATTGACGGTAGCGAAGTCGCTGGTGTTTACTATGGTGAACACGATGTTGACCGTATTGCAATCTATTGCGAAAAGGATGTCCTCTGCGTCGCAAACCTAATGCTCAGACTACAAGGCAAGGAAATATATCTGTACGACCAGATGGAGAGGGCAAACGGATAGTTTAAACTATTCTTGCTCTTCCAGATATGGGTTCTTTATTGTGAACCTAATTGTATCGGTGACTTCGCCAGCTGCACCGAGTATTCCAAGACCGTTCTTTATGTTGGTTTTTACAAGTGTCGGCTCGGAAAATGGATTGCCGTCGTTTTCAATGTATAAATCGTAGGACTTTTGGTACTGGTAGTAGTCCTTGTTTACCGACCTGAGATGAACGATAAGCTTATACTCGTATTCGCGATAGAATGGCAGGTCTTCGATGCTCTCTCCTTCATCGTCGTCTTCTCCCTCTCCCTCTTCACCATCTTTATAGTAGTAGTCATCGTCCTCATATATAAGTCCGTAGAATATGCCACGAATGTCGCGGTAATCTTGCGCCGAAAACTTTATTGTATAGTTTTCTCCGCTGATTACTTCGTCGGCCATGTAAAGCAACGTTCCACCGTAGCCCGAGCTAACCGAAATGTCATTACATTCAAGGTTTAGTTTGTAGTTCTTATCAAATAAATCTTCAACGGAGTACATGTAGTTTTCGTCAAAATACTCCTTCATATCTTCAGGCAAATCGCTTGTCACATATATCATGTAATAGTTTTCGTTGTCAGGAATGTCGCTAAAGTTGAGACTGACATCAAATTCATCGCCGTAGTAGTAGCCGTCGTCATTGGATTTCTGTTTTCCGCTGATGCTGTTTATTGTCGTGGGGTTTGGCATGGTAACTTCTGATTCTATTGTCTCAAATCCATCTTTTGAGACTTGGAACTTGTATGTATGTCCTGCCTTAGGAATGTATGCAGCATGGTAGTTGCCTTCGCCGTCTGAAACTGGCACCACCTGAAGCGGGTTGCCATCCTCAAATATTATCACGTCGGCATCCGAAATCTTTACAATTTCCTTTGTATCAAGAATGTGCATGCTGCGGCTTATTGAAAAGTCGATTTCGCTTGTGTTGGAAAGCACGCAATTGAGAACCAATTTGGGTTTCTTGTATTCAAATGGGAAGTCTAGTGTCTTTTCGCAGGCGGTAAGTGCAATTGCAATGACTATTATTATATATATCAACTTTTTCATGTCTGTTCGTTTTTAGAAAGTTTGTGAGAATTTTATTGACGGCATAATCGGGAACAGGCTTATCTGTTTCAAGCATCTGTTGCCTCGGTAGTCGGTACCAAAATAGAGGTAGAACGGATTTTGTCGGCAGTAGGCATTGTAAACTCCAAGGCTCCATATTCTTTCTCCCAACTTGTTTTGTTTCTTGAAGTTAAAGTTGAAATCCAAGCGGTGATATGCAGGTGCCCTAAATGAGTTTCGTCCGCCATATTCACCAATTTCAGCACCATTGATTCCGTAGTAACGACCGTATGCGAGGGTTACTGCGTTTCCTGTGCCAAATACCCATGTCATACCGAAGTCGAAGTTTTCGCTTTTATTGTAAATCAACGCAATGGCTATGTCGTGGCGACGATCGTATTTGTACGGGAACTTTTCTCCGAAGTTGAGGTTGTCGAATTGTCTCCATGCCCACGACAGCGTATAGCCTATCCATCCAGTGATTTTCCCCGTGGTCTTGCGAACAAGGAACTCTGCTCCATACGACCATCCGCGTCCCATTTCGATTTTAGATTCCCAGTTGTCGGTCATATTTAGGAAACTAGCACCTTCCTTGTATTCAATAAGGCCTTTCATATCCTTGAAGAATCCTTCGATGCTGAAATCCCACTTGTTCTTGAGGTTGTAGGCAAATCCGAGAGCTACCTGATTGCTTCGTTGCGGCGTGATTGTGTCGGTAGCAGGAAGCCAGAGGTCGGTTGGCAGACCTATGGTGCTGTTGGTGAGCAAATGTACATATTGTGTCATTCTTGTGTAGGCTGCTTTCATCGAAAAGTTTTCAGTAATCAGGAATCTTGCCGAAACGCGAGGTTCTGCCGACTGGTAGTATTTTTTCTTCACAATGAAGCCGGAATAATTTATGCCGATGTCGGCTTTCAGCCGTCCCGTTATAGTTATGTTGTCGGAAGCATAAACATTGATTTCTGTGCCGTATATGTCACGTGCACCAGTTTTTATATTTATATCATTAGAATTATTTATCGATTGAGTCGTGACCGACACACCAGGCTTGAATACATGGTATGTGGTTGATAGTCCAAGCTTTAGTTCGTGCCTTGAGGCAGGGTAGTAGTTGAGGTCTATCTTTGCTCCGTAGTCGTTGATACCCGAAAAATAGTCGAATGAGTATTTTTCTGTCGAAATATAATCGGCAAGGTAATCGTAATTCATGTAGGTATCAAACTTATAGTTTGAGTATATAAGCGTTACATTCGAGAACAACTTCTGGTCGAAAACATGATTCCAGCGCATTGAAGTTGTGATGTTACCCCAGTACAAACCCATATCCGACTTTTCGTTGTAAAGCGTATCGTAGTAGAAATATTCTTCTTCGTTCTTAATGTATGCCTTGTCGCGACCAAAATAACCGCTCAAGAAAAGCCTGTCCTTATCGCTGAACTTGTGGTTCAACTTCAGGTTTGCATCGTAGAAGTAATATCCGGCCTTCAGTTTTTCGCCTCCGCCATTAGTCTTGTTTATCAGAGCAATCACAGGTGCTGCAAGTACGTCTATATAGGTACGCCTTGCACTAAAAATAAACGAGGTGTGGTCTTTCCAGATAGGACCTTCGACCATAACCTTTGCAGCAATTGTACCTACCGAAAATTCGCCACCGTACTTTTTGTCGTTTCCTTCCTTTAGCCTAATGTCAATTACTGACGACAATCTTCCGCTGTATTGTGCAGGGAATCCGCCTTTTATAAGGTTGATGCTAGATATTGCATCGGGGTTGAACACCGAGAAGAATCCGAAAAGGTGGTTGGCATTGTATACGGGTACACCATCAAGCAAAATAAGGTTCTGGTCGGGACCGCCACCGCGCACATAAATACCGCTAGTTCCCTCATTTCCCGACTGAACGCCAGGCATAAGCTGCAATGTTTTCATGACATCGGCTTCGCCCATGAATACAGGCAATGTTTTCAGTTGTTCCACTGGCAGGCGCACAATGCTCATCTGCACATCCTTCACCATCTGGTCCGACTTGCTTTCGGTGATGACAACTTCGCTAAGCATATTGGCCGAGTTTAGTTTTATGTTCAGCCGTATGTCTTGGTCGATGAAGAAGTTATAGCTATATGCGCCATAGCCGATGTACGAAACAACAAGGCTAACGCTGTCTTGCGGAAGTGTCAAACTGAAATATCCGTATTCGTTGGTTGCAACGCCCAAATGCGAGCGAGTGTCGTATACATTTGCTCCGAAAAGTTTCTCACCGCTTGCCGAATCTTGCACATATCCGCTTATAGTAAACTTCTGACTGAAGGCCCCTACGGATGCTAATAGTATTATTATCAATAATATATACTTTATCTTAGTCATAAATTTTTTTTTGCAAAAATATGATTAAATACGATTGCAAAAACGATTATGCAAACAATTTATTGTTTACTTTTGTCCCATACATTGAAAAATATACGTCTTCTAGAAACAATATATTATAGGTATGAAAATAATCACATTCAATTTGAACGGAATTCGTTCTGCAATAGCAAAAGGCTTGTACGAGTGGGTGGAAGCACAGTCGCCCGATGTGTTGTGCGTACAGGAGACAAAAGCACAGCCAGACCAGATAGACATACTGAAATTCAAGGAGATGGGATACAATTCCTACATCTTCTCTGCCGAAAAGAAAGGCTATAGCGGAGTGGCAATTTTTACGAAGAAGGAACCCGATTTTGTGAAGGCTGGCATTGGAATTCCCGAATTTGATGCGGAGGGAAGACTTTTGCGCGTTGATTTTGGTGATGTTACAATTATCGACTCGTATTTCCCATCGGGAACTATGGGCGATGTTCGTCAGGATGTGAAAATGAAATATCTTGCTGCTGTACAGGAGTTTATAAACAAATTGAAAAAGGAGCGTCCGAATATTATACTTGCAGGCGACTACAATATCTGCCACAAGGAAATCGACATCAGCAACCCGCAGAACAAGAAAGGTGTGTCGGGATTCTTGCCGGAGGAACGCGAATGGATAACAAATTTTCTTGCTAATGGTTTTGTCGATTCTCTGCGTGTGTTCAACACCGAAGCAGAGCAATACACTTGGTGGAGCTATCGCAGTGGCGCAAAAGCAAAGAACCTTGGCTGGCGTATCGACTACCAGATGGTATCGGAACCATTGGCTTCAAGGTTGAAGTCGGCAAAAATCTTCCCCGAAGTACAGATGTCGGATCATTGCCCGTATCAGATCGAAATAGAATAAATAACCAAGTATGGCGTTGGCTTTGTTTACAAGATTCCCAAATCCGTTTCTCAAAGGAATACGGAGGGTGAAAGGTATGGGCAAAGTCGTCTATATCACCTTCGACGACGGGCCAACGCCAGAAGTCACAGAGGAGATTCTTGCAATTCTCGCCAGCTATTCCGTGAAGGCTACTTTTTTCTGTTGCGGACAGAATGCCGATGCCAATCCTGACCAGCTGAAAAAAATCGCAGATGATGGCCATTCCATCGGGTACCATTCATATTCTCACAAGGATATTTTGAAAACAAAATCTTCGGTGTGGCTTGCCGATGTTGAGCGTAAGTCAGCTGTGTCGGAGAAGGATTTGTTTCGTCCGCCCTATGGCAGGATATCGTTACGTCATTATTGTAAGCTGAAAACTAAATACAAGTTTGTATTCTGGGATGTGATGTCGTACGACTATGATGCTACACGTTCCCCCGAATCAATTATGTCGTTGTTGGAAAAGTCGGTGCGCGAAGGTTCTGTTGTTGTTTTCCACGACAAAGTAAAATGTAAAGACAACACCTTGGCGGTATTGCCGCAGTTTATCAAATTGATGAAATCAAAGGGATATTCGTTTGGTGTACTTTAGGCGAACAGTCTTGCCGGCTGTCAGTCTTGTGGTCGAACGGTCTCACAGTCTTGCAGGCTGTCAGCCTGTTAGCCTTCTAGCCTGTTTGCCTAATAATACGAATTATAAATATATAGTACCGAGCCCTGGTAATCCGTTGTGTATTGCAGAGGCGTGTATTTAGACGGACCGCTGACAATGTTGCCGTCGTTTAAGTTAAATTTCGAACCGCATACGGGACATTCTAGGAATAGTCCAGTGGAGTCTACACTGAGAATAGCTTCCTTTGCTTTGGGGTGATGCGGGCATGCTCGGTCGAAAGCCACCCACTCGTCCGTAGCGGTGCAAGCTACGACAATGCCTTTGTATCCACCCTCAACATACATATAGTTGCCAGGAGTTTTTAGTGCTATATGTGATGGCATGTCGGGGTACAGCTGGACGTTCACATATACGTATGGAACATATTCTTCGTTTTCGCATGCAGGAATAACTCCAAGTGCAAATGTTATGATTGAAATAATTATTATCTTTGTCAGCGTTTTCATAAGAAATTATATTATAGACGATGGCAAAATTAGCGAAAATTGTTTTCATTGTATTATTATTGGTGATAAATTTTATTCCCATTTATTCAACCGCTCAGGTTAATTATTCACCGAAGAAAGACAAAAATGCGGAATCCATTGACAGGCAGGAAGAAAGGCGTATAGAGCAAAATCGTAGGGCAAACGAAAGAAGGAAGGAAGAATTGCGTGCTCAAAATAATCGTGATTCGGAAAAAAGAATGAACAAAGCCAGGAAACAGCAGAATAAATTGCAGTCGTATAGTGTCGAGCGAGACATAAAATCACGTAGGGTAAAGAAAAAAGATGAAAAACTGACACCAGAGGAAAAGCTAGTTCAGAAATTGGAGAAGCAGAAGCAACGTGAAGAGGCCAAAAAGGACAAACTTGCGGAAAAAGAAAGGAAAAAGATGCTCAAGAATTATCATAAGAAGATAAGTGGAGCAGGAAAAGATATTGCAAACAGAAAAAAAGTTTACAAGCGGATGAAGAAGTCAAAAAGAATTGCTAACAAAAATAATAAGCGATAACGTGTTGAGTTATAGCGTATTGTGTTTTTATTGTTAATTTTTAAGAAAAAAAAAGCAAAAAAGTTGTTAAGAAAAGAAAATGTGTAGTAATTTTGAAGCCCCATTTTATTAGGGGAGATATAAGTAGTAAGTAAGTAAAATTTTATTATGTTACGAAGAATACAATTGTTGATTTTGGCACTCTTAGCAAGTGCAGGGTTGTATGCTCAGGTGGGTACTTTGAATGGTACTGTCATTGATGCATCAACCAACGAACCAGTTCCGTTCGCCAATGTTTCCATTGAAGAGAACGGGAATGTCGTTACTGGAGGTATGACCGATTTTGACGGTAGGTTCAGTATCAAGCCGATTAAAGCCGGAAAGTATGATGTGTCTGCATCATATATAGGTTATGGTACGGTGAAGTACTCAAACGTTCAGATTACAGCTGGTCAGATTACTTTCCAGAATTTCAAGTTGAAACCCGAAGCAGAAATGCTTGCCGAGGTTGAAGTTATTGAATACAAGGTTCCTCTTATCCAGAAGGACCAGACCCAGTCTGGTGGAACAATGACTTCCGAGGACATTTCAAGAATGACCGCCCGTTCGGCTGATGCTGTTGCATCTACAGTCGGCGGTGTGTATTCAGAGAATGGTTCGGTAGGTAGTATTAGAGGTTCGCGTTCCGAAGATGTCGTTTACTACGTAGATGGTGTTAAGGTTCGCGGTTCTAGTAACGTTCCAAAGTCGGCAATCGAACAGGTATCTGTAATCACTGGTGGTGTTCCTGCTCAGTACGGTGATGCTACTGGTGGTATCATCAGCTTGACCACAAAGGGTCCTGCTTCTGAATTCTGGGGTGGTGCCGAAATCCTTTGCTCGGTTGAAGGTTACGGATACAACCTTGCAGGTCTTACATTGTCGGGACCAATCTGGACAAAGACAGATGCAGAAACGAACCGTAAGAGAACAATTATGGGTTTCATGATTTCTGCTGAAGGTGCTTATGTATTGGATGGTTCACCGTCTGCAGTAGGTGAGTGGAGAGCATACGATGATGTAAAAGAAGATATGACAACAAATCCGCTTCGCCTTGTAGAATCAGATCAAGGTGCTGTTGTTTATCAGAATACCTTATATTTAAAGGATGACTCTTTCTACAATAAGAGAAGAAGATCTAATGCAACAAACAAGAACTTGAATATTGCTGCAAAGATTGATATTGCACCAATCAGGGACTTGGATATTACATTCGGTACAAACATTTATCTTGCTGATGCAAGAATCTATTCAAGGTCTAATTCTTTGTTCAACTCTGAAAACAATGGACGTCAGAAATATGGTAGCTACCGTATGTATGGTCGTTTAACACAGAAATTCAGAGAGAAAGAAGATGAAGAAGGAGAAAAGAAGTCTTTCTTCAGAAATCCTTATTATACGATTCAGGTCGACTATACTAAGGTTCATTCTCAGTCAGGCGACATAAACCACTGGGATAATTATTTTGACTATGGTTATGTTGGAAAATTTGATATTTCGCCTAATAAGTTTTATTCATTCGCACAGGATTCTGTTACAGGTTTGTCCGCATACTGTATGGAGACCTTCTTCTATGAGGTGGATAATTTTGAAGGCGGAAGCCTAAATCCAGCACTAGCCAACTATACGAATCAGTTTTATGACTATATGGGTGGTAGCTTCTCAACAATGTACACCCAGTATATTCAGGCTTATGGTGGTTTGTTGAATGGCGAAGTTCCAAATAGCATTTATGGAATGTGGCAGGTTCCTGGTGTTTCTTATGGTTCATATTCGAAGTCGGATGCAACACAGTTGAGGGTTTCGGCTAACGCATCTGCCGACCTTGGCGGACACGAAATCAGCCTCGGTTTTGAATTCGAACAGAGAAGCGACTCTTATTTTGGCGTTTCCCCGTTAGGTAATCAAATCGGTCTTTGGGGATTGGCTAGAAAACTTACCAATAGCCATATAGAAGAAATTGATAAGACTCAGCCGTATGTATATAGGGACGACAATGGTCTGTTCCGTGATACTATCGACTATCCGAGGATTTACAATGCTTCAACTCAGAAGAGATTCGACAAGCATTTACGTGAGGCCCTTGGTCTTGCTGTTGATGGAACAGATTGGATTAACATTGATTCATACGATCCGAGCACATTCGATCTAAATTGGTTCAGTGCCGACGAATTGTTTAACCAAGGTTCTACTTTTGTTTCATACTATGGTTACGATTATGCAGGCAACAAGTTGAACTATAAGCCTACTTTCGAAGATTTCTTTACTAAGGATGTAGATGGAGACGGATTCCTTGATAGACCAATCGCTCCATTTGAGCCTACTTATATGGCTGGTTACATTCAGGATAAGTTTGCATTCAAGGACCTTATATTTAATATTGGTGTGCGTATCGACCGTTACGATGCTAACCAGAGCGTTCTGAAAGACCAGTATACATTACACAATGCTTATACTGTTGGAAACAAGGAAGTCGATCTTATCAACTCAACAAATCATCCTGGAAATATTCCTGATGAGGCAGTTGTTTACGTTAACGATATAAACAATCCAACAGAGATCACTGGTTATCGTGTAGGTAGCGTTTGGTACAATGCAAGCGGTCTTGAAATCGACAACCCCAACTCAATACAGGGTGCAAATGGTATATCTCCATATCTTGTTGATCCTAACGAGGAACTCAATGCTTCGGCATTTAGAGATTATCAGCCACAAGTTGTTGTAATGCCACGTATCGCGTTCTCATTCCCGATATCAGAAGACGCTTTGTTCTTCGCTCACTACGACATCTTGTCGCAGCGTCCGCAGACATACGATCAGTTGAATCCAATTGAATATATGTACATCAGACAGTTGGGAACAACAACATTGAACAATCCAGATCTTAAGACAGAAAAGACAATTGACTACGAACTTGGTTTCCAACAGAAACTTGGAAATACATCGTCAATAAAGCTTTCTGCATTCTACCGTGAAATGCGTGATAAGTTGCAGACTATTTCTGTGTACGGCGCATATCCTATAACATACTATACTTTGGGTAATATAGACTTTGGTACAGTAAGAGGTTTCACCCTTGCATACGATTTGAGAAGAACAGGTAACATTACACTTAGAGCAAACTACACATTGCAGTGGGCAAAGGGTACTGGTTCAAGCTACGAATCAGGTGCTTCAATTGTTAAGTCCGATAATCCTAACTTGAGAACCATTCTTCCGTTGGATGTTGACCAGCGTCATAACTTCCAGATTGTTCTTGACTACCGTTTTGGTGGTAAGGCCGATGGAACCCCATATAATGGTCCTAAGATCAGAGGTAAGCATATCCTTGCTAATACAGGTGTTAACTTCACTATCGTATCGGGTTCTGGTACTCCTTACACGAAACGAAACAAGCCGTCACAAGGTGTAATTGAAGGTTCTTTGAATGGTGCTACAAAGCCTTGGAGAACAAAGGTTGATATGAGTGTTTCGAAAGACATCAGACTTAGACTTGCTAAGGCAAAGGACGAAGGCTCTAAGGAAAAATATGGATACCTAAGAATTTCGTTGGAAGTAACCAACCTGTTGAATTCAAAGACTCCTATGTATGTGTATGCATATACGGGTAATGCAGGCGACGATGGTTACCTTAACTACGCTGACTACCAGACTCAGATTGCATCGCAGACTGACGAAGAAGCTTTCAGAAATTTCTATGCAATGTACATCAACCAGCCAGGTTATTACATGCTACCTACAACAGTAAGATTAGGTGTTAGTTTCTCATTCTAAATTATTATAAAGAAAAATACAAATATCACGATATGAAAAGATTAAATAAAATAGTATTTGTAGTAATACTTGGTCTTTGTTCAAATTATGCCTTTGCTGACAAATGGTTGGGTACAGTCAATGTTACTCCAACTGCTAAGGCTTCTGGCGGATGCGAGTCGGCAAGAACTTCTACCGATTTGAGTTTGAACAATGTAATTGCCAGAGTTCACACTGGTGGTGACATGTGGTGGGACTTGCAGGGAAAGGCTAAATATGAAGTTCCGAGAGGCGGTGGCGTTCATTCATTGTATTGTTCGGCTATTTGGGTCGGCGGTAAGGATGCTAATGGTCAGTTGAAACTTGCTGCTCAACGTTATCGTCAGGTAGGTATCGACTATTGGCCTGGTCCTCTGATTATATCTGGTGCAGAAATAGCTTCAGTATCTTCAGACATTTGCCGTCAATATGATAAGCATTTTTGCATATCAAAGCAACAGGTAAAGGATTTTAGAGACTGGTATAATTGTAGCATTAATCCAGAATGTGATCCTGATCCAGAATATACTATTCCGGATATTATTCGTGATTGGCCAGCTCATGGACCAGAAGGCGGTTATGATTATAACTTGGCTCCTTTCTATGATATGGATGGTGACGGTTACTACGATTGCAACAGGGGCGATTTCCCATATTTCGAATTTGCAAACGAAGGTATTACCGAGGACCCGGATTGCTTGAGACCACGTGGTCAGGCAGCTCGTCTATTCGGTGACTACTCTATGTGGTGGGTTTATAACGATAAGGGTAACATCCACACTGAAACTGGTGGCGCCGCTATCGGATTCGAATTCAGGGCACAGGCATTTGCTTTCCAGACCAACGATGCATTGAACGATATGACATTCTACAACTACAGAATAATCAACCGTTCGACATATACCTTATATAATACATATTTCGGTGTGTTTGTTGATGGTGACTTGGGTAACGGATATGACGATTTTGTTGGTTGCGATGTTCAGCGTGGTCTTGGTTTCTTCTACAACGGTGATGACGATGACCAGGATTATAGCGGTACAAAGGGTTACGGTTCACAGCCTCCTGCAATCGGTATCGACTTCTTCGAAGGTCCTTATCAGGATCCTGATGGTATGGATAACTCGACAAGTTATGTTGAAGTTTCTGGAAAGAAGGTACTCGATTGTACAGTAGGTGACTTTAAGAATGGTAACATTAATGGTTTGAACTTCGGTGATGGTACTGTAGATAATGAACGTTGGGGTATGAGACGTTTCATTTACTTCAACAACACAACAGGTGGTAATGAAAACAAGACCGACCCGCAGACAGCTGTTGAATACTATAACTACATGACTGGTTTTTGGAAAGATAACACACCTCTTCTCTATGGTGGTGATGGATATTCTCCACAGTTGGGTGCAGACGCATCTCAGCCTACAAACTTTATGTTCCCTGGTTCATCTGATATATGCGGTTGGGGTCAGGATGGTATCGTAAGAGAAAATTGGACAGAAGAAAACGGAAACAATGGACAATCCAATGCTCCTGATGATAGACGTTTGATTCAAGCAGCTGGTCCTTTTACATTGACTCCTGGTCAGGTAAACGATATCACAATTGGTGCTGTTTGGGCAAGGGCAACAGCAGGTGGTGCTTATGCTTCTGTTGATGCAGTAAAAGTTGCTGACGACAAGGCTCAGATTCTTTTCGAAAACTGCTTCCGCGTTCTTGATGGTCCTGATGCTCCAGACCTAAATATCGTTGAACTCGATAAGAGACTTATATTCCACATCTACAACAGAACAAGTTCCAATAACTATTTGGAAGGATATGCAGAAAAAGATCCTTCATTGTTCTGCGGAGATTCTCTTGTTGACCCATGTGACCAATACTATTATTTCCAGGGATATCAGGTATTCCAGTTCAAGGATGCTTCTGTTTCAATGACAGATAGATATGATGGTAACAAGGCTCGTCAGGTATTCCAGTGCGATATAAAGGATAATGTTTCTAAACTTGTCAATTATACATGGTCTGACGATCTTGAAGCAAATGTTCCTGTTCTTGAGGTCGATGGAGAAAATAAAGGTATAACACATACATTTATCCTTGATAAGGATTTCTTCGCTACAGGTGATTCTCGACTCATTAACAATAGAGAATATTACTATAGTGTTATAGCTTATTCTTTCAACCCGACAATGAAGTATGACCAGAATGACGAAAGTACATTCAAGGGACAGAAGACTCCATACTTGGCAGGTAGAAATAATATCAAGATTTATTCTGTAACACCTCATATATCAAGTGTTGGCGGAACAATCATTCAGGGAGAATATGGTTACGGTCCAGAAATTACAATGCTTGAAGGTTTTGGAAATGGAAACAATGAACTAGAATTGACTTCTAAGACTATTGAAGATATTATGTCTGGTTCACCTTGGAAAGTAAACGAAAGAACTTATGAGAATGGTAAAGGCCCGTTGAATATCAAGATTATAGATCCTCTGGCAATTGAAGATGATACATATTATGTTAAGTTCAACGTTCCAAAGGCGAATTCTATTGGTATAATAGGTGCAAATAGTACCTTCCTAACCAACAGATACACTCCATTTGAATACGTCGTTTATAATTCGAATGGCGATAGCGTAAGATCAGAAACTGCAGTACAGTTAGGCTATGCAAATGAGCAGCTATTCATGAACTGGGGATTCTCGATTGCGATATCTCAGGAATATGGTGCTGGTGACGAAAATATGAATGAAAACAATAACGGTGTTATTTCTTCAAGCATTACTTTCGCTGATGACACCAAACCTTGGTTGACATTCCTTGCAGATGAAGATGCATATCAAGAGAATCAGACTCTAAAATGGACAAACTGGATAAAGACAGGTACTTTTAGATATCCGAATCATGAACCATGTCAATATGATGATAATCTGCAGGATTATATTGGAGCTAGAAATAGTACATTTGCTGACCCGGCACAGAACTTTGAAAAGATATGTAATGGAAGATGGGGCGCTGCAGCGTTTGTTAATACCCAGAAGTATGGTTTGATTCCAAATGGTGCAAGAACAGCAATGCAGGTTTATTCGCGTCACATGCCAGCATCTGTCGACATTGTAATAACAAGCGATAAGTCTAAGTGGACACGTTGCTGCGTTATTGAAATGGCAGAAAACGAATGGACAACTGACGATTGTGGTTTCGACAAGGAAGTATCGCCAGTAGTAAACTACAATAGTATTGACGGTGCACTTAAATTCGCATTGAGAAAATCGCCATCTGTAGATAAGGATGGTAATCCATTGAATGACGGAACACATGGTATGGGATGGTTCCCTGGTTATGCTATTAACGTAGTTACTGGTGAACGTCTGAATATGATGTTTGGTGAGGATTCATGGATGAGAGGTGAAAACGGTGCAGATATGATTTGGAATCCTACAGATAGTTATGCTGATTCTCATTACAATCCAATACTTGGTGGAAAGCATTACATTTACGTTATGGGTAATGAGTTAGAATCTGGTGTAGATGGAGATCCTAATTCCTCAAATGCTCCTGCTTATGACGAATGTAACTACATTTACCAGAAACTCATCAAGTATGAAAATACAAAGTCGGCAACAGCTTTGTCTGAGGCATGGAAGAGTGCAATGTGGTGTGCAATACCAATGCATAACACAAAATATGATTTCCTTGCAACTGATGTAACAATTAAGATCAGGACAGCTATGCCATACTTTGTCGGAAAGAACGAAATGGAAGTTGCAAATCCAGAAAATGAAAATGCTCCATTGTTCAGATTCTCGACCTCCGATATCAAGACAATTTTCGACGATCAGGAAACTGCAGAAAATGCACTCGACCTTATCAGAGTCGTTCCTAATCCATACTACGGTTCGTCTTACTACGAGTCGAACCAGTTGGATAATAGAGTAAGAATCACCAACTTGCCAAAGACTTGTACTGTTTCGATTTACAATATTAATGGTACAATGGTAAGGCGTTTCGACAAGGATACAGAAACAACATACTTAGAATGGGATCTTACAAACTCTGCAAATATCGTAATATCTAGTGGTGTTTATCTGATCCATATAAAGGCTCCAGGCATAGGAGAGAAAGTGGTTAAATGGTTCGGAGCACTTCGTCCAACAGATTTGAATAACTTCTAAAATAATAGCTCGATATGAAAAGAATATATTTGGTATCAATATTACTAATTTTAAGTTTAATTAGTACAGATTTATTTGCTGGAAACTGGCAGAGGGCTGGTCAGGCTGGTGCATCACAACTGCTGGTTAACCCATGGGCAAGAAGTTCGGGCTTTGGTGAGGCCAATGTGGCATGTGTTACTGGCTATGAAAGTATGCACTTGAATGTCGCTGGTTTGGCTTTTACCAAGAAGTTGGAAGTTGGTTTTAATAATTCACAGTACTTTGCTGGTTCTGGCATACAGGTAAATGCTGCTGCATTGGCAGTAAGAGTAGGCGAGAACAGTGTACTCGGTGCTATGGTTGATATGTTCAACTGGGGCGAAATCATTAGAACAACTGAGAATTTGCCGGAAGGTGGTATAGGAACATTTAAGCCGGGTTATACTGTTATTGGACTTTCGTATGCACGCGAATTCTCTAATAGTATTTATGGTGGTATCACGGTGAAAATGATTAACGAGCACATCGATAACCTTAGTGCTAATGGATTTGCACTCGATGCAGGTATCCAGTATATAACAGGTTTCGGTAAGGATAAGGCTGGTAATAGAAACCGTGACAATATCCATTTCGGTATAACAATGAAGAATGTTGGAACAACAATGAAGTATTCTGGTGACGGTATGTCATTCGTTGGTGTTTCTCCTACGGGAACAAGCATGAGCGTTGAGAACAGAAGTCAGGAATATGAGCTTCCGTCATTGATTAAGATTGGCTTCTCATATCACATCAGATTAGCCGCTAAGATTGACGAAGATGATGAAACGGTTTACTCTAACCACAATCTCGCAATAGCTCTTAACTTCACTTCAAACTCCTTTACAAAGGATCAGTTCCATATTGGTCTCGAATATTCATTTATGGAATATTTGTTCATCCGTGCAGGTTATACCTACGAGAAAGGTTTGTACTCTGTATCAGATTGTACAACTGCTTTCTCTGGTCCATCTGCTGGTATAACTCTCCAGGCTCCGTTGAAGAAGAAGGAAGAGGGAGCAAAGTATGGTTTGAATACGACATCTGTAAGTACAAGACCAGTTATTGGTGTTGACTATTCTTACAGATTCACAAACATACTTGGTGGTGTCCATACTTTTGGACTGAGAGTTACAATGTAAAAAACGTTTTGAGTTAATACTTATTGTCGGAAAGCCCATTCAAATGGGCTTTCCGATTAAATTTTTCCAAAGCAAAATTTATTACATTTGCGTTGGGAATCCCGAAAGAGAAAAGGGATTTCTTTTTGTTTGTATAACTTTAATAATTAAATAATTATGTCTGATATTTCATATTTGACCGAAGAAGGTCTTAAGAAACTAAAAGATGAGTTGGATAGAATGGTGAATGTTGAGAGACCTAATATCTCTAAGCAAATTGCAGAAGCCCGCGATAAAGGTGATTTGTCTGAAAATGCAGAATATGATGCTGCAAAGGAAGCGCAGGGTCTTCTTGAAATGAAGATTAGTAAACTGCAGGAAACTATAAGGAATGCTCGTATTATTGATCCTTCACAGATAAATACTAATGCTGTTCAGATTCTTAACAAGGTGAAACTAAGAAATGTAAAGACCAATCAGGAAATGGAGTATACTATCGTTTCGGAATCTGAAGCAGATTTGAAAGCAAAGAAAATATCAGTTTCAACGCCTATAGCTAAGGGCTTACTTGGTAAGAAGGTTGGTGAAGTTGTTGATATTCAGGTTCCAAGTGGTATGGTTTCTTTCGAAATTGTTAACATTTCAATATAATTAGTCATGGCAACATTGTTTACAAGGATTATTAATGGAGAAATTCCATGCTACAAGGTGGCAGAGAATGATAAGTTTATTGCATTCCTTGACATTAACCCATTGAAGAAAGGCCATACGCTCGTAGTTCCAAAGGAAGAGAAGGATTATATATTCCGTAATTCTGACGAGGTTTTGTCGGAAATACTTCTTTTCGCCAAAAAGGTAGCTGCTGCTTTGGAAAAGACAATAGAGTGCGAACGCATTGGTCTTATGGTACTTGGCTTGGAAGTTCCGCATACGCATATACATCTTATTCCAATAAGCAAGGAAGGAGATATGCTGCTGTCGAACTCGCGAGTAAAACTTACCGACGAGGAGTACAAGAAACTTGTAGAAGACATTAGGAAAAATATGTAAATCAGTAAGATATAAATGTTTGAGGCGGAATTTATTTCCGCCTTTTTGTTTTAATAATAATTCACATTCCAAGTTTAATAAACTGGCAAAAACCTTTGTCGCCACCATTATTAAAATCGTTATACTCGCAGAAGAATAAAAATTTTGTAAAATGAGAATACATTTCATAGCAATTGGCGGTGCAGCAATGCACAACTTGGCGATAGCGCTTTGCAAGAAAGGATACAATGTAACAGGTTCGGACGATGAAATTTTCGAGCCGTCGCGCTCGCGTTTGGAAGCCTGCGGACTTTTGCCCAAGGACTTTGGCTGGCATCCCGAAAACATCACTGCTGATATTGACATTGTGATACTTGGGATGCATGCGCGCAAAGATAATCCTGAGCTAATACGCGCCCAAGAACTCGGGCTAAAAATTTGTTCCTACCCAGAATACCTATACGAGCAGACAAAGTCTAAAATGCGCGTCGTAGTGGGTGGAAGTCACGGCAAGACTACCATAACCTCGATGATTATGCATGTACTTAAAAATGCAAATCTTGGTTTCGACTATATGGTGGGAGCAAATATCAAGGGCTTCGATACTATGGTGAACCTTGAGGACAAAAACCGCGTTGCGATCTTTGAAGGGGATGAATACTTGTCGTCACCTATAGACCTTACGCCAAAGTTCCACTGGTACAAGCCACACATCGCCGTACTCACAGGAATTGCATGGGATCATATAAATGTTTTCCCAACCTTTCCGAAATATGTCGAACAGTTTGAAATCTTTGTGAAGTCAATTCAGTACGGCGGGAACCTTTTCTGGTACGAAGGTGACGAACATCTGAAGAAAATCAGCAGAGCAAATCCTGACATCAAGTCAGAATCATACGGCAAGATTGATGTTGTGGAAGAAAATGGTAAATACTGCGTTGTGCGTGGCGACAAGAAATATGTACTAAATGTATTCGGTGACCACAACTTCCAGAATATAAATGCTGCATACAAGGTTTGCGAGAAACTTGGTGTAAAGGATGACATTTTCTGGTCGGCAATGGAAACATTTGAAGGTGCTGCAAAGAGATTGCAGTTGGTTAAGGAAACCGATGATTCGGCGTTCTACATCGATTTTGCACATGCACCTAGCAAACTAAAGGCTACTGTTAATGCCCTGAAGCAGAAATATCCGAAACGCAAGCTTATTGCCTGCATCGAATTGCATACATTCAGCAGTCTGCAGAAGAATTTTATTCCTCAATACAATGGTGCAATGGACAATGCCGATACCGCAATTGTATATTACAATCGAGAAGTGTTAAAGCACAAGCAGTTGCCTGATATTCCAGAGGAATATGTAAAGGAAAGTTTTGGTGGCAAGGTTATGGTATTCACCGATACTGTCAAGTTGCAGGAATATCTTCGTACGACAGATTGCCATGGTACTAACTACTTGATGATGAGTAGTGGAAATTTCAATGGTGTAGACTTCAAGAAACTTGCCGATGAAATAATATAGAGGCAAGTCAATTGCGAAATAAAAGCGGTTTAAAAGACCGCTTTTTTATTGTACAATCTTTTTGAAATAATCTATCGTACTGCGTAACCCATCATCAAGATTGATTTTTGGTTGCCATCCGTCAAGTAATTCTTCGGCTTTTGTGATGTCAGGCTTGCGCTGCATGGGATCGTCAGCTGTTCGTTCGTGGAACTCGATTGTGCTTTTTGAGCTGGTAAGTTTTATGACCTTTTGCGCAAGCTCCAAAATGGTAAATTCAGAAGGATTACCAATGTTCACCGGTCCTATGATTTCATCAGGAGTGTTCATCATCCTTATTAGTCCATCAACAAGGTCGTCGACATATTGGAAACTGCGGGTCTGATTGCCGTTACCATATATGGTTATTGGCTTGTCTTGCAATGCCTGAACAATAAAGTTAGAAATCACGCGACCATCGTCTGGTTGCATGTTTGGCCCGTATGTGTTGAATATCCGCACAATTTTTATCCTTGCGTTGTTCTGTTCGTGGTAATTTACAAACAGCGATTCTGCACAACGCTTACCTTCATCGTAGCACGAGCGTGAACCTATTGGGTTTACTCTTCCCCAGTAGGTTTCGGGTTGCGGATGTACATCGGGATCTCCGTAAACCTCGCTTGTTGATGCTTGCAATATCTTTGCTCCTACGCGTAGCGCTAGGTCGAGCATGTTTATTGCTCCCATTATTGAGGTTTTTATTGTCTTTATCGGGGCGTTTTGATATTGTACAGGTGAAGCAGGGCATGCAAGGTTATAAATCTCATCAACTTCGATGAAAAACGGTATTGTAACATCGTGGCGCACCAACTCGAAATATGGATTGTCGAGAAGATGTATGATATTGTCTTTTGAACCGGAGGAATAGTTGTCGAGACAGATTACTTCGTTGCCTTCGTTGAGTAGCCGTTCACACAAGTGCGAACCTATGAATCCTGCGCCTCCAGTTACTAATATCTTCTTCATTCAGATGTCGTTTTCAGATTGCAAAAGTAAGCAAAAATAATTTTTTATAATAAGATGCTGATAATTTTAGAGGTTTTGCATCGAAATCTCACTTTCAGGTGTCACTATAAAAAATCGTTTGTTATTTTTGTAACGAAATTTTTGACATACTAAATTCGACAATATGAACCAGCAGCTATCGAAGGCAAAAGTCAGCATATTGAACTCGTTGTCAATCAAAAAGTACCGCGAGGAGCACGGATTGTTCTTGGTCGAGGGCTTCAAGATTATCGAGGAGGTGATCAAGACTGGCATGAAAATAAAAATGCTCGTCGGTTTGTCCGAAAGTCTTGAAAAAATAGATGCCGATTGCAACCTAAAGTTCGAAACCGACAAACGGACAATGGAAAAACTGTCGAATTTCAATACGGCATCGTCAATAATGGCAGCGGTAGAAATTCCGCAGAGACAACTGAATATCGAGGACTTGTCCGACTCGCTCACAATGGCAATCGACACCGTACAGGATCCAGGAAACTTCGGTACAATAATCCGCATCTGCGACTGGTTTGGAATACGCAATATAGTATGCTCCAAAGGTAGTACCGACCTATACAATCCCAAGGTTGTACAAGCGACAATGGGTGCATTCACGCGAGTGAACATTTTCTACGAAGACTTACCATCTTTCTTGAGCAACTACCGAAAAATCACTGGATTGGATTGCTTCGGCACTTTCCTCGAGGGTGACAACATCTACGCACAGACTTTGCCACAAAACGGACTTATAGTCATGGGCAATGAGGGAAACGGCATTTCGCGCGAGGTGGAAGCAGAAATCACGCGCAAGCTTTTCATTCCGCCATTCCATGACAATCATGTGGAATCGCTCAACATTTCGATGGCGGCAGCGATAGTGTGCAATGAGTTTAGAAGGTCATTATCCATTATTAATTGTTAATTATCCATTGTAGATTATGACAATACAAGAATTACAGCAATCGGTTGACACCTGGATTCGCACCTACGGAGTACGCTACTTCGATGTGAAGACAAATATGATTGTGCTGACGGAGGAAGTCGGCGAGATGGCACGCGTAATTGCTCGCAAGTACGGCGAGCAGTCGGCAAAACCTACCGACAACCTAAACCTAGAGGACGAAATTGCCGATGTTTTGTGGGTGCTTACCTGCATAGCCAATCAAACGGGAATAGACCTCGATTCAGCAATGAAAGCCAACTTTGAGAAGAAAACAAATAGAGATAAAACAAGACATATTGATAATCAAAAACTTAAATAACATGAAAGACAGAAATTACCCCGGCGCTCCGTCGGAAAAGGAAATCGAAAAAAAGGTAAAGCAGTACAAAAAGAAAATGCAGGAAAACAACAACAAGGAAGTACTGATGCAACTTCTTAACTGCGTTGACCTTACGAGCTTAAATGTAAGCGATACCGAATCAAAGATTGCAGAAATGACCGAAAAAGTCAACAAGTTCAAAAAGCACTTCCCAAAATACAAGAATGTGGCTGCAATTTGCGTTTACCCCGCTATGGTTCCGACAGTTCTCGACTGCCTTGAACTCGAAGATGTTGACATTGCTGCAGTTGGCGCTTGCTTCCCTGCATCACAGTCCTTCCTTTCTGTAAAGGCGGTAGAATGTGAAATGGCAGTGGAGAAGGGTGCCGACGAAATTGACATTGTAATTTCGGTTGGCAAGTTCCTCGAAGAAGACTACCAGACAGTTTCGGACGAAATACTCACAATCCGCCATGCAATTGGTGATGCATTCCTGAAGGTTATCCTCGAGACAGGCGAACTCAAGACTCCCGACAATATTTACATTGCAAGCATCATAGCAATGGAATCGGGCGCCGACTTCATAAAGACCTCGACTGGCAAAACCGCAGTTTCGGCAACTCCAGAAGCCGTTTATGTAATGTGCTGTGCAATACGCGATTATTACAAGCAAACAGGTGAAATGGTAGGGTTGAAGCCTGCTGGTGGAATCTCAACTACCGAAGATGCATTGCTTTATTACACAATTGTAAAGGAAGTTCTCGGTGAAGAATGGCTCAGCAACGACTTCTTCCGTCTCGGTGCATCGCGCCTTGCAAATGCCCTGCTTACCGACATAAGCAAGTTCGATGGCAAGAAAAAAGAGATAAAGTACTTCTAATCATTAATATCGGGGGAGAAATCCCCCGTTTATATTATCATGAAAAAGCATTATCACCTATACAACGAAACGCTTCCCATCGAAGCCGATCTCGACGACCTGAAAGATTTGCTGGCAAAGAAAAAGCAACTGCTTGAAAACTACCAAGAAATCAGTTGCGATTTAGAAGACGAAATGTACATTTCCCGTGGAAATGGTTTTTGTACTACAAAGTGGGCACCAGATGTCATAGAGGATAAAATAGAGGAACTTACACGGCAGATTGCAGAAATAGAGGGATGGATAGAATTGCACATGTAGGGGCAGGTTTGAAACCAATCCCTACATGCGCAATCTCAAAACGATTTTTTGCAATCCTTTGAACTGCAAATTAGAATACCATGCAAAAAAGTTTTGCCATTTAAGAAAATTGGTGTAATTTTGTGCGGTTTTAGAACGGACAGGGGGAGGATTTCCCCCGTTTTATTTTTCTGACATTGATAAGGAAGGAAGATATAGAAGTTTTAAGCAAACGGTTTCTTTCTGAAACACAGTTTGTTGTGGATATTACTATAAGTGTATCCAACGATATTGCCATATATGTGGATGACATGAACGGAATCACAATCGATGAGTGCCGTCGCATAAGTCAGGCAATAGAGGAATGCCTCGACCGCGAAAAAGAGGACTTTTCTCTCGAGGTTAGTTCGCCGGGACTGACAAATCCTTTCCGTGTGAAGAAGCAGTACCTGAAGAATATCGGCAAACTGGTGGAAATCGTTTATGTTGACGGAGAAAAAATTATCGCAACGCTTAAATCCGTGTCCGACAATACCATTACCGTCGAGACTGCCACTCCTAAAAAAGAAGGGAACAAAAAGGTGGTCGTGACGGAAGTTTTTGATATAGAAAGAATTAATATAAAAACAGTTAAAAGCGTAATTGACTTTAAATAACGAAAGCCATGGGAGTACAGGAAAACTTAATTGACACCTTTGCCGAATTTAAGGAACTGAAGAACATCGACAGATCGACTTTGATTGGCGTAATGAAGGAAGTTTTTTCTTCGACACTTGTAAAATTGTATGGTGAAGACAGCAAGTTCAATGTGATTGTCAACGACAAGACAGGTGACCTTGAAATATGGCGTACAAGAACTGTAGTTGAAGATGACGACTACGATGAAATAGAAGACAAGTACACGAAGATTCCTCTGACAGAAGCGCAGAAAATCGACGAGGACTACGAAGTAGGCGAGGAATATTCTGACGAAATCCGTTTGCAGGATTTTGGTCGCCGTGCCATACTTGCATTGAAGCAGAACCTTCAGGCAAAGATTATGGAACGTGAAAAGGACAACATCTACCTCAAGTACAAAGATAGGATAGGCGAACTTATCACCGCTGAAGTTTATCAGGTTTGGAAGCGCGAAATCCTTGTTCGCGACGAAGAGGGAACAGAACTTCTCCTTTCGAAGCAGGACCAGATTCCTAGCGACAAGTACCGCAAGGGCGACACGCTCAAGGCTGTAATTTCGAGCGTAGAACTTAGAAACGGAAGCCCGATTATCAAGATTTCAAGAACATCTGAAAAGTTCCTCGAAAGATTGTTCGAGCAGGAAATCCCCGAAATTGGCGATTCTGGACTTATCACAATCAAGAAAATTGTTCGTATACCTGGTGAAAGAGCTAAGGTTGCCGTTGAATCTTACGACGAACGCGTCGATCCAGTTGGAGCATGTGTAGGTATGAAGGGTAGCCGTATCCACGGTATTGTCCGCGAACTGCACAACGAAAACATTGATATTGTAAACTATACCACAAACTTGCCACTGTACATTCAGCGTATACTTAGCCCGGCAAAGATTTCATCGTTGAAGATAATCAACGAGGAAAAGCGTGTGGAAGTTTACTTGAATCCAGATCAGGTATCGCTTGCAATAGGTAAGGGCGGTCTTAACATTAAGCTCGCATGCCAGCTACTCGGATACACAATCGATGTATTCAGGGTTTCGCAGGAAGAGGATATTGACCTCGACGAATTCAACGACGAAATCGAACAGTGGGTAATCGATCAGCTTAAGGCTGTTGGTTGCGATACCGCATTGAGCGTACTCGAACTCAGCAAGGAAGAACTTGCACGTCGTACCGACCTTGAGGACGAGACTATTGACGACGTAATAAGGATTCTGAAAGCCGAATTTAACAAGTAGAACGCGCAAAAAGAAAGAAACAGGTAATTTAGGAGAAAAATATGACTTCGGAAACGAAACCAAAAAGATTAAGTGCCGTAGGTGCCATATACAATGTGGCCGCATCGACTATTGTGGAATATCTTGTCAGCAAGGGTGTAGAAATAGAAAACAACCCTAATGCCAAGGTACAGCCCGAATGGTTGGCTCTGCTCGACGAAAAGTTCAAGGATTCGAAAGCCATGAACGAAACTGCCATCAAGGATACCGAGAAGGCAAAGGAGAACAAGGAGCTGAACATTTCAATCGAAAAGCAGCAGAACCTTGAGAAGCAGAAACAGGAAGCCGACAAGGCTAAGGAAGCAAAGGAAAAAGAACGTCTCCAAAAGGAGGCTGAGACTGCTAAGCCACAGGAAAAGCCTGCAGAGAAGGTGCCGGCAAAGGAAGAAGCCGAGGTCGCTCCAAAGCCTAAGCCACACGAAATCCAGCCATTAAAGGAGGAAGTCGTGACCGATGAAAACGGACCGAAGGTTCTCGGTACTATAAACCTCGACCAGATAAACCAGAAAACTCGTCCGAAACCAAAGACACAGGCCGAGAAGGAAGAGGAAAGAAAGCAGAAGAAAGAGGCTGCAAAGGAAGCCCAGAAGCAAGCTAAGAAGGCTTCTGTTAAACCTGCTCCCAAAGAGACTCCAGTACCTGCTCCTAAGCCTGTTAAACAGGAGAAAGCTCCCGAAGTAGAACCCGAAAAGATTGTTCCGCCAGAGCCAGAGTTCATAAAAACTCATGTGGAAAAATTGCAGGGACCTAACATTATCGGCAAAATCGACATAAGCGAATACGAGCGTAAGCAGGAAGCTGCAGAAAGGGCTCGCAAGGAAGCTAAGGAAGAGCGCCAGAAGAATCGCGAAAAGGAAAAGGCAGAGCGTAAGGAAAAGCGTAAACGCATTAAACGCGACAATGTTAAGGTTGATATAAACAAAGTTGGAGGCTCAAACGACTTCTCGAAGAAGGGAGAAAAAGGCGGCGAATTCGGTGGAAAGAAGAAGAAAGGCAAATTAGGTCCTAAGAAGCCTGAAATCAATGAGGAAGACATACAGGAAAAAGTAAAGGAAACCCTTGCAAAGCTCACCGCAAACAAGAACAAGTCGAAGGCTGCTAAGTTCCGTAAGGAAAAACGCGATATGTTCTCGATGCGTCGTGCTGAGGAAGAGGAAAGACTCGAAGCCGAAAAGAAAATCATAAAGGTTACCGAATTCGTTTCGGCAAACGAACTTGCAACGATGATGGGCGTTCCTGTAACCAAGATCATCGCAACTTGCATGAGTTTGGGCTTGTTCGTTTCTATCAACCAGCGTCTCGACGCCGAAACAATGTCGATTGTGGCTGAGGAATTCGGTTTCCAGGTTGAATTTGTCAGCGCCGAAATCCTCGACGAAATCAAGGAGAGCGAAGACAGCGAGGAAGACCTTGTTCCACGTCCACCTATCGTTACCGTCATGGGTCATGTCGACCATGGTAAGACCAAGTTGCTCGACTACATCCGTCATACCAATGTTGTAGCAGGCGAAGCTGGTGGTATCACACAGCACATCGGTGCATACAGCGTACAGCTGAACGACAAGAGGATAACCTTCCTCGATACTCCTGGTCACGAGGCATTTACCGCAATGCGTGCCCGTGGTGCTCAGATTACCGACGTTGCAATCATCGTAATCGCTGCCGATGACGACATAATGCCGCAGACAAAGGAAGCTATCAATCACGCATCGGCTGCAAATGTTCCTATGGTGTTTGCAATCAACAAGATAGATAAGCCGACAGCAAATCCTGACAAAATCAAGGAATCGTTGGCAAATATGAATTACCTCGTTGAGGAATGGGGCGGTAAATACCAGTCGCAGGATATTTCGGCAAAGGCAGGTCTCAACATCGAGGAACTTCTCGAGAAGGTCCTTCTCGAAGCCGAAATGCTTGATTTGAAGGCAAATCCAAACAAGAATGCCAACGGTACAGTAATCGAATCCTCACTCGACAAGGGACGTGGTTACGTTGCTACCCTCATAGTTCAGTCGGGAACCTTGCATGTTGGTGACATTCTGCTTGCTGGATGTGCAACAGGACGAGTAAAGGCTATGTACAACGAGCGTAACCAGAAGGTTACCGAAGCAGGACCTTCAACTCCAGTTCTTGTTCTTGGTTTGAATGGAGCTCCGCAGGCAGGCGACAAGTTCAATGTCCTTGATTCGGAACAGGAAGCCCGTAGCCTTGCTAACAAGCGTTTGCAGTTGCAACGTGAGTTGAGCATCAGGACGCAGAAGCATATTACTCTCGGCGAAATTGGTCGTCGTATGGCTCTCGGCGATTTCCACCAGATAAACATCATCGTAAAGGGCGATGTGGACGGTTCAATCGAAGCATTGTCGGACGAATTGATAAAACTCTCAACCGAATCGTTCGAAGTAAACATCATACACAAGGCAGTAGGTCAGATTTCCGAATCGGATGTCATGCTGGCTGCCGCATCGAATGCTATCATCGTAGGTTTCCAGGTTCGTCCATCTACCTACGCACGCAAGACCGCCGAGAAGGAAGGCATTGAAATCCGTCTTTACTCCATCATCTACGATGCAATCAACGAAATCAAGGATGCTATGGAAGGCATGTTGAAGCCGGTTGTAAAGGAAACAATCACCGGTTCGGCAGAAATACGCGAAGTATTCAAGATTTCGAAGGTTGGTTCGGTTGCTGGATGTCTCGTTACCGATGGCAAGATTTCACGCAAGTCGAAAGTCAGAATTATCCGCGATGGTATTGTTATCTACACTGGCGAACTCGGCAGCTTGAAGCGTTTCAAGGACGATGCCAAGGAAGTTATTGCCGGTCAGGAATGCGGTCTTAACATCGACAAGTTCAACGACATTAAGGTCGGCGATATTGTTGAGGCATTCGACGAAACCGAAGTAAAGGCAACATTGGGATAAAAGCAAATGTTTAAAATCGGTAAGACCGAATTTAACGACAGGCCTGTATTCCTCGCACCTATGGAGGATGTTACAGACCCGTCGTTTCGTTATATGTGCAAGAAGTTCGGTGCCGATCTAATGTTCACCGAGTTCATCTCTGCCGACGGACTTATCCGCGAAGCACAAAAGACAGTCAAGAAACTCGACATTTACGACTACGAGCGACCTGTAGGCACTCAAATCTATGGTCACATTCCCGATGCCATGGAAGAAGCCGCACGTTATATCAACAATGCCGATCCTGACATATTGGACATAAATTATGGTTGCCCTGTAAAGAAGATTGCAGGGCGCGGTGCAGGTTCGGGAATGATGCGTAACTTGCCGTTGATGAAGGAGATAACCGAAAGGGTTGTAAAGGTGTCGCGCTTTCCTGTTACCGCCAAAACCCGTCTCGGTTGGGATAACGAATCGCTCAACGTGGAGGAAGTTGCGCTGATGTTGCAGGACTGCGGCATTCAGGCTCTCACAATACATGGACGCACACGCGCACAGATGTACAAGGGTGAGGCCGACTGGACGCTCATAGGCAAGGTCAAGAACAATCCCAACATACACATACCAATTATTGGCAACGGCGACATTACAAGCGGTAAAATTGCAGCCGAACGATTTAATACATACGGCGTTGATGCAATAATGATAGGTCGTGCCGCTATTGGTCGTCCATGGATTTTCCGCGAAGTGAAGCATTATCTGGAAACAGGCGAAGAATTACCAACTCCGACCGTTCTCGAGCGCGTTGACTATGCTCGCGAGCATTTGCACAAGTCGGTGGACTACAAGGAAGGAATGCGTGGAATTTACGAGATGCGCCGTCATTTTACCATGTACTTCAAGGCGATACCAAATTTCAAGGAAACAAGGCTTAAACTTCTTACTGCCAATACAGTAGAAGAAATTGAATCCATTCTCGACCTCATTGCCGACAAGTTTGGCAATGTTGAAATCAATAAGGATTTGGCAAATGTGGGATTATATTGATTTTTTGAATCCTTTAACCTTTGTTTTTGAAAAACTGTATTATTTTTGCATTCTAAATAATTAATAACAAATAATATGAAGAATTTTCTCACAATTATGCTATGCCTTGCACTTGTGGCTATGGCAGGCAATGTATTCGGACAGGTAAAACCTGGCAAAAAGCCTTTGCAGACAAATTCTGTATCACAAATTAAGAGCCCTGCTAATGTTCAGACTATTAATACTAATAATAAGGAAGCTTGCTGGGAAATAACAGGAAATAATGGGGATATAGAGTTCCGTTGGGATACAGAGGCAAATGTGCAACAGTGGATAAATGAAATGCAGTCTCAACACAATGAAGTGTATACATACAAGCCATGTGGTAATCCGACAGTTGAGTCTTGTGATGCCAACAATGAGAAGGTAAATCCGAAACATTGCTGGAAGATAACCGCAGTAAAGGGAAATCAATCTATAGAGCAATATCTATGGGCTACAGAAACTGTAGCAAGAAGAAAGGTTGCATCTTTACGAGGCGCAGGATATCAAAATGCAAATTATGTTAGGACTCCTGCCAATGATGAAAAGTCATGCGAACCGCCGGCAAATAATTCTAATGAACCCAATTGCTGGAAGATTACAATAGGCAATGATGTTTCATATCTTTGGGGTTACGAACAGGATGCACAGGCAACTGTAAATGCGGCACGGAATTCGGGACAAACGGCATCATACGAGTTGTCGCCAAACAAGACCAAAGACTCTTGCCGTTAAAAAAATATCAAGGTGGTGAAAGCCACCTTTTTTGTTTAGATGTATTGGTTTGGAAGAAATGGACATTGAACGGAAAGATATTCGCTGTATGTCGTTGTCGGAACTGAAAGCCTTTCTTGCCGGCATGGGCGAAAAGAAATTCAGGGCCTCGCAGATTGTGGAGTGGATATGGAAGAAGGGCGCTGATAGTTTCGACGACATGAGCAATCTTCCAAAACCTTTGCGCGACAAGTTGTCAGAAAATTTCAGATTCGGGAATGTTGTGTGCGTATATTCGGTTGCATCGGTAGATGGGACGCGCAAGTTTTTGTTCGAGACAGCCGACAGTTATCGTTTCGAGGGTGTTTTGATTCCCAGTGCCGACAGGGTAACGGCTTGCATATCAACGCAGGTAGGTTGCCAGATGGGGTGTGCATTCTGTGCTACCGGTCAACTCGGATTCAAGCGCAATTTAACGTCGGGCGAAATTTTTCATCAGGTATTTTCATTGAATAGGCTTTCGGAAGAATCGTTCGGTTTTCCCTTGTCAAACATCGTCATCATGGGTATGGGCGAACCGCTTATGAACTACGAAAATACGCTCTCAGCAATCAATATGATATGTTCGGCACAATCGCTGGGAATGTCGCCACAGCGTATAACCATGTCCACTTGCGGCATTGCTCCTCAAATCAAGCATTTGGCTGACGACGGTATACGTTTCAACCTTTCCATATCGCTTCATTCGGCAATTGACAGCAAACGCAACGAAATCATGCCTATAAACCGCAAGTATAACCTTACGGAACTTTCGGAAGCGATAAGGTATTTCCACGAAAAGACCAGCACAAGAATTACCTACGAATACCTTATGCTTGGCGGAGTTAACGACAGCCTTGATGATGCCCGCGCGCTGACAGAATTTACAAAAGTTTCGCCATGCAAGATTAACATCATCGAGTACAATCCGCACCCGAGTGATACATTCCGAAGGACAAGCAGCGATGTTTTAGAAAAATTTATAAGGCATATTGAAAGCTGTAATATTGTGGTAACTGTAAGAAAATCAAAAGGTATGGACATCGCTGCGGCATGTGGTCAACTTGCAAATATGAAAAAATAATTTTCACTATTCAAAAAAATATATATCTTCGCACCTTATTTACGTAAATAGTTTTTGAGATGAAAAAAATATTTTTGTTTGTTCTAACGGTTTGCCTGTGCGTTGCAGTTAATGCGCAGCAGAAACCAACTGCCAATTTCGGATATGACAAGGACATAGAACTTGCAGAAGGCAACGACTATGTAAGGATGATTGGTGGCGATTCAGACGGATTCTTCGCCATTAGGATGGATGCAGAGGATAAGTTGTGGCTCGAATATTTCAATGCCGCATCGCTCGTAAGGGAATCGTCAGCGCAGATAATTCTTCCTGTTGTCGATGGAAACCAGACCGAATATGTAGAGTCTTTCTACGTTGACGGACAAGTTGTTCTGTTTACTCAGGTCGAAGATTTCCTGAAGAAGGAAAAACTTTTGTACATACAGGAACTCGGCAAGAGCGGACAGGTGATGGGCGAACCACGAGTTATCGGTAAGCTTACAAACCAGAACATGTCGGCAGACTTCAATGTATGCCTTACACCTAACGGACAGAATATGTTCGTATGGTACAATCGTCCGTTCCAGACATACAACGAAGAGCCGTTCTATTTCAAGATGTACAATTCGAACCTTAGGGAAGTGTACAACAAGCAGGTTAAGCTTCCGCTTGTAGGTCAGGCATTTGCAATCGAAGACATAAAGATAACCAACAGTGGAAGCGTATATATGCTTGTCCGCATAAGCCCGACTGAGGCTCAGTTGCAGAAGATGAAAATCATAACCTACGACTACAAGATGCTTGTATTCAATCCTGCAATGGAAGACATTACAACATTTGATGTCAAGGACAAGAAATTGGTTCTCGTTGATGCAATTTTTGGAATCGACGACAACGACAACATTGACGTTTATGGATTCCTTGTTCCAAAGGGCAAGACAACCTATCAGGCAATATTCCATCAGAAATACGATGTAAAGGAAAAGAAACCGATTAACGCAAGAGATTCGAAGAAGGGTATTTATACATTCCAGAAGACCGAAATTCCTGCTTTCAATGCAGAACGTCTCAACAAGATTATGGATCAGAAGTACGACTATCAGCTTCTCAATGTCCTTTATCTTTCCGATGGCGGTTCGGTTGTTGTTGCCGAGCACAAGAACTATTGGAAGGATTCAATATTCGACCCGCAGACAAGAGAAACTATTTTCAACGAATATTATCGTTTCAACGACGTATTGGTTGCATATACCAGTCCTCTTAACAATATGGAATGGATGGTTAGAATTCCTAAGAGCCAGTACAGCTGGAACGACTATGGAAAGTATTCGTCTGTTGCAACTTACGCTATTGGCGAGAAGGTTTTCCTTTTCTACAACGACAATGCTAAGAACCTGACAAATCTTGAGGCAGGCGAATCGAAGGCAAACCTCAATGGCGACAAGTACAAGGAAGCAACATCACCCGACCGCAATGGTTTTGCAATTGCAGTTTCCATTTTCTCCGATGGAGCAGTTTCTGGTCAGGCATTGTTCCCCAAGAGCAACAAGAAGAGCAAGATTATTCCCGAACTTTTCCAGGAATACAACGGAACACATTACATGTTTACCCGTAATGCTAAGAAATGCAAGTTCGCAATGTTTAATCCTGAATAGAAAATTATTTCATGATAAGAAAAGGACGGCGTAAGTCGTCCTTTTTAAATTTACACCAAAAATTCTCAAATCATCAAATTATCGAATGATAGAATTGTTAAATCATTGAATTATTGAATCATCAAATTATCAAATATTTCAAATCTTTGAACCCTTGAATTGTACAATCGTGTCATGGCGCGATTCTACAAGAACCTTTGAACCTTGAACGTTGAACCCTTGAACCATTGAACGAGAAACTCAGAAACCAGAAACAATCTGTATGAACCATTCTTTTCTCATATCGAAATTCAACAGCTACAACCACGCTGAAGCTGAGCGTAGAGCAAGCACCATGTTGTCCGATTTTCAGCGGATGTATTTTGCCCAGTATTATGCAAATCCGTTTCCGTTGCGCAAGTCGGCTGTGCTGATATTGCTGTTTGTCCGTGATGGCAGGCTGAAGACGATAATGATTGAGCGAACCGATGTGGGCGTACATGCGGGACAGGTTTCGTTTCCGGGAGGCAAGGCCGAACCAGCAGATTCCGATAGCATCGACACGGCATTGCGTGAGACGGTGGAAGAAATTGGCATTGTGGTAGGTCGTAGCGATGTTGTTGGCGAATTGCCATCAGTGAAGGTGCCTGTGAGCAAGTTTGAGATTTCCCCGGTGGTGGCATTTGTCGAGGAGGTTGGTGACATTGTTCGTTCCGAAAACGAGGTAAAGCGAGTCTTGGAGGTCGATTTGGAGGATTTGAAAGCATCGTTTTCCACCCGTCCAGTTACCGTAGCGGGTAAGCAGTACGAAGTGCCGAGTTATGTTTGTGGCAGTTCTGTAGTTTGGGGCGCCTCAGCGATGATTCTTGCCGAGCTATTTGCGGTGGTAGGAGAGCTTTAGCCATCACTACGATTCATTGAATCGTTAAATCATTGAATTCTCAAATTCTCGAATCTTCGAACCTTCAAATCCTTGAACGTTGAACCCTTTGAACCTTGAACCCTTTTGAACGTTGAACCCCTTGAACGTTGAACCCTGAAACTTAGAAACGGGCGCCAGCCCATTGAAACCAGAAACAGATAAACCCAGAAACGGGCTTTAGCCCTTGAACGGCGAAGCCTCAACAAAGTTAACCTTTAGCTCGGCGTAGCCTTTGAACATTGAACCCTTTGAACGTTGAACCCTGAAACCTGAAACGGCGTTAGCCATTGAAACGGGCTTTAGCCCATGAAACTTTTAAACTGGCGTAGCCATTAACATCGCTTGTTAAAAAATAGGCATTACAAATCCTGCTATACAACATTTTGTGTCTAACTTTTACATATTTTTGCAATAGTCGGAAGACTATTATTTTTTACGATGTAACTCAAACTGCTAACATTTAAAATATTACGATTTATGATTTATTCACACGAAGTGCAACACATGTGTTGCGTGAAAAAAGGTCCGAATCACGGTCCGGCTCCCATTCCCGAAGAAGGCAAATGGGTAAAGGTCAAGGAAGTAAAGGACATATCAGGTTTGACACATGGCATTGGCTGGTGCGCACCACAGCAGGGAGCCTGCAAGCTTACGCTCAATGTAAAGGACGGAATTATTGAAGAAGCTTTGGTTGAAACCATCGGATGCTCGGGAATGACACACTCGGCAGCAATGGCTGGTGAAATCCTTGTCGGAAAGACTTTGCTCGAAGCTCTCAACACCGACCTCGTATGCGATGCCATTAACACAGCAATGCGTGAACTTTTCCTGCAGATTGTTTACGGACGCACCCAGTCTGCTTTCTCCGAAGGTGGCCTTGTAATAGGTGCTGGTCTCGAAGATCTTGGCAAGGGCCTTCGTTCGCAGATTGCAACAATGTTTGCTACCAAGGAAAAAGGTGTTCGCTACCTTGAAATGGCCGAAGGTTATGTAACTAAGATTGCTCTCGATGAGGACGATGAAGTTTGTGGTTACGAATTTGTTCGCCTCGGCGTTATGATGGACCTCATAAAGAAAGGTACCGATGCTAACGAAGCGCTCAAGAAGGCAACTGCAAGTTATGGCCGTTTCTCAAAGGAACAGGGCGCAGTAAAATTCATAGACCCGAGAATCGAATAAAAATAGACAATTGATAATTGATAATTGGTAGCATCGTGCCATGGCGCGATGTTAAAAAAACAAACCAATTATTAATTAAATTAAATTAAAAAGATTATGATTAGGGAAGTAAAATTTGAAAGTCAAGAACGCCGCATGGAGAACATTACCAAAGTTCTCAATTCATACGGCATAGCTTCAATTGAAGAAGCAAACAAGATATGTGACAGCTACGGAATCGACCCCTACCTCGAATGTGAACAGACACAAAACATCTGCTTCGAGAACGCAAAGTGGGCTTACGTTGTTGGTGCAGCAATAGCAATCAAGAAAGGATGCAAGACCGCCGCTGAAGCCGCTGAGGCAATCGGTGAAGGTTTGCAGGCATTCTGCATAAAAGGTTCTGTAGCCGATGACCGTAAGGTTGGACGCGGACATGGTAACTTGGCAGCTCGTCTGCTGAGCGAAGAAACACAGTGCTTTGCATTCCTCGCAGGTCACGAATCTTTTGCTGCTGCCGAAGGAGCAATTAAGATTGCCGAAATGGCAAACAAGGTACGCAAGAATCCACTTCGTGTTATCCTCAACGGACTTGGCAAGGACGCTGCAATGATAATTTCGCGCATCAACGGATTCACATACGTTCAGACGGAGTTCGATTACTACACTGGCGAACTGAAGGAAGTACGCCGCAAGGCTTATTCCAATGGACCGCGTGCAAAAGTCAACTGTTACGGTGCCGACGATGTTCGCGAAGGCGTTGCCATAATGTGGAAGGAAGACGTCGATGTGTCGATTACAGGCAATTCGACCAACCCGACTCGTTTCCAGCATCCTGTGGCAGGAACATACAAGAAGGAAAGAATCCTTGCAGGAAAGAAGTATTTTTCGGTAGCTTCGGGCGGTGGAACAGGCCGTACTCTTCACCCCGACAATATGGCTGCTGGTCCTGCATCATACGGTATGACCGATACCATGGGACGTATGCACTCCGATGCTCAGTTTGCAGGTTCGTCATCGGTTCCGGCACATGTAGAGATGATGGGATTCCTTGGCATGGGCAACAACCCTATGGTTGGCGCAACCGTTGCCGTAGCCGTATCGGTTGAGGAAGCTATGAAGAAGTAATTTCATGCGGACATAAAAGCAACAAAAGGAAGTCTTACGGGCTTCCTTTTGTATTTGAATGTCGAACAATAAATTTCACTAATGAAGAATGCGAAATCGGGGACAAAGTTATATTCATTTTTTTTTACTTCAAAGCGAAATTTTACATTTTTCACACAAATTTTATATTTACATCAATCAAAAATTGCATAATCTATAATTATTATATTTATTTGAACATCTTGTTTAGTTGTACATTAGTCTTTTTTTGCAAAAACAATAAAAATTTAAAAATAGAGGCTAATTCATTGATTTTAAAGGATATATTGTAATTTTTTGTCATCAAATTTTTGAATCTTCAAATCTTCAAACGTGCGTTGCCCACCATCTTGTACAATCGCGCCATGGCGCGATTCCATATTTATAGGCGCAAAATATTGCGCCCCTACAATCATCAAATCATCAAATCATCAAATCATCAAATTTTCAAATTTTCAAATCCTTAAACGTTGAACCCTTTGAACGTTGAACCCTGAAACCAGAAACCCAGAAACTGGCTTTAGCCCACCGCCCCATCCTTTAACATCCCATGTTTCATAAATTTGGCATTACATTGCATTATGTTTTAAACTTAAATTTTAGTTTTGCAGTTTAGAAAAACTGATATTATGCTTGAATATTTAAGGAAGATTTTGTTGTGCTCGCTCTGTTTGCTTGGTCTTTCGGTGTCGTCGATGTATGCTACCCATGTCTTCGGAAATGCCAAAGAGTATGCCAATAGCGAACTTATATTCTACCGTTACCAGGATAGGATAACTTACATTAAAGAGGAGGTTTTTCGTCTGAAGGTAGATGCCGAGGGGAACTTTGAAGCTAATTTCGGAATTGATAGAATTACATACTTGTTTGCCGAATTTGGCGTTTACTATGTGTATTTCTATGCAGAACCTAATGGCAATTATGAAATTATTTTGCCAGAATATGTAGAACGGACAAATGCAGAACTATTCAATTCGTATTTCGAGCCTACTGAAATGCATCTGGGTATTAAGAACATGAAGGAAACAGACCTCAATTACCTTATCATGGACTTTGACTATTATTTCAACCGCTACTACAACCTGCGAATGGAAGATTTGTATATTAATGGGTTGAAGACAGATGTTGATACCTTTATAAATAATATAAACTCAAGGTACAAAAAATACAGCAATACATATTTTCAGCAATATCGTCGCTACCGCATTGCAGCACTGAAGGAAATGGTTACAAAGCGAGAATATGAATCAGCATTAGTTTATTCATACTATTCAAACAAGGAGATACTTTACGACAATCCGGCATACATGGATCTTTTCAATTCGATTTACAACAACTATTTCGACAACTATCTAGTTTCTCCAGGCGGTGCAGATTTATACAGGATAATAACATACGGGCATAGCATTTCGTTGCTACACAAGTTGATAGGCTCGAATCCTAAGCATAAGCGCAAACAATTCCGCGAACTAGTTATGCTAAAAGGTTTAAACGACGCCTTTGCCAACGACAATTTGCAGTGGCTACCTCTTCTGCTGACACTCGATTCTCTTTATATTACAACAGAATATCCAATCCATCAGCAAATTGCGCAGAATATTGCCGACAATTCGCTAACAATGGCAAAAGGAACTGTAGCTTTGCCGTTTGAGTTGCCCGATACGGTTGGCAACATGATGTCGCTAAGCGACTTCAAAGGCAAATATCTGTACTTGCAGTTCGCCAATACGCAGACATATTCCTCTGCTGCCGAATTCGATGTGCTGAAACGCGTATATAATCGCTATAAAGGTCTTTGCATATTTGTGACGATACTTACCGACAGCGACAAGGAAAAGGCAAAGAAGTTTATTGCAGATAATTCGCTCAACTGGACATTTCTTTTCGCAGAAATTAATAGCAAAGTTATCTCTGATTATAAGGTAAGGGCATATCCTACATACTACTTGATAGACCCACAGGGAATGTTGGTAATGTCACCGGCTCCTTCTCCTGCCGAAAATTTCGAGAAATATCTTTTTAAGATAATCGAGAACCAGAAGAGAAAGAAATAAAAGTCTTACAGGTTCGCAGGCTAGCAGTCTAACGGCCAGACCGTCTAGCAGATGAGAAGCCTGCAAGCCTTTGAACCTTCACGCCCACAATCAAATCATCAAATTTTCAACCTTTAGCTCGCGCAAGCAACCTTCAGCTCAGCGTAGCTAATTATCAAATCCTTGAACCTTAAACGTTGAACCTCTTAAACGTTGAACCCCTTGAACGTTGAACAATTAAACGTTGAACCTTGAACGTTAAACGTTATCCACTGATTCTCAGCTGTTTGTTAAAAATATTAACAAAAATTAAAATTAATTAACATTTATTCAATTTTTTTAATTTACTTTGCAGTCTTATATTGCGTAAAATAGTATAAATGTTGAAGTTAAAAAAAAGTTGAAATTTTTTTTAAATCCCAGGCAACGAAATTGATGTTTCAGTTGTCATAGGGGTAGAGAGAAATATTATTAATTGGTAAATAATAAATAAAAAGAATATGAAAAGGAAGTTTTTTATTATGCTGATTGTCACGATGATATGTGGCTTTAGCTATGCACAGACAGTGCAGATCGATCCGCGCTTGGAAAAGGCTTACAGCCTCGAACATTTACAGCGCATGCAGAAGGAAACTCCTCTGATCCTCGAACTTCTGAACTATGAACTCGATCATTCGTGGTACATAGCAGAACCAGAAATGCAACAGAAGATTGATGGTTTCGAGTATCTCTACTACAAGGATCCAGAAACTGGTGAAAGAGCTGGAATGGTAGAGTCGATTGAACCTGGAAAGGTTAACATCGCAGAATTCTACTACGAAAGGCCTTACGACCATCGCAATTTCTACCGCGTTGGCAAGACAAACACCATCATTGGATTCTACTCCAACAAGGAAATTTCAGAAATGTATAATGCAATGAAAGGGTACGGCAATGAATAAGAGATTAATAATGGTGCTTGTCGCTATTATGGCGGCTTGCACGGTAGCATTGGCGCAGACAACATACACGCTTAACCAGGCGGGTTCGTCAGGTAATACTTTCGAGATTGCCTGTCCGGCTGGCGGTTCTTCGGAATCAAATCCTGCCGCTCTGCTTTACGATAGCGGTGGTTCAAGCGGTAACTATAGCGCAAACGAAAGTATAATAAGGGATATAGCATCTACCAACTCTGGTGCTATCAGCCTTAAGTTCACACAGTTTAACCTCGGTTCCGGAACAACGATGACTATCAAGGACGGTATTTCTCAGCAGGTTCTTGTTTCCAACGCTACTGGAACTTCGTTGAATGGACGGACTTTCACTTCAAACCGTGGTTCTTTACAGATTGTATGGTCATCGTCAACGACAACTGGCGCTGGATTTGCTGCCAAGATTTGGTGCGGTGATATGTGCCAGACTTTCCAGACTACGATAAACCCAAGTGTAAGCCCTACAACTGAACTTAATCAGGCTACTGGCCAGAACGAGACATTCTACGATGTGTGCAACGGTACGGCAGTAAGTTTTACGGCTTCAACACACTTCGATAACAATGGTGCTCAGTACGATCAAAGCGAATCTACTCTGGTTTATACATGGGGTATCATCAATTCTAATAATGATACAATTCATCCACAAGGTGGACAGACTCTTAACTATACATTCACCGAGAGTGGTGGTTTCATGGTAATATGTAGTGCTGCTGATACCCGTGGTTGTTTGAATAGAAACATTAACACCCGCAAGGTACGTGTTTCACTTAAGCCTACATGGCCAAATGTTACATTCGGACCCGATTCAGTTTGTCCTGGAACAACCGTTTCGCTACATGGCGAACCGCATATCGATCCTTGGACTGCTATCCGTCCACCAATTATTGCTGGTGCAACCTTCCTTCCCGATGGTAACAGTACCTGCTACAACACTAGCCTCGAATTCGATATTTTTGCCGATGATGCAAGAATTAACACAATAAACGATATCGAACGTATTTACCTCAATATGGAACACTCATACCTCGGCGACCTTTCGATGGTACTTCAGTGCCCTAACGGACAGATGTGTCTGCTTCATGCTTATTCAGGCGGAACAATGTCTTCTCTTCACTGGACCAACCATGGTGGTACTAATGTATCAGGTTCGAGCGGTGGTGGAAACATTCACCTTGGACATGCTCCAGACCCATATTCTTCAAGCGACTGCTACTACACACAAGGTGAAGGTTATTCCTATAACTTTACACCGACATCAACAACTCCTTTCGGACCTAACGGACCAACAACATACGAATCGTATACTGACCCTTGTGGAAATACCGAAAGAACCGAAATACTTAATGAAGGCGACTACGGAACATACGAAAGCATGTCTTCTCTCATCGGTTGTCCTCTCAATGGTACATGGACAATATATGTATGCGACCACTTGAGCTCTGATAACGGCTGGATATTCGAATGGGGTTTGTATTTCGCAGCAGACCTTTATCCAAACGACACTTGGTCGTTCACCAATACCTATCCATCTAATGGTAGCGGCTACTCATGGAGCGGCGTAGGCATGGCAACCGGCCAGAACGGCAGTGCCGATGCAACAGCCGTAGTACAGAACCCCGACCAGGAAAACTGGTCGCTGATACCGTACACCTTCTCGGCTACCGACAACTTCGGCTGCACATACGACACTACGATTACGGTACATGTCAAGCCGGCCCACCATGCAGACTGCTGCATCGAGCCTACGCCTTCAGTAACAGTGACAAGCAACGGCGGCGTAACAACCTGCAACCCGAGCGCGACACCTGTCAGCACGAGCCCCTGCGGCAATGCCGCAACCCTCAGCGCCGGCAGCTTCGCATATCCTCAGAACACCGGCGAATGGACCTACACTGGCCCCGGCA
>JAEEGF010042453.1_pt1 | contig 49427 bp, 43 predicted proteins | sample 9134171 | NCBI WGS metagenome assembly JAEEGF01 (sample SAMN16246542, study PRJNA631951) | gut metagenome | biome: gut microbiome; feature: rumen; material: AP-attached | host: Bos | place: Iran: Karaj | collected 2018-10
CGTCAAGAACCTGGTTGTTCAGGAGGTAGAGCGTTATTTGGTGGACCGTCATTGCGGATTTGTCACCAACCACAAGTCTATTCCACGGGTTGACAAACCCGAGCAGGAGGCAGCCCCCGAACCTGAGCAGTCGCCAAGCCCCTTGTTGCGAGTGAAGGATTTCCTGTTCTATCACCTGTTTGGCGCCAATCCCATCTTGAAGGCCAACCTGTCACGGCCCGTCTTTGGCGGAGCGCAGCCCGATGTCCTATATTTCTACAACGAGGATGTGAAGATGGGTTTTGATGTCACGCCCAAGAGTCGCCAGCTCATCGTGAATTGTTATCGTCAGGTGATAGATGCAGCACGCCAGCGTGGTGTGAATCTCATTTTGCTTGTCGCCGGTGACAAGTATGACATGTATCAGAACTATATTGTCGACAATCCCTATCCAGCCAAGACGCTCAACGAGGACATCCAGCAATGGATGGCACCCGAAATGGACCGCTTTGTCTTCTCCAAGCAGGTGTTGAGCTCCTACATTGAGCAGGGCGTCAAGGACGTATATCTGTTTAACGATACCCACTGGTCTCCGGCTTCGTCCCACTTGATTGCGGCCGAAATCATCAAGAAACTCAAGTAAGCAAAAAGAGATATGGACCTGAATTCCCCCGAGTTCTACACAATCGCCTTTGTGGTGGCGATGGCACTGGTGGCCTTGCTCATGGGGCATCGGGAGAAAGGCCCTGCCAGCACCCACATCATGCAGCTGGCCACAACGGCCGACGATGATAATGAAAGCGATGATGACACGCTGCGGTTGCGTCATTTGGGTGGCGGTAAGGTACTCATCAGCCGTGAGGGCTTGTTGCTGGCTCCCGAAGAGACCGTAAATCTGGTATTCACCATCCGCGATGCCGAGTGTACTATCCTGGAGAAAAAAGGTGTCAAGCGTCGCAATGTCGTTGGTGAGCCGGTCAAGGGAGAAGTGGCGGTCAAGTTCTTGCGTCCCATGAAGTACCACATCCGCTACGAGAGCCAGGTCACCAGCCGTTGGGCTTCGTTCACCTATGACGCTTCATCGTCTCAGGAGAAAACGGTCTTGCTGGACTATTAGGGATTTGGCGGGGCATGGCAGGCCCTGAGACACGAACCCCGTTGTTTACACAATTTCCCAGGGGTCTTTACGTTATTATAATACAAGAAGATAAACAATCGTGATAATGAAAAAGATATTATTGCTGATAGTGATGGCGCTGTCATTGAACGCAGTGGCACAGAATGCCGTTGGTGATTGGACTATTCACACGTCGTTTGTGGGCGATGCGGTGACCTCGGTGGTTGAAGCCCGCGAATGGGTTTATTACCAGTCGGGGGAATACCTCTTTCGCCTGGACAAGTCCACTGAGGAGAATGAGGCCTTGAGTAAGGTGAACCAGTTGAGCGATATGGGCATTGCCAATATCTATTACAATAGCGACAAGGACTACCTCGTGGTGGTGTACAAGAACTCCAACATCGATGTCATCCTGAGTAATGGATCTGTTGTCAATATGCCCGAGATCAAAGATGCTGTGCTGAGTTCGAGCAGGACCATCAACGATGTCACTTTTGCTCCCGGCTTGATGTATTTGGCAACAGGCTTTGGCTATGTGGTGATTGATGACAGCAAGATGATTGTCAAGGAGTCGCATCAGTATGGCGAGGCTTTGCGTTCGGTAGCTCAGGTGGGAGAGACTTTGCTGCTTTCCTCGGCCGATGCCTTCTACTACGGCGATGCTGACCTGTACTATGAGTATCTGTCCTCGTTCAAGACCGAGGAACTTAAGAATAATTGCCGCTTCTGGCCCGTTGATGATGAGGCCTTCTTCTGCATCACTGATGATGAGACATACGTTATCACGATGGCTCTTGACGATGACGATAATGCGACTTTCAGTTCGCGGCTTGTTATCGAAAGCCCCGCAGCCGATATCCAGAACACATTAGACGGACTGCTGATCAATGTTCCCGACGAGGGCAGATGTTACATGACCAACAAGGATGGCATCGATCTTGAGGTGCTCAGTGAAAACGGCGAGCTGTGCAGTGCCCATCCCGATGGCGACGGCTCGCTTTGGTCGGCAGGCGAGAAGGGTTTGCATCAGCAGCTGGAGCCCGATTATTATTTTGTGCCCAATGCTTTGTCATTTGCGTCCCCCTTCTGGATGACCTATAATCAGGACCAGGACAAATTGTATGTGTCTACTACTGCCGCCAATGGCGTATGCGACGTCGCCTCGCCCACGGCAGTGAACACTTTTGATGGTGTGAAGTGGGCCGACGTGACCCCCGAGAATATCCCCCTGAAAGGCAATTCACAAGATGGCTCATTCTGGTTGGAATTTGTTCCTGGCGAACCCAATACCTACTTATTGGGCACCTGGTTCTTTGGCTTGCTCAAGGTGGTGGATAATAAGATTGTGATGACCTATGACGTCAGCAACAGCCCCATGGCAAAGAAGTGGACCATTCACCCTGTTACCAGCATTGACCGCAAGGGCAACGTATGGGTGGCACAGCCCCACGAGAACGAGGCCCATCCCGTGATGGTACTGCCGGCTGCCAAGGTGAAGTCTAACGAGACCACAGCCAACGATTGGGTGCTGCCCAACATCGACGGGGTCTTTCAGAGGGACCAGCAGGCGTCGACATATTGCAGCCGCTTCATTTCGACACGTTACAGCAACTACGATATCAAGTTGTTTACCGACGGTAGTTTCGAGAGCCCCATCGTGATCTGGAATTCCAATGGCGAAACCTCTACGAATCCCCAACAGGTGAAATTCACCAGGTTTGCTGATCAGGACGGCTTGGCGGTTTCGTGGACCAACATCGTCTGTCTGACCGAGGACCTGAACGGCATGGTCTGGATGGGAACCAGCGAGGGAATCTGCATGTTCAATCCCGCACAGGCGTTCTCTGGCAGCTCCTTCTCGGTCATCAGGCCCAAGGTGCCCCGCAACGACGGTACTGGCTTGGCCGACCGCCTTATGGACGGTATCAGGGTAAACGATGTAGCTGTTGACGGTGCCAACCGCAAGTGGATTGCCACGCAGTCTTCGGGTCTGTTCCTTGTCAGTCCTGATGGTTCCAGGATTATCAAGCGTTTCAATGACAAGAACAGTCCGCTGGCTTCCAACACGGTCTATAAGGTGTGCTGCAATCCTAACAGTAATTCGGTCTATGTCACCACCCCCGATGGCTTGTATGAGTACTTCAGTGATTCGAGTCCTGCCGAGGCTAACTATAATGACATCTATGCTTATCCCAATCCCGTGCGCCCCGAATATGGCGGCAACGTGACCATCATGGGTCTGATGGATAACTCCCTGGTGAAGATTGCCGATGCCAGTGGCAATGTCTTGGCGCAGATGAAATCAACGGGTGGCATGGTCACTTGGGACTGCTGTGACCAGTATGGCAATCCCGTCAAGAGTGGTGTATATCTCGTATTCTGCTCTCAGGCCAACGGCAGCGGTAATGCTGTGGTGACCAAAATCGCCGTAGTTCGTTAAACGATATAACTGTGAAGAGGATGAATAGACTGGCTTTAATTTGTTTGAGTGCGTTGCTGGTGGCCCTTACCGCCTGCAATACCGGTAGCCGTCTTGCCAAGGCCGAACGCGAAGCCGAGCTTGCCCGCCAGGTCGAGGCATCGATCGATGCACGGCAGTTCACCATTGGCGTCGACTGGATGAGGCCATTGGGCGGAGTGCCGCAGCATGTGAATTCCAACTACCAGTTGAAAATCAACGGCGATGAGATGGATTCATATCTCCCCTATGTGGGCGAGGCCTACCGTTTGCCCTATGGCGGAGGCAAGGGCTTGAATTTCAAGGCCACAATCTACAACTACTCCCTGACCATGGCAGGTGATAATTGCTACCTGATTGAGTACGATGTGACCAATGACGAGGATTCCTTTCATTATCGCATCAACATCTTCACTAACGGCAAGGCAATCATCGATGTGTGGGCCCGCGACAGGGATTCGATTTCGTTCCAGGGCGAGTTGGAGCTCTAGTGCATGTTTTAAATCGGAGAAACCCCACTCAGCATTAAACTTTTTGCAAAAGTGCGAGTCTAAAATATAGAAAATTTTCTTTAATCGTTAACCCTTTATAACTCTACCAATTATGAAAAAAACATTACTCATGTTGTCTGCAATGATGCTGATGCTTATGGCATGCGGCACAGGAAATAAAGTGATTGACGAACAGCGTGCCCAGGCCATCAGGTCGTTGTTGGAATCGCGTCAGTTTCTCGTCATGGTAGGCTCGATGAGGCCCTTGTCGGCACCCACGGTCAGCGTGAGCCAGGGCCAGAAGATGATTATTCGTGACGGCCAGGTGACTTGCTATTTGCCCTATGTCGGTTCCGGTCAGAATGTGGGCTATGGTGCCAGTGGCTACAAGGCGCTGAATTTCTCGAGCGCGCTGCTGGACTACAAGGTAGAGTACCCCAAGCCCGACCGTGCCCGCGTAACCTTCAGGGTGGATAACGGCGACGACAATTACCGCTTCCATGTCGAGGTATTCATGAACGGCAAAACCACTATCGACGTTGATCCCCGCGGCCGTGACGCCATCTCCTACAGCGGCATGATCCACGGCCTGGACATCCTCAACTAAGCAAACAATACGTAACTCTGGGTAAATAAAAACAGGGACGACGCCATCAAAAAGCGCCGCCCCTGTTTTATGATAGAATTCAGACGACGGTGACGCGGGAGACGGTGTTGTCTTTGGGGTCGCGGGCGACTTGGATTTGGGTGGTGATGCGTTCTTTGAGCATCTCGACGTGGCTGATGATGCCGACGCGGCGGCCGCCCATCTCGTAAAGGCGGTTGAGCGTTTCCATCACGTTGTCGAGGTAGCCGGCACTCAGGGAGCCGAAACCCTCGTCGATGAAGATGGTATCTACGTTAAAGACTTTGCCCGACAGGCTGGAGAGGGCCAGCGCCAGGGCCAGCGATACCATGAAGCTTTCGCCGCCCGAGAGGGTAGTCACCGCCGTACGGTCGCCCTGCAGCAGGTCGCGCACCAGGATGGTGAGTGTGCCGGGATAGGTCTCCAACTCGTAACGGTCGTTGAACTGGCGCAGGTAGCCGTTGGCCGAACCCAAGAGTTCTCCCAGCAGATAGCTCTGTGCGATTTTGCGCATGGTCTTGCCGTCGGCGCTACCCAGCAGGTTGCTGAACTCGGCCCATTGGCGATAAACGGCTTCGGCTTGCTCGAGCAGTTTCTGCTTCTCGCCCGAGAGGCGTGCGTTCTCTTCGTCGGATTTGAGGCGTGCAGCGCGATTAGATACTTCCTCATTCAGTTCCTCGATGCGCTTGCCGGTCGTTTCGATGATTTGGGCCAGGCGTTCGGGATTTTCCTCGATGAAATCGGGCTTTTTGGCCGCAATCTCGTCTTGGCGTGTCTTTAAGGCCTGAACCTCACCCTGCATGAGGGCGATGTCCTGGGCCAGCGTCTGGTGTGCCAGCTTGATGGCTGCGATGTCTGCCTCGTTGTGGTTGGCAAGGGCGCTCAGCCGTTCGATGGTCAGCTGCGGCTGGCTGGCCATGCAGGCGTTCAGGGCCTGTTGTGCCTGTTGAGCATTGTTCTGTTCGGTGTCGAGCCGCGTGTTCCACTCCAGCGATTTGTTCTCTAGCCTATTCCACAAGTCATTCAGGTTATCGGGAATTGAGGCGGTGGTGTGGCCTTTGTCGGTCAGTCCCTTGATGTTCGCCTTGGCGGCAGTAATGGCGGGCAGGTGGGCCTTGATCAGCGCGATGGCGTGGTCGAGTTGCTGGGCTTCGTTCTCTTTGGTCTTGTAGTTCTTGGCGTCGTTTTCCAAATTCTCGATGAAATCGACGTTTTTCGCCCGTTCTTGCCAGTCGTTGAACACAAATAATTTGTCCAGTTCGGCTGTCGCTTTCTCCAGCAGCTCTTTGCTCGTCTGAATGGCATCGCGTTGTTTGCCGATGCTCGCATTGATGTTGTTCAGGTCAATTTGGGCCTGATTGTGTGCCTTCACTTTCAGCGCGCTTGCCTCACGTGCTTGCTTGATGTGCTCGTTGAGGTCTTGTGCTTGCTTGATGGTGCCGTTCAAGCGCTCGATGTCATTGTCAACGTCATCGATGAGCGCTCCAGCCAGGCTTGAATTGCCCTTTTCATCGGCTTTCTTGCCGCATTTTTCAAGTAATTCCTGAATGTGTTTCCATTGCTTGGCGCACTCGTCGGCTTTATGCTTGAGGTCGTTGTCTTTGTCTTGGATATCCTGCCGCATCCGTTCGGTGAGCTTTTGGCCCGCCTTGATGGCACCCTCGGTCGTGATGACGGCTTGTTCGGCTGCTTGCAACTCTGTCTGCAACTGGTCCAGTTCGCTTTGCGCCTTGGGGGCCAGCAAAGTGCTGATGACGTTGCCGCACACGGGGCAAGTGTCCCCCTCATGCAGTGTCTTGTGTGCCTGGCTGATGAGGGCGTTCCAGTCCTTTTGGCGCTCGACGGCGGCACGGGCCTTCTGCTCCAGTTCGCGTTTGCCCTTGATGGCCGCTTCTTCCTTCTCGAGGGTCGCCTGTTGCTTACCCAGTTCCTCTTTGAGCAACTCCAGCTTCTGCTTGGCTTGAGCATTGTCATCCAGCTTGCCCTTGTAGGTGGTGAGTTCCTGCTTGGCATTAAACAGGTTGTCTTTGCGGGCAATCACCTGCTCGATGTGCAGGTTGTCATATTCCTGCTGCAACTTCTCGACCGTGGCCTCCTGTTTCTTGCATTCGTCAAGTGTTCGCTTGAGCGTTTCTTCGGCTTCGGGCAGTCTACCGGTTTCGCGTTCAAGGGCAGTGGTATAGGCCGTGATGTTGTCACTTGCCGATTGGCGGCTCTTCATTACCGATTTGATGGTGCCCATGACGTTATACATTTCACGGTTTGGCTCCTGTTGCTGCAGAAATCCCTTGATTTCATCGAGTTTTTTGCAATTTTGAGACAAATCTGCCTCGGTGGCACGCAGCGCAGCGCACAACCTGTCGAATTCCTCCTGCAGCGCGGGACGTTGCCCTTCAAGCGACCCAATCTGGCGCTGTGCATGGCGCAGCGACGCGAGTTCGCGACGGGCATCGGCGGTGGCATCCCAGTCCTTGATGAGTGCCTGTTGCTCCAGGTAGTCCGGCTGTTCGCGCTGTTTCGTTTTGTCAGCAAGGACACTTTGCTTGTCGGCCAGTTTCTTTTCATTGTCGGCTTTCTCGTCGAGCCAATCGGTCATTTTCTTGGCTCCGTCGTGTTGCTGCTGTTGCTCAGCGGTTTTTTTCTTGAAATCGGCGATTTCATCGTTGATTTGGGCCTTTTCTTCTTCGTTGAGGAGCCTGATGTTCTGCAGTTGGTCGTTGAGCAGGTCCCGATCATGCTCCTTCGCCTTGCAGATGTCGTAAATCTTTTTACCGATTTGGGCATAGACCTCGGTGCCGGTCATCTTCTCTAGCAGGGTGGCCTTGTCGTTGTCGTCACTCTCCAGGAACTCGGCAAACTTGCCCTGGGCCAGCACAACGGTGCGGAAGAACTGGTTCATGTCCAGCCCTATGGTCTGCTTGACAAAATCCTCGATATCTTTGATTTTGGAGTACTGGCAGGCCTGGGCCACGCCCTCGTCGGTCATGATGGTGCGGACAGGTTTCTGGATGGCGCCGTCGGCCTTGTTGCGTGAACGGTGCACGTGCCAGGTAGCAACGTAGGGAGTGCCGTCGTTGTCATCGAAGGTGAGCCTCACGTCGGCGCTCACGGCCCCGCGACGCAGGAGCTGGCGCACATCGTCGGTCTTGAGGTTGTCCTCGTTGGCGCCCTCCTCACGGCTGGTGGTGTAGTCGGCGCCCTTGGCGGCATTCAGACGCGGTGTGTCGCCATACAGGGCCAGGCACAGGCAGTCGATGATGGTGGATTTGCCCGAACCCGTCTCGCCGGAGATAAGGAACAGGTGTTCGTCGGCCAGCGGTGCGGCGTCAAAGTTGATTTCGGCGTGCTCGATAGACGCGATATTGTCGATAATGAGTTGCTTGAGTTTCATAGTCTGTTGTCTTTTTCTACTTCCTGGTAAACATAGTTAAACATCTCTTGTTGCTGCTCGGTCATGGGACTGCCGGTCTTGTCGATAAAGAACTGGTTGGCTACCTCGATGGGCAGCATCTTGTTGAATTGTTCCACGGTGAGTTGGGTGGTGTGGCGGCGTTCCATGGCGGTGACGGTCTTTTTGATTTCGCAGAACCGGCACTGCTTGTCCTTGACGGCCTGGGCTGCGCGCTGCAGGGCGCCGTTGGGCAGGAAACGGTCCACCTTGACGTTGAGGCGGATGTAGGCCTTCTCGTTAGGATTGTGGCTCTGCAGCAGGCCTATGGCGGTGTCGATATCGACAGGCTCGTGGGCGGGTAGGGTGTGCAGGGGCTTCATGTTCCTGATGACCTTGGTCTCGACACGGGGTTGGGCGCCGTGATTGTCAATCTCGACGATGCTCACCGAGTGCTCGCACTGCTCGTCAAAACTTACGGGCACCGGCGTGCCGCAATAGCGGGCCCGTGGACTCACGTCCTGGGGCCGGTGGATATGTCCCAGGGCGGCGTAGTCATAGCCGTCGCCCAAGGTGGCCAACTCGACACATTCCATCGTCATGTTTCGGTCATGGCCCGTGAAGTCGCTGTTGTTGACGGCCAGATGGGCCATCAGCACAACGGGCAGACCGTTCTCTCCGTTGAGTGTGTCGGCATGGTTGAGCAGGGCCTGGAAATAAGCCTGTTGGCGCTGGTCGCGATTGATGTCGGCAGCGCCGGCAGGTAGCGGAAAACTGGCGGGATAGGCAAACGGAACGGCAGCCACGATGCCCTTGTTGCCCACCTTGATGATGTGGCGTGACAGGTCGGCGTGGCCTTTGGCGTCGCGCGAAATGCCGCCCAGCACGGTGACGTTGGCCAGTTGCCACAGGCGTTGGTCACTGTCCAGGCGAGAGGCACTGTCGTGGTTGCCTGCAATCACGATGATGGTCATGGTGGGGCAGGCCTTGTGGATGTCAAGCATGGCGTTGACATACATGTTGACGGCCGCATTGGACGGTGCGGCGGTGTGGTAGATGTCGCCGCTCACGAGCAGGGCGTCGGGTTGGCGCTTGCGCACGATGTCGGCCAACTGGCCCAGGAAGTCGGCTTGTTCTTCGCTACGGTCATAGCCATAGAAATTCTGGCCCAGATGCCAGTCACTGGTGTGGATGAATGTGAACATGAAAGGTAACTGTTTACTTTAGTTTGGTTTAACAATGCTTCATACTGCTTTTCCCCATGGTTGAAGAATAATTTAGTAGCACAAAACTAGGAAAAATCCTTGAATTATGCAACTTTTGGGTGTTAAGAGTTGTTAGAGACTGTGTCGGTCCTTCTAGTTTTGGCTATGACGAGTGGCGAGTTTCTTGCCGTTCTTGTCCCATGTATAGATCCAGCTGCCCTTGCGGCTGGTGAAGGTGTCACCGGTGGCCGCGAGGACTTCGCCCACATTGCTCACGGCAAAGGTGTGCAGTTTCTTGCCCTTGGCATTGTAGGTGTAATACCAGCTGCCGTTTTTCACGATGTAGAACGACTCGCTGTAGGCCACCACTTCGCCCTGACTGGTGCTGAAGGTGTGCACCTTCTTGCCGTTCTCGTCATAGACATAGTTCCATGAGCGGGTGGTCTCGATGTAGCTGATCTTTTGGGCCTGCACTGCCGTGAAGGCCATGAGCATGACAAGTGCTAAAAGAATTCTTTTCATAATGATATGGTTTTATTTGATGAGTTTCATGATTTCCCGTTCGCTGGCTCGGGGCAGTATTCCCTTCAGGTGACCGATGATGCGCTCCAGCGATTCCTCGGGCGTGCGGTCACACTCGCAGGCTTCCTTGCCCAGCAGTTGCTCGGGCGTGGTGAGCAGCGCCCATCCCCAGCCGTATTCCTTGCCGTGCTTGTCGCGCGGATAGACGAAGTCCTGGGTAACGATGCGGCACGCCATCTGCAGCCGGGTGATATAGCCGTCGAAGCGGCTGCGCATTTTAGTCCCGGTGAAGCCGCAGGCGGCCCGCAGTTCTCGCGTGATGAGGCTGCCGTGTTCGCGCAGGGTGAGCACGATGGCCTCCTCGATAGAGCCCTCGGACGGGGCAGGGTAGGCATGGCGGCGCCAGTTAATGAAATCGGGCCACCAGTCCATGCTGATGTAGCCTGCCTTCTTGTCGAAGAACTTGCCGTACACGCAGCCCCCCTCGGTCACGATGGGGCCTTTCCACTTCCACATGGGCCAGTCCCATCCCCCGTCGCTGTAGACCACATAGCGGCAGTCGCTGTCTACCACTTCCTCGGCCGAGAATCCGCTGATGCCGCTATACAGCAGCGGCAGGAACCCCACCTGCTGGATGAGGTCAACCATCTCGGTCGCGTTATGTATACTTCCCCGTTTCATCATTCGATTGTTTTAGTCATTGTGTAATGTCATAAAGCAGTATGCCACCAGATTGACAGGCGGTACGTACTTCGTCATAGATTTCTCGGCATCGTTGCGCTTTCATCTTGACTTTGGTCCCGACAGCTATAATATCATTCAGTGTAGGTCGGCCAGTGCCGTTTATCGACGTGGCATGTTCGCCATTATATCCTTCGGTGCACAGGGTGAGGTCATAGGCAGGTGCCAATCGCCAGGTATATTGTCCTGTTGCATCGGTGATGACCCTGAAACTGAAATTCTTGCAGTGGTCGTCTTTGTTGTCAGTCAGATAATTGAATACCATCAGACGGAACATTTGTTCTAAATCGCCAGCATCATGAGTGAGAAATCCGGTTAGGGCAAACAGATTGCTGTAATCAAGAATCGGGGTTGACAAGGATATGCTGAGCAGAGCTCCTGATGTTGCCGTGTGAATCCGGCTGCCATCGTTATCTATGTCAAATCGGCGTGATGCGAAATATCGATTGTTCATCAACTTGAAATCGGGAACTACGATACCGCATTGTCTTGCTACTGTGTTGTAGTGATATTCCTGCTTTCCTATATCTTGGGGATCATAGGTGTGGCGGAATTTAACAAGCCAGTGTCCGTCCTTGTCCTGGAAAACGGTTTTGGGGCGAGCACCGCCGCTATTGCCGCTGTTGTAAAGCAAGAATTGGGCATCGGTGTCCTGTTGCTCCTGTAACACCTCAAGGGCTTTCTGTTGCAGGGCGTCCAGATCGACACTGTTTATTTCTTGTCCGATATGGGTCTGCGGGTGATAAGTGAGTGCTCCCATCCCGTTGCACCCCACGATGCTTAACCTGTCTAACGAGGAGAGATTGGCATCATTCACGCCAACGCGCATTAAGGTTTTGTGAAGAAGATAACGCCCATAACCATCAGGCAAACTGTCCTCGAAGATGCCGAAGTTACCGTAAAACGGTTGCGGCTTGGCAATAAAAAGCCCTGGCTGAAGCGGAAGTTCCAACGGAGAAATGCTGAATCCGTTCAGCAGCCATGCCTTGTCATACTCAAATGCGCATAACTTGCTGTCTGGAGTCAGGGATAAGATGCCGACTGTGGCATCGTGGTATTTTACCGTCAATCGCTCTATCTTCTTCATCGTTTGTTGCTATAGGCTCTTTTCTTGCCCATATTGTGGCGTATTTGTGTCAATTCCTCCATTGTCGCATATTTGGGTGACTCGAAGATGCTCTTGATCTCATGCGTGTAGCCCAAGGCCATAGCGAGGGCGATAAGGTTGTTCAACGAAATGAGCCCTTTTTGCTCAAAACGTGTCACGTTGCTGAGCGAAATTTTTGCCTTTGCGGCAATTTGTTTACGCGTCAGGTTTTTCTCGATACGTCGTTGGCGGAAGTCATCTGCCAATTTCTTGGAGACGTCTTCAGCAGTTTCCATTGTGAAACTGTCTAGAACTGATAATATATTGTTAGTGTTGCTATCTTCCATTCAATTAATAATAAAATATTATCAGTTGCAAAGTTACTAATAACTTTACTAAAAAACAAATAAAACTTTGTTTTCTGTGAAAAAATAGTCTTCTAACTTAACGTGGGTTCGACGAAATTCTGTTCTAAATATCAGCGAGTTAGTCACCAGATAGCCAGTAGAGACTGTGTCATAATTGCCCTCAGGATTTTTAATCGGCCTGTCGGCCGAAAAATTAAACAAAATTATTAATAAAATCAAAATAAATATTTATTTTACTTAATTTATATACAAATTTTTGTTTAATTTCTCCGTGCGAAGCGCGGACATAAATTCTAGCTTGATTTATGACACAGCCTCCAAACGTTAGACATCACCAAATGATGTCCAGAGACGCAAGATTTTGCGTCTCTACATAGCGAATGGATTGAGCATCAATGCTTTATTTTTGTCGAACTCACGTTGACTTAATATTCTGTCCGACAGGGGTTGGATGCCCTCTTCCCTGCCAAAAGGGATGTCATGGGTCTCGGCATAAGCTAGTCAAATGAGCAATTATTTTGCTCAATTTCGGGTGATGGGTTTCAGTCTAGTCATCGTGTCTGATGATACGGTCGTTGTAAAAGTTTGTGCTGCAATAGAGGCACATGTAAGTCCCGTCAACCAGCAATTTGGCTGACCAGCTGCCGCATCGGGGGCATCGGCTGTGTATCGGGATGTAGTCCGGACCGCCATTGTAGCCATAGTCCTCATCGTCGCAGTACTCTACATCGTCTTCATCAAAATATTCGGGCAGTTCACCCGTATTCTGATGGTAGTCATAGTCCTGCCACATGTCATCGTCGTGAGTCATCTTTTCTTGAATTTTGGTATGGTAATAATCGTTTTTACAGGCGGATGAGGGCTACGCCGGCTAGCATGAGCAGGATGCCCACGATTTGCAGCCAAGAGACTCGTTTGCGCGGGGCGCCGAGCCAGCCGTGGTGTTCCATGAGCATGCTCAGGCCGAGTTGTCCCACCAGCAGTGCCATGCTGAACACGCCGACTCCGACTTTGGGAACCAGCCAGGCGTTGCCGAATACGATAATGGCTCCGCACAGGCCGCCAGTCCACATCCACCACGGGTATTCGCTGCTGAAGGCCTTGCCCACCAGTTGCGTCTTGCCTAGGCAGGTGCAGAACAGCAGCAGTGCCATCGTGGCGACGAAGAAGGCCACCGTGGTGGCTTGGACGGGATTGCCCACGATGCTCGACAGCTGGGCGTAGGCACCCGTGATGCTGGCCGAGAGGCAACCCGACAGGATGGCCATCAGTTGCCAGAAGGTTTGCCGTGACCCGGTACTGGCACCAACCGCTTTTTGGCCGGACTTAAGACGGGGCAGAACAACGACGAGCGTCACACCCACGATGAGCAGCAACGCACCGATGATGCGGTTGGTACCCAAGGGGATGACTTTGGCCCCAAACCACCCGAAGTGGTCAATGAGCAGGCTGAATATCAGTTGGCTGAACATGGGGATAATCAAGGCCTGTAACTGCCCGATTTCCTTGAACAGATGAATGGCGATGGTGATGGTCACCACGGCAACAATGCCCACAAACCAGCTCCACCAGGGAGCTTCGGCGAGCATCGTCTCGGTCGGCAGGATGGGTATTCCTGCAGCCATCGATACGAGCAATAATGCCAGAGTGGAAACCGAAAAGGAGACCAGCGTCGAGACATAGGCCGGCCCCACAACCTGACGCAGACGGGAGTTGGCTGCCGTCTGGAAGGGCATCAACAAGCCCATTGCCAGTGTGATGATTAAAAAGAACATGCTTTGTTAGTCGTTTTCTTGATGGGTTGAATGATTTAAAGTTGCGCTATGCGGTTTTCAGGACCTCCCGAGTATCTTGTCCATGACGGGATAGATGTCCTCTTCACGCTCATAGGGATGGATGTGGAAATAGGGATTGCCCGTGAGCATGGCCGACAGTTGGGTTTTGGTCCTGTCGTAGAAGATGTGGCACGGAATGCCGCGGGCCTCGGCATAGGCCAACTCGTAGCCCACGCCCAGCGACGGGCAGGTGCACTCGCCAATGAGCACGTCACTCTCGCGCAGCCATGCCGTGTCCTGGTCATAGATGCGCGCGTCGCGCTCACGCCCTTGCTCAATGAGGTTCAGATTGGTCTTGCCGACGTGCTCGGTGAGCACCACGTCGTTGCGCTGGATATACTCAATCATGCGGCGATACAGGTCGGCATCAACCCTGCCGCCACGAATGGAGCCGGCAAAATAAACTTTCAGAGCCATGGTTATGCGTTGCTGATGGCGTTAATACCGGTCGAAGTGATATTTCTCCCTTAATTCGGCTTTCTTTTCCTCGCTCTGGTGTGAGAAGAAACTCTTCCAGCCGGGGCAGAAGTTGATGTGCCAGCGCCAGAACTTGCCCAGGAGTGAATTGGGCTTCTTGTCGTAATGGGCTCTGAATTTGCAGTTTTCGCAGTTATGTGCCATGTTCGTTGTCAGTAATTAAGTTGTTATTTCTTCAAGTTCTCCAGTGGTGGAGTCGATGATAAAGCCGCGCACGATGATGTCACGGGGCATGAGCGGATGGGTCTTGATGGCCTCGACGGTCTTGCGCACCGATTCGGGCGTGTCCTTGAAGCCTTCGAGCCAGTGGTCGAGGTCAATGCCGCAGCAGCGTATGGTGTGGAGAGTCTCGTCGGTCACGCCGCGCTTGATCATCTCTTCGTGGAAGTGGCTGTAGCTCATGTGGCAGGCTCCGCAACTGGAGTGTGCCACCACCATGATTTCCTCCACGCCCAGTTCATAGACGGCAACGACGAGGCTGCGCATCGCCGAGTCGAAGGGCGAAATGACCAGTCCACCGGCGTTCTTGATGATTTTGGCATCGCCGTTCTTCAAGCCCAGGGCTGCGGGCAGCAGTTCGGTCAGGCGGGTGTCCATGCAGGAGAGCACGGCCAGCCGTTTGTCGGGATACTTGTCGGTCACGTAGGGTTCATAGCCCTTGCGTGCGACAAACGTCTTGTTGTATTCAATAATCTCGTCAATCATGATTTCTTCTTTATCTTGGGTTTTGGGTCGGGTAGGTTCTTACAGGTCTCGCTGACAAGGGCGGCAAGGTAGTCGCGGTCATCCACGTCGGCGACAAGGAAATAGTCCTTGGCTCCATCGTAGGGCGGGCGCAGTTCCACAGTGCGCAACGACGGCCGCACCGCCTCGGTGGGCTTGAGGTAAAAGCAGTCGTCGCAGATGAGTCCGAAAATCTTGCCGTCACAGTAGATGCCGTAGTCGCCGAACATCTTCTTGACGGTGATTTCGCCGGCACCTGCACACTGGTCGGCGATGTATTGCACAAAGTCGGGATTGCTTGCCATAGCCCAACTGAGGGTTACTCTCCGCGAACGGCCTTCGGGGTCCACTGCTGGAAGAACGTCAGCACCTTTTTGGCGTTGTAGCTCTTGTCCTCCTCGAGGTAGCCCGAGTCCTGGATGTGGATGATGTTGCCCTGCTCATCGAGCACGACCAGCACGGGGAAGCCGAAGCGTCCGGCATTGTTGAGGCGTTTCATCAGGGCCTTGCCCACCTCTCCAGCTTTGCGGGGATGGTAGTTCACGTGGATGAAAACGAAGTTCTGCTCGATGACGGCGTTGATGGTGCTGTCGTTGGTGATGAAGTCGGCAAAGCGCAGGCACCACGGGCACCAGTTGCCGCCCACCTGGCAGATGACGTACTTGCCCTCGGCCTGGGCTTGCGCAATAGCCTGGTCAATCTGCTCCAGCGGATTGATTTCCTCGTTATACACCTTCTTGGGGGCCGTCTGCTCTTGAGCGTTCACGGCGGTGGCGAACAGTGCTACGGCGAGCACTACGATGGTCAGTATCTTTTTCATAATCTTGACATGAATTTGTTACGGTCAACAATAAAACGCAGGTGGGTGCCTTCGCCCAGCAGCGTGTCGCCGCAATGGGCCTGGACTTTAAATTCAATCTTTTTGCCGTCAACGCGGGTGACTGTGGCGGTGGCGGTCACGGTCTCGCCCAGTTTGCTGGGCTTGAGGTGGGACGAGGCGATGTGTCCGCCCACGGTGGTGCTGCCCTCGGGCAGGTGGTCGGCCACGGCGAGCATGGCGGCGTTCTCCATTAGGGCCATCATCGCCGGCGTGGCCAGCACGGGCATGTCGCCCGAGCCCATGGCAACGGCTGTGACGGCCTCGGTGACCGTCAATTGGCTGGTATGTGTCAATCCTGTCATAAGTATCTGTTTTTTACTCCATGCAAATATAATCAATCTTCTTGTTGTGATAGCCATGAAACAGTCTTTTTCGGACTTGCTACCACAAATTTGGTAAAATTATGGGCTAAAGTTTGCAATATGCAAATTTTTTATTGTAATTTTGCCGCCAAAACAACCATAGAACACAACAAAATGGAACAAGAGAAGAATGCCGAAATCATCGACCGCATCAAGTACCTGATGAGGGAGATGGGTGTGAAACAAGTGCAGTTTGCCGAGCGCATCGGTGTAGACACTTCCAATCTGTCCAAGTATCTCAATGCCCACATGCCCTTGAGCGAGTCTTTTCTCAACCGCCTGGTCGTTAACCTGGGGGTGAGCAAGGAATGGCTCATGGACGGCACCGATCTGCCCTTTGGCAAGACACCCGTGCGTGTCGATGGCGAGGTGGCGGCAACTGGTGCTGGTGGCGGTACGCCCGTCTATGACGTGGACGTGACGGCCGGTGTCGCCTCGGGGCGCAACGAACTGTTTGCCAGCGAGAACATCGTGGGATGGGTGAACCTGCCCAACATGAGTCCCAACTGCCGCATCGTGCGCGTGAGTGGCGACTCGATGGCACCCGTCATCAACGACGGCGACTTTGTGGCCGTGCGCGAGGTGAGCAATCCCTCCCAGATCTATTGGGGCCAGATTTATGTCGTTCAGCTTGACGACTTCAGGTTGGTAAAATACCTTCGCCGTCACACCGACCCCAATATGGTGGTCCTGCGCAGCGAGAATCCCAACTACGACGACATGGACGTGCGCCGCAGCGACATCCACGAGATGCTGCTTGTCCAGCATGTCCTCCACCTGAACACCCGCCTCTAAAAGGTAAACCGGTTAACCGTGCCATGGTTAGCCATGGCTCATTGAAACCTAAAAACAGAAAACAAAAGAAGTGACAATACATTATCATACCCTCCCCAACGGCCTGCGCCTGGTGCACGTCACCGCTACTACTCAAGTGGCGTGGTGCGGCCTTGCCGTGAACGCCGGCAGCCGTGACGAGCGTGACGGCCAGCATGGCCTGGCCCACTTTGTGGAGCACACCATCTTCAAGGGCACTGAGCACCGCCGTGCCTGGCACATCCTCAACCGAATGGAGCGGGTGGGCGGCGAACTCAACGCCTACACGACCAAGGAAGGCACCATGCTTTACTCGGTCTTCCCCCATCAGCATCTGTCACGTGCCGTCGACCTGCTGGCCGACCTGGTGCAGTGGTCGGTATTCCCCCAGGAGGAACTGGACCGCGAGCGCGATGTGGTGCTCGAGGAAGCCGCCAGTTACCGCGACACGCCCAGTGATGCCGTCTATGACGACTTCGAGGACCTGTTGTTGGCGGGCAGTGAATTGGAACACAACATCTTGGGCAAGAAAGAGGACTTGGAAAACCTCACCCGCGAGGACTGCATGCGTTACCTCAAGACGCTGTATGTGCCCGGTAACATGGCATTCTTCTCGGTGGGACCCGAACGTCCCGAACGGGTCTTCGGCCTGGCCGAGAAATGCTTTGGTGGCATGACCCACGCAATAGCGCCGCGCCAACGCCTTGTGCCGGCCACGAACGCGCCTTTCAGGCAGACGATCAAGATAGGCACCCATCAGGCGCACACCATCGTGGGCGCCCGCGTGCCCGACATGAACCACCCCTTGCGCCATGCCCTGATGCTGCTGAACAATATCCTGGGCGGTCCGGGCATGAATTCCCTGCTCAATGTGGAATTGCGCGAGCGCCGCGGCTATGTCTATACCGTCGAGTCCACCTTGACGCTCTTGAGCGACTGCGGGTGGATGGAGATATACTTGGGCTGTGACCCCGATGACGTGCGTTCCAGCCTGCATGTGATTGAACGCATCACCAGCCGCTTGAGCCAGGACCTGCTGCCCGAGCGTCGGCTGGAAGCCTACAAGAAGCAGTATTGCGGCCAGCTGGTCGTTGCGGCCGACAGCACCGAGTTCATGGCGATGCGCGCTGGTCGCGGTCTGCTCTATCATGGTGCCGTAGCGACCATCGATGACACCATCTCGCGCATCCGCGCGGTCACGCCCGACCAGATTGCCCAGGCTGCTGCCTATCTCAAGAGTGACTGTCTGTCGTCGCTCACCTTCCAATAAGTTGAATTTAACCATTTTGCAAGATGAAAAAGATATCGATTCTGATTCCGTGCTATAACGAAGAAAAATCCCTGCCGTTGCTTTATCCCGAGTTGGTCAAACTCATGGATGCCAACCAGGGCTATGATTGGGAACTCATGTTTGTCAACGACGGCAGCGTCGACGGCACGCTCGCCGAGTTGCAGCGCCTGCGCCAGCAGGACAACCGTGTCAGCTATGTGGACCTGTCGCGCAACTTCGGCAAGGAGGCGGCCATGCTGGCCGGGTTTGACTATGTGACCGGTGACTGCACGGTCATCATGGATGCCGACATGCAGCACCCGCCCACGCTCATTCCCGAGCTGATCAAATGGTGGGAACAGGGCTATGATGACGTGTATGCCAAGCGCAAGTCGCGCGGCCGTGAGAGCTGGTTGCGCAAGCGCATGTCGTTGTTGTTCTACAAGGTCTTGCAACTCTCGTCGCGCTTTGACGTGTTGCAGAATGTGGGCGACTTCCGCCTGCTGGACCGCAAGTGCATCAACGCACTGAGGAAGATGCGCGAGAGCGAGCGTTACACCAAGGGGATGTACTGTTGGATAGGCTTCAAGAAGAAAGAGGTGGAGTTTGTGCAGGGTGACCGCGTGGCAGGTGATTCGTCGTGGAGTTACGGCCGCCTGTTCTCGCTGGCCATCGATGGCATTACCTCGTTCACCAGCTTGCCCCTGCGCATCTCGACGGTGATAGGCTTTATAGTCTCGCTGCTGGCCTTCTGCTATATGGTCTTTGTGTTCACCGAGGCGCTTATCTGGGGTGACCCTGTGCAGGGCTATCCCACGTTGGTTGTGCTCATTCTGTTCCTGGGAGGCATCCAGTTGCTGTCGCTGGGCATTATCGGCGAATACATCGGACGCATCTACAACGAGACCAAGAACCGGCCCGATTACATCGTGCGGGAATTCAACGGAGAGGACGTGCTGTAGACTGCAAATTTTGATTTTTTGGCAAAAAACTTGCAGGGTTGTGGCAAATACTGTACTTTCGTGACCAATAAATAACAATACAATATCAAAAATCAATCAAACGCAAGACTATGAACGACGTGAAATTCTATCTCGACGCAGCCGAGAAAAAGATGCAGGAAGCCGTGGAGTTTCTCGATGACACCCTGGCACACATCCGTGCCGGCAAGGCTAACGTGAAGATTCTGGACGGCATCCGAGTGAACTATTATGGCAGCCCTGTGCCCATTGCCAACGTGGCCAACGTGAGCACCCCCGACCAGCGCACCATCGCCATCATGCCCTGGGAGCGCAACATGATCGGAACCATCGAGAAGGCCATCATCGACAGCAACGTGGGTATCATGCCCGTGAACAATGGTGAGGTGATCCGCCTGAACATCCCGCCCCTGACCGAGGAGCGCCGCAAACTGCTCGTCAAGGATTCCAAGGCCGAGAGCGAGAAGGCCCGCGTGAGCATCCGCAATGCCCGTCGCGAGGCCATCGAGGGCTTGAAGAAGGCCGTCAAGGAAGGCATGAGCGAGGATGTGAGCAAGGATGGCGAGGAGAAAGTCCAGAAGATTCATGACAAGTTCATGAAGAAGATTGACGAGATCTTCGCTGCCAAGGAGAAAGAGATTCTTACCGTATAATCGCTTTGTGGCACTTGAACGCATCGCGTAGCGGACGCTGGCACGACGTGGCCTATTGGGGGCTGCTCGTTGTGGCGTTTGCAGTGATGCTGGTGATGAACGCGCTCACCACCCTCAAGGAGGATGACCTGGCCTTCACGCTCATCGAGGGCGTGTGGACGCCGGTGCGTTCATTTGCCGACTTGCTGCAATCCCATTTGACACATTACACAGGCACCAACGGCCGTCTGGCCGATTTGGTGCCTGAATTGTTTGGCGGCCTGTTGGGCAAGACGGCTTTCAACGTGTGCAATGCGTTGGTGTTTGCCCTGATGGCTCATCTGGTGAGCCTGCTGGCCACAGGGCGCCGCTCGCTGTTGGCCCTATCGTCCTTCCTGGCGGTAGTGGGCACGTGCTATCCCGTCCCCGGCGAGACGATGCTGTGGATGGCCGGCAGTGCCAACTACATGTGGGCCATCACCATTTCACTGCTGCTGGTAACCGTTCTGCAACGTGTCCAGGGTCGCCCGCTAGGGTGGGGCAAGGCCTTGCTGTGGCTGCTTTTCGGCTTTGTGGCAGGCGGATTCAACGAGGCGACTTCGTTGGGATTCCTGGGCGGATTCATGCTGTACTATGCCTTCAACTATCGTCTGTTTGACCGCCGTGTGGTGGTCATGATGATGGGCTATGCATTGGGCATCATGGTCATTGTCCTGTCGCCTGGCGCATGGAACCGTGTGACGACCGATATCGCCCTTAACCTCGGCCCAGACGACCTGTTGTCGAGCCGTTGGCACATCTTTATGGAGAAGATGTGGCGGTTCTATCTGCCCGTCTTGGCGGTGGCTGTAGGCTTGTGCCTGCTGCTGTCGCGACGAGGCAGGGGAGTGCTCAGGCAATCGCTGTGGACCTACGTCCTGCTGTGCCTGGCTGCGGTGATGTTTGCCCTGGGCCTGAATCATGAGCGGGCCTATGCGCCGCTGGTGACCGTTGCCGCCATCATCGTCATCAAGGCTGCTGACGCCTTGCTTGGCGGCCGTTGGCAGCGATTGCGCCTGTTGGCGGTCATCGCGCTGCTGGGACTGTGCGTGTTCACCTATGGCCGCGGTATCAAAGTACTTGGCCAGTATAAGGCTTTTAACGAACAAGTGGAGCGTGAAATCGCCGAGGCACCTGCTCAGGCCGTTCTGCTCGAACGCCAGTTCGACGGATACAGCCGTTTCATCAAACCCATGAATTTCATGTCCACCAACTACTTTGCCCACGAGGTTATCTACAGGGCCTATTACGGCAAGGAGAATGTGCAGTTTGTCAGCGACTCGGTCTATCGGCGTTATCATGAAGGACGGCTGCTCGACGGCGCGCAAGTGTGGCCCATGAAGGCAGACAATCCCAAAATCACAGGTGACGTGCTGCGCGTGCCCGGACAGGACTATATCGCAGTCACCCTGCGGCTCGATACCCTGCCGGCGACCTTCCAGACCGCCCGTTATTGTTTTGAGAAGGCCGAGGCGGCCCTAACCCAAGAAGAATTGCAGCGCCGTCAGGACTATGGCTTGAACATCAACTATGAGCCTAAGGGTTTCTACCCGTTGGAATACCAGGGTCAGCGCTATTTCATCCTCCCCGTGCCCGACAGCACCATCACCCGCATCGAGATTCCGATGGATATCACCCCCAAGCCTGTCACGGCCGTCCTGAAATTGAATTAACCAACCATTAATCAAAAAGAAGATATTATGAAGAGTTTTGGATCTAAACCGTGGATACTTCCACAACCGGTGCTCATTATCGGTACCTATGACAAAGAAGGACGTCCCAACGCCATGAATGCTGCTTGGGGCGGCACCTGGGACATGAAGGAAATCATGATTTCGCTGTCGTCACACGCTACGACCGACAATCTCGCCGTCAACGACACGTTCACCGTCGCCTTTGCCACGACCGAGACGATGGTGGCATCCGACTTTGTGGGCATCGTCAGCGCTAAAAAAGACCCCGATAAGATGGCCAAGACAGGCTGGACGATTGAGAAGGCCCCCAACGTCAATGCCCCCTTGTTCACCGACTTCCCCATGACGATGGAGTGCCGCGTGAAGGAGAAAATCGATGAGGACCGCAACACCGGTTACTACCTGATTGCTGAGGTTGTCAACGTCCTGTGTCATGAGCAATATCTCGACGAGGAGGGCAATCCCGACATCGAGAAAATGCACATCATCACCTACGACCCCACCCGCTACAAATACGTGCAACTGGGCACCACCGTTGGCACCGCCTTCCACGACGGTAAACAACTCATTTGACACAACTATGAATCGGCCGCAGGCCGATTAAATCTTTCAGGCGTTAGTTTTGCAACACCCTGTTGGGGGGTTAGGCGTTAGTTCTCTTGGGGGTGGTGACCTCGTTGACCAGATAGACGATGCTCTGGTAGGGGATGCCGCCGTTGGTTTCCAAGCCCACCTCGCAGGTGCGGCTGTTGCTGTAGCCCATCTCGATGCGGTTATCCTCCAGCTGTCGGCGCAGTTTGCGCAGCGCCCAGCGGTTCACCTCGGGATGCGTCCAGCCTCGGTCGCCGGCAAAGCCGCAGCAGCCCACGCCCTCGGGCAGGAAGACGTTGTTGCTGCACAGGCGCGCCAGACTGGTCATCTTGTCCACCAGACCCATCTCGCGGGTCGAGCAGGTGAAGTGCAGGGCGACGTGGCGGTCGATGGGCGTGAATTCCAGACGTTCCCGCAGGTATTCCCAAATAAATTCGACAGGTTCATACAGTTGCATGCGCGTGATGCACTTGCGCATGCGGTGCAGGCACGGACTCTGGTCGCACACAACCGGGTACTTGCCCTGCTCGCTGGCTTGCCACAGGGCCTCGTCGAGTTCGGCGGTCTTACGGTCGGCGATGTCGAGCATGCCTTTGGACTCCCAGATGGTGCCGCAGCACATCTTTTCCAGCCCCTCGGGGAAGATTACTTCATAGCCCGCCTTGCGGCACAGCTGCAACATCTCATCGACGAGAGTATTCTTTACGGGAGAGCCTTTGGAGAGTCCCATCGTCTGATTGATGCACGAGGGGAAGTAGACGACTTTCAGGGGAAGGGCTTGACTTTCTTCACGGGAGACGCAAGATTTTGCGTCTCTACAAGCCTTCGGTTGACGTGCTTTGCCTGGCATGGCAGGCGTCCACAAGGGCAGTCCCGCCTTGTGCATGGCACCCGCAATGCCCTTCATGGCTGAAGTGCCTAGTACGTTGTGGCCCAGGCGTGCGACATCCAAGGTGAATCGCAGTCCGCTCTTGATGCCGGCAAAATGCCGTGCGGCCCAGTCGCCAGTCTTGTAACCCATGCTGCCCTGTGGCAAGGCCTCGCTGCGCACCAGGTGGGTCAGGTCGGCCACATTAATGCCCATGGGGCATGAGGTGGAGCACAGGCCGTCGCCGGCACACGTCTGGTCGCCCTGATAACGGTATTGCTTGACGAGTGTCGCCAGGCGATTGGGGTCGCTGCCCGTCTCGCGCAGGTGCGATATCTCGCGCAGGATGACGATGCGCTGGCGCGATGAGAGCGTCAAGCCGCAGGTCAGACAGTTCACCTCGCAGAAACCGCACTCGATACATTTGTTGGCCTTGAGGATGCCCTCCACGGTCTTGTGCACGCTGGGAGAATCCTGGGGCGCTTCCAATCCCCGCATCTTGAGTTCGGGCAGGGGCTTGAAGTGCTTGATGAAGCACTCGGGGTCGTCGTTGAAGATGACACCGGGATTGAGCAGGTAGTGCGGGTCGAAAATCTCTTTCAGTTCGCGCATGGCCTCAAAGGCCTCCTCGCCCCACTCATACTTGACAAACGGCGCCATGTTGCGGCCCGTACCGTGCTCGGCCTTGAGCGAGCCGTCATATTCCTCGACCACGAGGCGCGCCACGTCGCGCATCATGCCGGCATAGCGCTGCACCTCGCTCTCGTCGCTGAAGAGCTGGTTGATGATGAAATGGTAGTTGCCCTCGAAGGCGTGGCCGTAGATGCAGGCGTCGCGATAGCCGTGGTCGGCAATCAGCTTTTGCAGCTTGACGGTAGCCTCGGGCAGGTCCTCGACGGCAAAGGCGACATCCTCGATCAGGCACGACGTGCCCACGGGACGCGCACCGCCCACGCTGGGGAAGATGCCCGAACGGATGGCCCAGTACTTGCCATAGACGGCCGGGTCGGTGGTGAATGCCACGGGGATATAGGTCTTGAACTGCGACAGGCACTGCGTGATGGCATCGATGCGGCCTTGCAGCTCGTCGGGGGTGACGGCCTTGGTTTCGGTAAGGATGGCGGTGAGGTTGTGGTAATCGCCAGGCTCGACGCCCTCGATTTTGCCGGCATCGACGTCCTGCTTGTATTGCAGATAGACGGGGTCATCGACCGATGCCAGCGACAGGTAGTCGAGCATCTCGGCGCTCTTGACCATCAGGTTCTCCTCGCTCATGGCGATGTCGGCATCGCTCGACTTGAGCTGCTTGAGGGCAACTACGGCTTCGCAGCTCTCCCTCATGGTGAAGAAGTAGAGCATCGCCGAGGCCTTGCACGGGTAGTCGTGCAGCGTGCGCATGGTCACCTGGCTGATGAAGGCCAGCGTGCCCTCGCAGCCCACCACGCTGTGCGCGATGATGTCGAACGGGTCGTCATAGGCGACCAGGGGCCGCAGGTTCAGTCCCGTCACGTTCTTGATGCTGTATTTCTTGCGGATGCGGTCGGCCAGTGGCTGGTTGGCGCGGACACGGTCGCGCAGGGCTTCAATCTTGGCGATGAACTCGGGATGGCTCTGCCTGAAGGCCTCGCGGCTGGCTGCGTCGCCCGTGTCGAGCACGGTGCCGTCGGGCAGCACCAGGCGGGCCGAGATGAGCATGCGGTCGCTGTTGGCATGGGTGCCGCAGTTCATGCCCGAGGCATTATTGGCGACGATGCCGCCCACCATGGCCGAGCCGATGCTGGCGGGGTCGGGCGGGAACACGCGCCCCAGCGGTTTTAGGATCTGGTTCACCCGTGCGCCCACGATGCCGGGCTGCAGGGTGATGCTCTCGGCATCGGCAGCCACGCTGTAGTCCTCCCAATTCTTGCCGGCTACAATCAGGATGCTGTCGCTCACGCTTTGCCCCGACAGCGATGTGCCTGCAGCGCGGAAGGTGAACGGCAGGCCGTATTTGCTGGCCGTCCTGACAATCGTCGCCACTTCGTCCTCATCCTTGGCGCGGATGACCACTTGGGGCGTCAGGCGGTAAAAACTTGCGTCGGTGCCCCAAGCCAGGGTGCGCAACTCGTCGGTATAAACCCTGTCGGCGGGCAAAATGCCTTTTATTTCGTTCAAGAACCTTTTCATAGCAACCTTAATAATACTTGATGGTGAAGGTGTCGGTTATGTTCAAGTCATCATCCCAGTGGCCGCGATAGACGATGGGGACATTGCGGTAGGCCTCGGGAACCTGCAGAACGTCGATTTTGCTCCAGCGGGGCGGGCCGTAGTCAAACGACTTGCCCGACAATATCAGAATATTGCTGGCATAGTCATACTCGTAAAATCCGCCGCCCAGGCACGTCTCATGCGGCATCAGCAGGTCGCGATGCAGCGTGACCATGCCGAGCCTCAAGTGGCCATTACCGGTGATGATAAACTTAGGATGTTCCATAACCGCAAAGATAGTGTTTTTTTAGTTTTCAGTTCCTAGTTTTTGATTTTTAGTTGGCTTCAGCATCCAGCCTGCGGCACAAAATGTTTTGAAGACAAGAAAGACAAGAAGGACAAGAAAAATATTATTATTGATAATCAATACTTTTGTCTTTCTTGTCCTTCTTGTCTTCTTATCAGAGACTTGGCGGCTTAGCGTGAGGCCACTAAGCGCGGATTTCCCTCTAAGCCCTAAGCTCTAAACTGCGAGCGCAGCTCGCAAAACTCGCATTACCACGAGCCAGTGAGCATGTAGTCGATCAGAGCCGTCACGTCGCTGATGTTGATGCTGCCGTCCTGGTTGCAATCAGCGGCTGTTAGATTAACGCCCGAAGCATTGCTGGTCAGCAGATAGTCGATCAGGGCGGTAACGTCGCTGATGTTGACGCTGCTGTCGCCGTTCACGTCGCCACGCTTCACGCTCTGCTTGGGAGTGAGTTTCACGTGGTCGATGGCGAAGTAGTCGCCTTCGGGATCGACGCTGCCGTCCTTGCTGTAACTCCACTTCAAGGTGTGGGTGCCGGCCTCCAGGTCAACCGAGTAGCTCTCCCAGTCGTTCTGGTACTCGCCATACTCTAAACGAGCCCTGCCGTCGATGTAGAACGTACATGCGTCGTAGATCCTGTCATCTTCGTAACCTTCGCCCCACGCCTGGAACACAAACGACAGGGTCGCGCCGCCCTCGGGTACATCAACCGTCGCCGTCAGCGACGACGTGGTGCTGGCAACGCCTGCATTGCCCGACTCGGCATAGCTAAAGGCTCCGCCGCCGTCAATGACCACCTTCCAAGGATAGTCACCTGTGCTCTCGAAGTGGATGGAGCCGCCATCGTCATTCAACGCGTCGTCAAGCGTCACCGTCTGCTTGGGAGTGAGTTTCACGTCGTCGATGGCGAAGTAGTCGCCATCGGGATCGGCGCTGCCGTCCTTGCTGTAGCTCCACTCCAAGATGTGGGTGCCGGCTTCCAGGTCAACCGAGTAGCTCTCCCAGTCGTTCTGGTACTCTCCATACTCTAACCGTGCCGAGCCGTCGATGTAGAACGTACATGCGTCGTAGATCCTGTCATCTTCGTTACCTTCGCCCCAGGCCTTGAACACAAACGACAGGGTCTCGCCGCTCTCGGGAACATCAACCGTCGCCGTCAGCGTCGACGTGGTGCTGGCAACGCCTGCATTGCCCGACTCGGCATAGTGGCGCGCGCTGCCGCCACTGGCAACCTGCCACGGATAGTCACCTGTGCTCTCGAAGTGGATGGAGCCGCCATCGTCATTCAACGCGTCGTCAAGCGACCATATTCCACGGATGTCATAGAAGTTGCCCCAATACTGGGCCTGCTGGTAGTCTGCGCAAGCGCTCTGTGGAACATACAGGACCGTGTAGTCGTAGTGGCCGCCATCGAATGCGTCCTGAGAATTGATCGTGGGCGGAACCAGGGCCAGGCAAGTGATGGTGCCACGATCCAAATCCTCGCAGCCGTTGAAGGCCATGGCGCCGATGCTGGTCATGCCGCTGCCGATGACCACATCGGTCAGCGACGTGCAGTTCTGAAAAGCATACATGCCCATGCTGGTCACCGAGTTGGGGATGGTGATGCCCGTCAGCGACGTGCAGTTCTTGAATGATGTGTTGCCGATGGCAGTCACCGTCTCGGGGATGACCACATCCGTCAGGTTGGGGCAGTTAAAGAATGCCAGATGGTCGATGGCAGTCACCGTGTAGGTCACACCATAATAGGTCACCGTTCGGGGAATCACGATGCGGCCGCTGTAGGTGTTGTAGTTGCCGTCCTTGTAGGTCACGCTCACCTTGTCCGCGCCTGTAATTTTGTAGTAGAAGCCATTTTTCTTGAAACTGTAGTTCAGTTCCACGATGTTGCCAAATTGATTCCAGGCATTAATGGCATGATAGGCCGAACTCGTGCCGTAGGGGACATAGAGCGTCATCTCGGGGGCATTGTAGGGGTCGGGAGCGCTGGGAGAGATCAGCGGTGGCGTCAGCGCCATGCACGTGATGGTGCTGTTGCTGGCGTCCCAGAACGCATCCTCGAAGGCTTCGTTATGGATGATGCCGATACTGTTGGGCAGAATCAGGTGCTGCAGATAGGGGCAGCGGTAGAACGCACGCTCATCGATGCCGCCCACCGTGTACCACCTGCCGTCGGGCTCATAATATACCTCCTCGGGAATCTCCACCGTGCCGCTGTAGCAGCCGTACTGCCCGGTTCCGTCATGGGTGACCAGGACATCGTAGGCCTCAATCTTGTAATAGATGCCGTCCACTTCAAAAATTCTACCGATGATGTCCTGGATATCGGTGAAATAGCCGGGATTGCTCGGGCCACCGTCGATGTGGGCATAGTCTTTGTCAGTGTGATTGTCATCATAAGTCGTGCCCTGGCCGCCCACCAGGCTGGTGCAGCCTTTAAACATCCAAATATCATCTCTCACGGCGGTTGTACTCCACCCATCGCCAGCATAGATGGTCTGCAGATTGCTGCAGCCATAGAACATGAAAGACATACTGGTCACCCTGGACGTATTAAAACTGCTCAAGTCAAGGCTCGTCAAACTTCTGCATTGATAGAACATATAAGTCATGTCGGTCACCTCACTGGTGTTCAGGTTGTTGATACCCTCGATGGATTGAAGATCAGACATCTTATAGAACCATCTATAGGTGGTCGTTGGGAGGGCATCAGCGAACGAAGAGGTGAAGACCACCTTGGTCACATTGGCATTGATGCTATCTTTTACCCAACCGGGATCATTCTCACCCACGTTCAGGGTGTAGGTCATGCCTGTACGGCTGAAGCGCTGGTTGTCGTAGTAGAACGTCAGCGTCGTGTTCGACGGCGTATAGCATGCATAGGCATAGCTCACAGGGGTTCCAGTGGCTGTGAAATAGCCGGGGTTGCTGGGGCCGCCGTCGATACGGGCATAGACTTTGTCAGTGTGATTGGCATCGTAGGTCGTACCCATGCCACCCATCAAGCAGGTGCAGTCTTTAAACATCCAAATATCATCTCTCACGGCGGTTGTACTCCACCCATCGCCAGCATAGATGGTCTGCAGATTGCTGCAGCCTTGGAACATGAAAGCCATACTGGTCACCCTGGACGTATTGAAACTGCTCAAGTCAAGGCTCGTCAAACTACTGCATTGATAGAACATATTAGTCATGTTGGTCACCTCACTGGTGTTCAGGTATTCCATTCCCTCGATGGTTACAAGGTTACTCATTTGACCAAACCAAGAGTACGTGGTCGTCGGTCGGGCATCAGTAAACGAGGAGTCAAAGACCACCCGAGTCACATTGGCATAGCTGCTGTTAATTACCCAATCAGGCTGATAGTTTCCATAGTTCAATTGGTAGGTAGTGCCCGTGCGGCCAAGGCGCAGCCTATCGTAGTAGAAGGTCAGCGTCGTGTTCGACGGCGTGTAGCACGCATAGGCTTCAGGCTCATTGGGATCCCTGGTGAAGTAACCAGGGTAATTGGTGCCGCCGTCGATGTGGGCGTAGGTCTTGTCCATCGGGTTGGATGAGTTCCAGGTCGTGCCCTGGCCGCCTAGCAGGCTGGTGCAGTCATTGAACATACCATAGGAGGTCGTCATAGCTGCTGTGGTCCAGCTACTGCTCACATAGATGGTACGCAAACTGCTGCTGCCAGAGAACATGAAAGATACGTCGGTCACCTGGGAGGTGTTGAAACTGCTCAAATCTAGGGTAGTCAATCCAGTGCAGTAACTAAACATAAACTCCATATTAGTCACCTCGCTGGTGTTCAGGTAATTCAGACCTGTGATGGACTGAAGATTCCGCATGCCAGAAAACCATAAGCGGGTGGTCGTCGGACGAGCACCAGAGAATGCCGGGGCAAAGACCACCCGAGTCACATTGGTTCTCGTGCCGTCGGTGTACCAACCAGGATCGTTGTTTCCCGTATTCAGGTCGTAGGTCGTGCCAGAGAGACTACTGCGGTAGTCATCATAGTAGAAAGTGAGCGTCTTGGTCATCGGCGAGTAGCACGCATAGGCCTCTTGGGCGCTGGCGCCGAGGGCGCACATCATGGCCGCCACCAGGACGACCAAACGAAAGAGTAAAGCTTTCTTTTCCATAATCATTCTATTTAAAAGTTAATATTTGCTGCAAATATAATAAAAAAAGTTTTTGGTTGCTAGCTTTTTGAGCTTTTAGTTGGCTTCAGCATCCAGCCTGCGGCACAAAATGTTTTGAAGACAAGAAAGACAAGAAGGACAAGAAAAATATTTTTATTGATAATCAATACTTTTGTCTTTCTTGTCCTTCTTGTCTTCTTATCAGAGGCTTGGCGGCTTAGCGTGAGGCCAATGAGCGCGGATGCCCCTCTAAGCCCTAAGCCCTAAGCTCTAAACTGCGAGCGCAGCTCGCAAAGCTCGCATTACCACGAGCCAGTGAGCATGTAGTCGATCAGTGTGGTGACGTCGCTGATGGTGGTGGAACCGTCCTGGTCGCAGTCGGCAGCATCAGTGTCGATGCTATCGGCGTTGTTGCTCAGCAGATAGTCGATGAGGGCGGCTATATCGGCAATGTTCACGTTGCCGTCGCCATCCACGTCGCCACGCAGGCTGGCATTGGGGTCAAAGCCAAGTTGCTGGTCCATCCACGCGATGCGGTCGTGCAGCCACTGCTTAAGCCAGTCTATCTCGTCGGCATAATTGTCGGCGATGTAGTAGTTGGGCCACACATATTGTCCCCAGCGGGGCCATGCCTGGCTGTTGCGCTGCTCGGCGCCGTGCGAGGTGAGCACGTTGGCCAGCGAGTCGACGGTGGCCATGATGCGGTCTTCGCGCAGGTTGTTGCGGCGGTACTGTGCCCAGCGGTTCTTGAGCGCCTCGGTATACTCGGGGTCGGTGTTGAGTTTGTACCACCAGAAGGGTATCAGCTGGGTGTCGCCCGCGCTGTTGAGGGTGTTGTTGTTCTGGTATATCCAGGTGTTGGTGCGCCAGGCGTTATAATAGTCGGCGTTGCCATAGGACAGGTTGTTGTCCCATACAACCATCTTGAAGCGCGCGTCCTCGCTGTCGCGGCGCTTGAAGAACTTGCCGCTCAGGCGGTAGCCGTCCACGTTGTGTCCCAGCTCCATGGCAAGCTGGTAATCGACAAAGTTGTCCATGTCGAGGTAGTTCCGGTAGCTGGGCGTGCCGGTGGGCCGGTAATTCCACAACGCCCGCTCCATCTGGTCGATGCGCTGGTTGATGTAAGTCACCTGGTCATCAGTCATGTCCTCATAGTCGGGCGACTTGTACTGGAAATGGATGTATTGGTTGTTGTAACTCGTGCCCGTACTGCTCACGGGATGGTACTTGGACACGTGGGTCACCTCGCCGTCGGTGCGGTTCACCTCCATGATGTAGCCGCCGGTGATGGAGTCGCCCGATTCGCCAGGGTCGGGCAGATTCACGCGGTGCTTGCCCTTGGAAACGACCTCGGTAAGGATATACACGCCATAGTAGATGCCGTCCAGGTACATTTCGCAGAATCGGCCCTGAGGGGTGTATTCCATCCATGGCCGCGACACCTCAAAGGCCAGCAGGTCGCGCAGCATGCTCTTGTCGGCATAGGGGGCGAGCAGGGCCCAGTTGTTGTCCTTGCCCATGCCCAGGATGTTGACCTTCTTTTTCTCGCCACCCTCCTCGAGCGGCTTGTCCAGCGGGCGGAAGGAGTAGGGCTTCTTGTCGCTCATGCTGAACGACGAGCTGCCGCGGTAGCGCAGCGCCACATAGCCCTCGTAGTCGATGTTTTGCCCGGGATGGGCCACGGTATCGGCATAGTTGAGGTTGCTGTCGCCGTTGTGGATGATCTTCATGCGGGCCGTGATGCGCTCGTCGCGGTCGATATACTGTCCGTCCACTTCAATCCACACGATGGGCAGGTTGGTGGAGTTGATTTTCACGTTCCTGTTGTCGGGCCGGTAGTTGTCCCACCACGAGTTGGCACGGGCCGTCCCTACCAGGGTCAGCACTGCCATTGCAAGCAATAACACTTTTTTCATTTGTCAGTCATCGTTATTTATTCTCCCCGCAAAATTACAAAAAAAATCAATAGAATTTAAAGGTGACAGACTGCCTATTTTTATCTAATCCACCCGTTCATGTGCCCATCGACAGAGATTATACTCGTATTTGCGTTTTGGGGATTTATAAGTGGTAAAGTTCGCCAAAACACGATTAAATTTTACGTTTTGGGGATTTATAGATAATATATTTCGCCAAAACTTGACTTTTTTCTTGGTTTTGGCGAAAAATCCGAGAGAATATTATTATCTTTGCATCAACTAAATTATTGAAATGGATATGAATGCGGATTTTATTGGTCGAAAAGAGGAACTCCAGTTACTTCAAGACATCAGCAAATCGGGACGTGCGGAGTTTGTAGCGGTATATGGTCGTCGTCGTGTGGGTAAGACTTATCTGATACAACAATTTTTTGAAGGTCATTTTGCTTTCTCGGCGACCGGTATGATTGACGGTAGTAGAGAGGAAGAAATGTTCACGTTTACCAGATCACTGATTCAGGCCGGTTATGCGGGGGCTCAACCCAAGAATTGGTTAGAAGCTTTTGAATTTCTTAAATCAACTCTTGAGCATCGGCCGGGAAAAGGAAGATGTGTCATTTATATCGATGAATTACCGTGCTTTGACACGCCCAAGTCTGGCTTTGTTCATGCATTAGGCCATTTTTGGAATACGTGGGCATCGCTTCGTAAGGATGTTATCCTGATTGTCTGTGGTTCGGCAACCTCATGGATGATTGATAATATTATCGATAATCACGGTGGTCTGCACAACCGCATGACTCATGTTATTTACCTCCGCCAATTCAATCTGGCTGAAACCGAAGCCTATCTCAAGGCCCGTAACATACAATGGCCGCGGCAGACAGTTGTTGAGACCTACATGATATTAGGTGGTATCCCTTATTACTTGAGTCTGCTTGACAAAAAGCAAAGCCTAGCGCAAAATGTTGATCGACTATACTTCCGCCGCAATGCTGAGCTAAGTCAAGAATATAAGCGTCTGTATGCCTCGCTATTTAGGTCTCCAGAGCCTTATCTCAGAATTGTTGAACTGTTGGGCAAGAATAAGCAAGGATTAACCCGGCAAGAGATTGCTGAGGCATTGCATCTTTCATCTAGTGGGACGCTCAGTAAGCAATTAAATGACTTGGTGTATTGTGATATAGTACGACGGTATGTGACAAAGGCTAATGGTAAGATGAAAGCAAAAGATGCCTATTATCAGTTGGTTGATTTGTTCACCCTTTTCCATTTGTCATTTTCTAAAAAACTGACAAGTGAAGATTACTGGGAGCAACACCTTAATACCCCCACGGTCAACACATGGCAAGGGCTAGTCTTCGAACATGTTTGTGTTCTGCACATTTTACAAATACGTCAAGCGCTGGGACTCTCCAGGATTGCGGTTGAATATTACTCGTGGCGCAGTCACATATCTACCCCTCGCGTGCAGATTGACATGATTATTGAGCGTGCCGACCATTTGGTTAACCTGTGCGAAATAAAATATACATATGGTCAATATACCATCACAGCTAGAGAAGACGAGAAAATTAGAAATCGCATTGCTGCGTTTACTCGCGAAACCAAGAATAGAAGTGGTGTGTTAATGACTTGGATTACCCCTTACGGCCTATATCCAAATGAGTATGCGTCTCAAGTAATTTATCAGGTTACAATGGACGATTTGTTTGTTGGATAACCTGCTCATTCGATTGTTGGGTGAGAGGCTTTGTTGCGGGGGTGGTGTGTGAGGATTTCGTCGCGCAGGCGGGTGCGGTCGATGTGGACGTATATTTCGGTGGTGGTGATGCTCTCGTGGCCCAGCATCTGCTGGATGGCGCGCAGGTTGGCACCACCCTCGAGCAGATGGGTAGCGAAACTGTGGCGCAGGGTGTGGGGACTGATGACCTTGCGCACCCCGGCTAACTCGCACAGCTGCTTGACGATGTGGAAAATCATCTGGCGCGTGAGCATCGCGCCGCGGCGGTTCAGGAACAGGATGTCCTCGCTGCCGCGTTGTGCGACTTGGCGGGAACGCGTCTGCTCCATATACAGGTTGATCTGGTCGATAGCCACGGGCGAGATGGGCACAACGCGCTGCTTGTTGCCCTTGCCCTGAATGAGGACGTAACGCTCGTCGATGTACAGTTGCGAGAGCTTGAGCGTCACCAGCTCGCTCACACGCAGGCCGCAGCCGTAGAGCGTCTCGATGATGGCGCGGTTGCGCTGCCCCTCGGCCTTGGACATGTCGATGGCGGCTATCATGGCGTCGATTTCGGCGATGGTGAGCACCTCGGGCAGGTGGCGCCCGATTTTGGGCGTGGGGAGCAGTTCGGTGGGGTTGGTGTCCATGAATCCCTCCTGCCGCAGGAACTTGTAGAAACTTTTTACACCGCTGATGATGCGCGCCTGGGACCGAGCCTGGATGCCAACGTCCTGCAGGGTACAGACAAAGCCTTCCAGGTCGTCGGTCGTGGCATATTCAGCGCCGACGCCATTGTCGGCGAGGTAGCGGATGAGTTTGTCCACATCGTCGCTATAGGCCACGGCAGTATTCTGGCTCATGCCTTTCTGCAAGGTCAGGTGCGCCAGGAACTGTCGTTTCACTTCGGCTATGTCGGTGATGTTGCGCAAGAGTTGTTGATTCTTAGTTTTTAGTTGTTAGTTTTTAGTTTTTAGTATGGTTACTATCGCTTGAAAACTCCTCACTTCCCACTCCTCACTTCTCACTTCTCACTTCTCACTTCTCACTTCTCACTCCTCACTCCTAATTTCCCAGAGATGGTGTCGGTGAGTTCAGGGTCGAAGTTGTCGCTGGCGATGACGGTCACTTGATTACCGTTGGGAATGATTTTCAGGCGGCGGTTGTCGCCTCCGTCAATCCAATCGACGCGCATGGCCAGGGTGTCGCCCTGCCAGGCATAGGCTGCCGCACTGGTGAACGGCCTGGGGGTGCCCACCAGTTGCTCGCGGCACTCGACAATGTAGATGGGATGGTCGTCGCTGGTGGTCATGCGCCACTCGCCACAGGCGGCCAGGGCGTGGTGGATGCCACGGCGGTCGGTCATCATGAACAGGCGGTCGTTGCCGCTGCGGTCTACGACCAAGGATTGCAGCCCCAGCAGGTTGTTACCGAAAACGATGGCCTTGCCCATCAGTTTATCTTCGAGGGGATGGGTGGCTTCGCCCTGCGGCATGTCGATGGCCAAATGCACGGGTGCGGCTTTGAGCAGCTCCTCCTCGTCAAGCAGCGGCTCCACGAGGTGGTAGTAGAGGGCGTTGAGTTCGTCGCCATAGTTGCCGGCGCGTCCGTTGATGACAACGACAAGGTCCAGTTTGGGCACCACATAGATGAGTTGGCCGCCGTAGCCGGCCGCAAAGTAGCATTCGGCCCGCGGGTGCTGGATGGCCTTGGTCTGGTACCCGTAGCCCAAGTAGTAATCATCGACGTTATAGCCCGTGAACCACGAGCGTATGGTGTGCCACATGCTGCGCAGGGCATTCATCAGCCTCTCGGTCCAGGACAGCTTGATGTCATGCTTCTCCTGGGTGCTGATAAGGCGTTGCGTCATGTCGTGAATCCACTGGGCACTGATGAGCTGCTGGCCGTTCCATTGGCCCTCTTGCAGCATGAGTTGTCCCAGCTTGGCCTGACTCTCGGCGTGCAGGCGCAGACCCCAGGCGCCTATCTCGACGCTGTCGGGGGCAAGCTCCCAGTCGCATTGCGTGATGTGCAGCGGCACGAAGATGCGTTCCCGCACATAGTCGAGCAACGGCTTGCCCGTGAGCCGCGTGACAATCATTGCCAGGGCATGGGTGCACATCGAATCGTAGTTGAATACCTTGCCCACGCCATGGAAATCGCTGGCAAACCAAGTACTCAACCAGTCCTTGTCGCCCTCAAAGATGCTCAGGTCCTCTTCACGTCCCGCCGCCATCATGAGTACGTCGCGCACGGTGAGGCTATCCAGGGCGGGCGACAGCGTGGCAGGCATCTTGTCGCGCAAGTATTTTGACACCTTGTCCTCGACCTTGAGTAAACCGTCCTCAACGGCCAACCCTACAGCCATTCCTGTCACCGTCTTGCTGGCGCTGTAGAGGGTGTGCACGTCGGTGGCCTGATAGGGAGAGGCATGCAGTTCACCGATGACCTTGCCGTGACGCAGCACCATCATGTGATGCACGTCCACATCGGGCATACTGGTCAACTGACGGTAAAAACTGTTGAGCAACCCGCTGGAAACGCCCTGCTCCTCGGGCGTGGACCGCGGCAACTCTCCCACCTGGGCATTAACCGCCAGGCAGCTCGCCAGCAATAGCAATATCAAGTAAAGACGTTTAATCATTGCCTCGTGAAGGGGATGGTGACAGTTTTGGAATTGGGATAAGTGTCGCAGATGCTTACCTGGTTGTTGTCAAAATCAAAGACGTAAGTCAAGCCGCTAATCCAGTCAACAAAGTGGACGCGCACTTCGAGTTTAGTGGCCGAGGTCCATGCATAGGCCGCAGCGGCAGTGAAGCCGTGGTCAAAGCCCTGCATGCGGTTGATGGCGTTGATGGAGTAATAGGGAAAACCTGCCAGCGCGCTATAGCACCACGAGTTGTAGCCCAAAGCATATTCCTCGCTGTCCTGGGCTTCATATTCTATTTCCATCGTATTAAGACCATTGGCCCCAAACAAACCTATCTGCCTTATGCCGAATTTGTTGGAGTTCAGATGCAATAGTATGCTCTGCTTCTTTCCTTTTTTGCCTTGAGGCAACTTCAATGCGGCTGATGAACATAATTTCTCCAACCGTTTTTGCAGTTTGTTCTCGGGTTGGAGCGGCTTGGCGTTCAATCCGGGCATCAACTGGTTCCAAATGCATGCCAGCTCCTCGTGTCCGTAAAGTTTCATGCCCAGGATGACCACTACGAGGTCCTCTTGAGGCACCACAACGGTATATTGCCCCATGGCGCCGTCGGCACGGAATGAGCCCGGCCATTTGCTCTGCCACACCTGGTAGCCGTAACCCTGATTGCCGTCGGTGGGCGGCACGGTTTCTTTGGCACCGCCGTCGATAAGGCGTGAGCAGGCAGCGGTCACATAGTCGGCACTCACCAGTTGCTGCCCGTTCCAGTTGCCCTTGTTGAGCAGCAGTTGTCCCAGTTTGGCCATCGTCTCGGCCTGGACGCGCAGTCCCCAGCCGCCGGTGTTGATGCCGTCGGGACTCGTCTCCCAGTCAGCCACAGTGATGTGCATGGGGTCGAACAGTTTCTTTTGCAGGTACTCCAGCATCGTTTGTCCCGTCACGCGCTGCACAATGGCGCTGAGCATGAAGGTGCACATCGAGTCATACTGGAACAGGCTGCCCGGTTTGTCGTCAACAGGTTTGGCTAGCCAGTCCTTGACCCAATCGGTGCTGTTGTTGCGCATGGTCCAGTCGGGTTTCACTCCCGAGGCCATCATCAGCAGGTCACGCACAGTCATGTCGGCCATGTTGTCGCTCACGCGGTTCGTGCGCTTGTCGGGGAAGAAGGTCATCACCCTGTCGTCGAGGCGCAGCAGGTTTTCGTCGATGGCGATGCCCACCGCCAGCGAGGTAAACGTCTTGCTGGCCGAGTAGAGGGTATGGCTGTCCTCGGCGCGGAACGGAGTGGGGTGCAACTCGGCGACCACTTTGCCGTGGCGCACAACCATCACGTGGTGGATGTCACACTCGGGCAGGCCCATCAGCGAGTCCATCATGTTGATGACCGCCTGTGTGCTGATGCCCTCGGCCGCAGGCGTGCTTCGAGGCAGATCGCCCACCTGTGCCATCGAGGCGAGGAAGCACGTCAGCAATAAGGATATGGCAAATATATATCGTTTCATACTACAGTGAATTTGATGAATACAGGTTCAAATCTAGGATAGCTGTCGCGCACAATTGCTTCTTGCTTGTCGAAATCAAACAAGAAGGCCGTGCCGCTAATCCAATTGACATAGTGGATTCGTATCTCTATCGTCGACGGGGTGGTCCATGCATAGGACGCTCCGGCCACGAAATCATGATTCAGGTTCTGCATGCGGTTCTTGGCAGTGATGGAATAGGGCGGATATCCCTTGATGGTGCTATATGTCCACTCTCCATATCCCATGGGTATGGCCTCGACGGGTCTCCCCTTGCAGGCAAAGCGCAGGGTGTCACCATCTACCTGCGCCCATTGCAGGCCATAGGAGTTCTCTTCCATCAACAGGCGTCGCGAGGTCACATTTTTCCCTGTGCCTGTTGCTTCACCTTTGGGTTTGTGCAAACTGGCCTCGTTGCATAGCCTGTTCAACTGTTTTTCAAGTTCGGCATCATGTTGGACAGGGCCAGTATAAATACCAGGCAGCAACTGGTCCCAGATGCATGCCAGCTCGGTGTGTCCCAATACGGTCATACCCATAATCACGACCACGAGGTCATATTCGGGAATGACTACACTGTATTGCCCGAAAGCGCCATCGGCACGGAACGAACCGGGCCACTTGCTCTGCCACACCTGGTAGCCATAGCCCTGATTGCCGTCGGTGGGCGGCACGGCAATGTCCGCTCCACCATCGTTGAGACGCGAACAGGCCTCCTCGACGTATGCAGCACTGATCAGTTGTCGCCCCTTCCAGTTGCCCTTGTTGAGCAGTAGTTGGCCCAATTTGGCCATCGTCTCGGTATCTACTCTCAATCCCCATCCGCCCGTGTTGATGCTGTCGGAACTCATTTCCCACTCAGCATCTTTGCACTGCATGGGAACAAGAAGTTTCTCGTTCAGGTAGTCAAGCAACGTCCTGCCAGTCACGCGCTGCACGATGGCACTGAGCATGAAGGTGCACATTGAGTCATACTGGAAACGTGTGCCGGGTTTGTCGGCAACGGTTTTTGCCAACCAGTCCTTGACCCAATCGGTGCTCGTGTCCCGCATGGCCCAGTCGGGCTCCACGCCCGAAGTCATCGTCAGCAGGTCGCGCACGGTCATCGCTGCCAGGTTGTCGCTGATGGTGTCGGGCACCTTGTCGGGGAAGAACGACACAACCTTGTCGTCGAGGTGCAGCAGCCCCTCGTCGATGGCAATTCCTACCGCCATCGAGGCAAAAGTCTTGCTGGCTGAGTAAACCGTGTGCTTGTCACTGGCACGGAAGGGCGCGGGATGCATCTCGGCAACCACCTCGCCATGTTGCATAATCATCACATGGTGGATGTCGCAGTAGGGGATGGCCAATAGCGAATCCATCATGTTGATGACGGCCTGGGTACTGATGTGACAATCCTTCGTACTGCCATAAGCATATCTGTCGGCCTGAACCGCCAGCAGCAACGGCAACAATGCCAGCAATATGAAAGATTGACGTTTCATCAAGTGCTATTGATAGTTCTTTAGGGCTTGTTCGAGTTCGGTGCGGATGAGGGTTTTCAGTTCTTGGGGTTCCAGCACCTCGATGCTGGCGCCGTGGGACATGAGTTCCTCTTTCAGGTCGTAGGTGATGCGCATCCTGTAGGTGAATATGGAGTACTGGTCGTGCACTTCTTCCTGTTGGGATCTGTGCAGCGGTAGGGCGCGGAAGTATTTGGCCTGTGTGGGCTCCACGCGCAGGACAATGCGCTTGGCGCTGTTCTGGTTGGTGATGATGCCGAAACAGTCCTTGAAGAACTCCGACGGGTTGATGTTGTCGGGCATGACAAAGGAGTCCTGTAACAGGTTCAGGTTGCTCATGCGGTCCAGTGAATAGGTCTTGATCAGGTTATCCTTGACGTTAAGACCGATGACATACCACAACTGCTTGAAAATCTTGACGAAGTAGGGCTCCAGCACAATGCCGTCGGTGGGCAGTGCGCGGGTATAGCTCTTGTAAGAGAAGCGGATGCGGCGGTTCTGCTTCAACGCGTCGATGACCACCGGCAAGTGCTCGCGGGCCGAGGGCACATTCTCGAGCATGATGCGGCTGCTGATGTCGCGGGCATTGCTCAACGTGCCACTCATCGACACCGAATCGACCAGCCACGACAGCAGGCGGGCATTTTCCTCACCGCCCGTGTCGTCGATGTAGTATTCAAAGGTGGCCTTGTCGCACTGGATGTTGATGTCGAACATCTCTTCCACGCCGTCGCGGTAGTGAAAGAATGTGCGCCGTGCCAGCGGTTTGCCTTCGCTGATTTCGCTGCGCAACCAGGCTGCATTCAGGTCCTTGAGTGTGATGCGCCCGTAGCGGCTGATGGTATCCACCAGCCACACGTAGCGGTTGATCATATTGCGGGCCATGATTTAGTCCTTAGTTTTTAGTTCTTAGTTGTTAGTTTTTAGTTGGCATCCTAACAGTTAATGCCTAAAGCCTAACGCCTAATGCCTAACACCTAATACCTAATACCTATAGCCTATCAATTTTTCTTGATGAGGAGGGCCAGGCCAATCATGGTCAAGGCGGCATTCAACAGCAACAACTCGAAACCCAGGGTGTAGTCGAACTGGTTCTTGAGCCACATCTGGATAAAGAAACTGATGACGGGAGCGGCGATACACACCACGGGAACCAGGCGGTCACGCACGGGGCTCTTGCACATCATGCCAAAGGCAAACAGGCCGAGGATGGGACCGTAGGTGTAGCTGGCCAGCGTATAAACCGCGCTGATGGCATCACTGTTGCTGATGGCGTAGAAGATGAGAATCACCAGACCCATGCCGGCAGCCATGGCGATGTGCACCATGCGGCGGGTGCGGCCCAGGGCCTTGTCGTCCTGCTTTTTGTCAGCGCCCAGGATATCGACGGTGAACGAGGTGGTGAGCGATGTCAAGGCCGAGCCGGCAGCCGAATAGGCCGCGGCAATCAGGCCGATGATGAACACCACGCCCAGCAGCACGGGCATGCCCTCGCTGAAGGCTACCGTGCCAAAGAGTTCGTCGGTCTTCTCGGGCATGGCGATGCCGTTAGCCTTCACGTGCATGGCAAGCAGGGTACCCAAAATTAGGAACAGGGCAATGACGATGACCTGCAGGAAGACGCTCACGATGAGGTTCTTGGCCGACTCGTTGGCGTTCTTGCAGGCCAGGCTGCGCTGCATCAGGTCCTGGTCCAGACCCGTGGTGGCGATGACCATGAAGATGCCGGCGATGAACTGTTTCCAGAAGTAGGTGCCCTCCTTGGGATTGTCAAAGAAGAAGATGCGCGACGTGTCGTCGCCTGCTACTGCCTTGCACAGGCCGCTCAGGTCATAACCCAGACCCTTGGCGACAAAATAGATGCTCAGCACTACCGACAGGATGAGGCAGAAGCTCTTCAGCGTATCGGTCCAGATGACCGTTTTCACACCGCCCTGCAGGGTATACAGGAAAATTAGGGCGATGGTCACGATGACATTGATGACAAAGGGGATGTGCAGCGGCGAGAACACCAGCAGCTGCAAAGTCACACACACGACGTAGAAGCGAACGGCGGCTCCCAGCATCTTGCTGATGAAGAAGAACCACGCGCCGCTCTTGTGGGTGCTGCCGCCAAAGCGTTGCTCCAGGTAGCCGTAAATCGATACCAGGTTGCGCTTGTAGAATAGCGGGATGAGCACATAGGCGATGACAAAATAGCCTACGATAAAGCCTAGCGCCATCTGCAGGTAGCTGAAGCCCTTGGTGACGACCATGCCCGGTACCGAGATGAAGGTCACGCCCGAGATGGGCGCGCCAAGCATGGCGATGGCAACAATGAACCACGGGGCCTGACGGCCGCCGCTCAGGGCGGTCGCGGTGTCGCTCTTGCGCGATGCTGCCCACGAAATGATAAACAACAAGATAAAGTAGCCAACGATAGTGGCAAGGACAATCCAGGGAGTCATATTGTTTTAGTTTTTAGTTTTTAGTTGTTAGCTCTTAGTTTTTGGGACGGTTATTTTATTGTCTGAGAACTATTCGTCGTAGAGGAGGTAGGGTTTGCGCTGGACTTTGAAGAGTTCGACGTCGCCCTCCCAGGTGGCCTCGATTTCCTGGGCGGTTTTGCCCTCGGCAATCATTTCGCGCACACGGGTGGTGCCCATGAGCAGGTCAAAGAAGTTGCTTTTCAGGAAGAACTGGTGACCGCCGGCGATGAGGTTGCGGTAGGCGTCGATGACGTAGCTCAGGTTGATGCCCTCGGCGATGACTTCCTCGGGGTCGAGGTTGTGCAGGTCCATACCGTGGCACAGCTTGTCCATCTGCGGCGGAGTCTTGGCACCGGGACGGCTGGTCGGGGTAAACTCAAAGTCATAGCCGGTCATGTCTGGGTGACCATAGACCTGGAACGGCCAGTCGGTGCCGCGGCCCAGGCTCACCGTTGTGCCCTCGAAGTAGCACATCGAGGGGTAGAGGTAGATGGACAGCATGTTGGGCAGGTTGGGACTCGGGGCGATGGGCAACGTGTAGCGCGTCTGGTGGGTATAGTTCTGGCAGGGGATGACTGTGAGGTCACATTTCTTGCCGTCCTTGAGCCAGCGCTCGCCATTGGCCATCTGTGCCAATTCGCCCAGCGTCATGCCGTGGACAGTAGGAATGGGCAGGCGGCCCACGCCCGACTTGAGCGTCATGTCCAGGATGGGGCCGTCAACATACATGCCGTTGGGGTTGGGACGGTCCAGCACCATGAATTGCTTGTTATAGGTCACAGCGGCATCCATCAGGTTGATCATCGTCACATAATAGGTGTAGAACCTCAGTCCCACGTCCTGGATGTCGGTGACGATGATGTCGATGCCGTCCATCACCTGCTTGCTGGGCATGGGTGACTTGCCGTCATAAAGCGAGGCAATGGGAATGCCCGTTTTCTCGTCAACGCCGCTCGACACGTGCTCACCGGCGTCGGCATTGCCGCGGAAACCATGTTCGGGCGAGAAAATCGTCACCACGTTCACGCCGTTTTCCAGCATCAGGTCCAGGGTGTGCTTGTCGCCCACCATACCCGTCTGGTTGCTCAACAGCGCCACGCGTTTGCCTTTGAGCAGCGGCACATATTCGCTGGTGCGTGCAGCGCCCAGCACGACTTCGCCTCCAGTGACGGTCCCCTGCGGGTTGGCGTCGGTCTGACTGGTGGTGATTGCTCCTGCGTTGCTCTTGCTGGTGGTACAGGCGTTAAGGGTCGTCATCGACGTGAGCGACAGCCATGTCATCAGCATCAATACATAAATCTTAGTCATACTCTTCATTTTGGTGATATCATTGTTTTATCAACTGACAAAAGTAGTGCAAGTCAAAAACAAAAGCAAATTTTATTTGCCAAAAAGTGGCACACGTGCCTCAGCAGGCCATCCAGTAACGGCGTTCGTCGTTAGTCATCTTCTCGATGGCATAGCGCAGCATGGTGCGGGGCATCTCATGAGCGTGGCGGTCGAGGAAGTCGCGCAGCAGGTCCATGTTGCCGCGTTTGCCCACCTCGCGCAGCATCCATCCCACTGCCTTGTGCATCAGGTCATGCGGGTGATGCAGGTGCCACTCGGCATAGCGCATGCACCATGACGGGTCGCCCGCCTGAGTGGTTTTCCAGGTGCTGACGATGCTGATGCGCTGCCGCCACAGGTTTGGGCTTGCGGCCAGTCCGTCCATGATTTCGCGCTTGTCGCCCAGTCGGGAAGGCAACAGCAGCCAGTGGCCGACTGTCTTGGGTGCCGACAGGTCCACCAGGTCCCAGTTGTTCGCCCGCTCGGCATGTTTCAGGTACATCGTCACGATGTCGTCGCGCCCTTGGATGGCGTCGTCATCGTTCTCGAGTTTCTTTTTCGCCAATTGGGCAAATCTCTCGACCAGCATCAGCAATCCGCATAGCCTCACCTCGTGCCAGGGCGACATCAGCAGTTCGGGCACCTCGACAACAGGCAGGTCATGGCCGACCAGTTTCACCACCTGGCGCGTCTGCGGCACTTTCAGCCCCAGAAACTCGTCGCCCTCGCCATATTGGCCCGGTCCCGTCTTGAAGAACCGCATCAACTCCTGTCGCTGCTTCTCGTCACGCAACGACTCCATATATTTGATGATTTCTTTTGCTGTCATGTCAGTTCTCCAATTTCCAGCCGTGGTCGCCGTGGTAAATCATCTGGTGGGTCATGCCACCGTCAATGCAGATGTTCTCGCCGTTGATGAAACCGGCTTTGGGTGAGCACAGGTAAAGCACCATGTTGGCGATGTCAAGCGGGTTGCCGACACGGCCTGAGGGTTGCTGAATGGCGTCAGGTCCGCTATAGGTCCTGTTGAGGGTCTCTATCCATCCTGGCGAGATGGAGTTGACGCGTGCACGTCCCGCCAGGCTGACGGCGAGCGCATGGGTGAGCGCCGCAATGCCGCCCTTGGCCGCCGTGTAGCTCTCGGTCTGAGGCTGGCTCATGCGGTCGCGCGATGACGAGATGTTGACGATGGCTGCACCCTGGGCGAAATGCGGTGCAAATAGCTTGGTGAGATAGAAAGGGGCTGTGACGCCCACCCTCATGGCGTACTCAAATTCCTCATAGGAACAATCGTCGATACCCTTCATGAGCGGCAACGCGTTGTTGATGAGGTAATCCACATGGCCATATTTCTCAATCACTTCACCGGCAAACCGCTCCAGCACCGATTTGTCGGCAATGTCACCGACAAAGTGGTCACCATCCTGCTTGTCGATCACGCACACCTGTGCACCGGCCTTGCGGAATTCCTCGGCAATACAGCGGCCAATCCCCTGAGCTCCGCCGGTCACCACCACAACCTTATCTTTGAAATCCATATTCCTTCTCCTGTTAATGATCAATGTACCCGCAAATTTACTCAATCTCGACGAATATTTCCCAGCCTTTTCACTAAAATACCTGTCGAATCAATGAAAACCGGCAAAAATCAAAGGCCAAACAAAAACACTCCCTGCGTTTTTCAATAATATGAAAAATGGTTGTACCTTTGTAGCGGTAAATAAAACGCTTATCATATTTTGAAAGAGAAGTAATGGAAACCGTTAATCTGTCCGCTGCCCGAAGAACCATTGTGGGCATTCAATTCCTGTTTGTCGCCTTTGGCTCGACAGTCCTAGTCCCCTTGCTTGTGGGACTTGACCCCGCCACCGCATTATTCACCGCCGGTATCGGCACCTTTATTTTTCACATGGTCACCAAAGGAAAGGTGCCCATTTTTTTAGGCTCTAGTTTTGCCTTTATCGCGCCCATCATTTCGGCCTCACAGCAGTGGGGCATGCCGGGAACCATCGCCGGCATCACGGGCGTGGCGCTGGTTTATTTCGCCATGTCGGCGCTCATCAAGTGGCAGGGGCGCAATCTGCTCGAACGTATGTTCCCGCCTGTCGTCATCGGGCCGGTCATCATCTGCATCGGTCTCTCGTTGGCTCCTGCTGCGGTCAAGATGGCGCAAGAAAACTGGATATTGGCCTTCATCTCGCTATTGACATCCATCCTTGTGCTCGTGCTCGGTAAGGGACTGGTCAAACTGGTGCCTGTGGTGTGCGGCATCGTTGTGGGCTATATTGTGGCCTGCCTGATGGGACTGGTAGATTTCACAACCGTGGCTGCAGCGTCATGGTTCGCGTTGCCCGACAGTATCGTGCATTTCAAGTTGCCCCAGTTTGCCTGGGAGCCGTTATTGTTTATGATTCCAGTGGCCATTGCCCCGGTCATTGAGCACATCGGTGATGTGTATGTTGTGAGTGCCGTTGCCGACAAGGACTTTGTCAAGGACCCCGGCCTGCACCGCACCATGCTGGGCGACGGTTTGGCCTGCCTGGTGGCATCACTCTTTGGCGGCCCCCCTGTGACCACCTATAGCGAGGTGACGGGCGCCATGCAGATCACCCGCATCACCTCTCCTGCAGTCATCCGCATCGCTGCGGGCACCGCCATCGTTTTTTCGGTCATCGGCAAGATGAGTGCCCTCTTGCAGAGTATCCCCAACGCTGTGCTGGGCGGCATCATGATGCTGCTGTTCGGCTCTATTGCATCGGTGGGCATTCAGAATCTTGTCCACCACAAGGTGAACCTGGATCTGACCCGCAACATCATCATCGTGAGCGTGACGTTGACCCTGGGCATCGGTGGCGCCATCATCCCGATGGGCTCATTCAGTCTGAGCGGCATCGGTCTGGCAGCAATCGCGGGCGTCATCCTCAACCTTGTCATTCCGCAGTCCAAAGAAGCATAAACTCAATCCTCTTGACCGCTTGGCGCGGAAACGGTGTTCGTATTATTCTTGATCCTCTTGATCCTTTTGAACCTCTTGAGCCTTTTGGGGCTTTTGGGGCTCGGGCGTGTTCTTCTTGATATAAATGGCTGCTGCCTGCACGATGATGGACAAGGCATAAAACAGCATGCCACAGAATATCTCACTGAAGGCGGTACTGAAGACACGGCCAAAGCCTAAGAAGATCGCGACAGGGATAGATATCACACCGATAACGATGAGAACAATCGAGATATACTTTAAAATCGAGGCGAAGGATAATTGGAAATCATTCATAGCAAATGCATGTTTGGTGAATAACTATGGCAAAGATATAATAAAAAGATAAGCAATGCATGTTTTTCAGTCATTTCTTTCGTATATTTGCAGACGGTAATCAAAACAAATAGGATGATGAGACGACTTATAACATTCATGATGGTACTGGCACTCGCGACCGAAGTCTGGGCGTGGAAACCGCTGTTTGTGGGTCATCGCGGATGCAACATCGGCGTGGAGAACACCGTTGAGGCCTACCGCAACGGCGTCGATGTGTATGGCTATGACGGGCTGGAGTGCGACGTGCGCGTGACCAAGGACGGCTTTTATGTCATCAGCCACGACGAGACAACCAACCGCTTGGGCGGCAACCTTACTGTGGCCGATGCCACCCTGGCCGAGTTGCAGGCCGAGCAATATACCCAGACCCGCGGCGGCGTCACCTACACGGGCCACATCTGCACCGTGGCCGAGTATTTGGCCATCTGTGTCGAGAAGGGCGTTTTCCCCGTCATCGAACTCAAGTGGACCACCGGCATCAACAACAATGACATGAGTAACTTCGAGGGACTGGCCCATCTGGTCATTGACCAGGGACTGGCCGACAAGGCTATCTTCCTCACGTCGATGAAAAAGTCGCAGGAATACATTGCCGAGCATTACCCGCAATTCACTCGCCAGTGGCTGTGTAACGCCAACTGGGAAGGCAACGAGGAATGGTGCCGCCAGTATGGCCTCATGCCCAGCATCTCCATCGGCAACTTCGACGCCAATACCGTCAAGACCTTCCACCAGATGGGGCTGAACGTGGCCATGTGGACGGTGGACAGCAAGGACAATTACTTGAAATATGGCAACATGGGTGTCTATATGATGACTTGCAACTCGCTCAAGCCCAGCGAGATGCCAGAGCTTGAAGATATCGATTGGGGCACCGGTGCCCTGCACGAGCCCTGTGGTGCCACCCCGACGATCAACACCACCGAGTATTACAACCCGATGACGGGTTTGGGTGTCGCGAGAGATGTCGCTGCCGGCGGCATCTGCATCAGTGTCAGTCATCTGAGCGACGGAACTGTCCAGGCACGTAAAGTCTTGCTGGAACCCTGAACATAAGAATCATGAAACGACTGCTCAAATATGTCCTGACGGCGCTGGCGCTGACCCTGGCGGCACTGCCGTGCCATGCGGGCCGCTTTGTCGACGATTCCCTCAAGGTAGACGGCCACATGCGGCACTTCGCCATGTATCTGCCCGACGGCTTGCCGAAAGACGCACCGCTGGAATTCATCCTGCACGGCTATGGCGCAGGCATCTGGCGCGAGAATCCCATGCTGGCGGCTGCCGACCGCCATGGCTTTGCCGTCTGTCTTCCCCAGGGACTGAAAGACCCTCAAGGGGAACCCAGTTGGAACGTGGGTTATCCCTTCCAGCAAGGGTGGAAAGTCGATGACGTGAAAGCCCTGTGCCGCATCGCGCGCTATGTGCAAAAGAGATATCATCTGAGCCGTAAAAACACGTTCTTGACCGGCATGTCCAATGGCGGCGAGATGTGTTACCTCATGGCCTACAGCAAGCAATCGGCCTTCAAAGCCGTAGCGCCCATCGCCGGCTTGACAATGCTGTGGATGTATGAACAGCTGGAGCCGTCGCGGCCTATTCCCCTTATGGAAATCCATGGTACCGAGGACCGCGTCTCGGAGTGGACGGGCGACCTGGAGAACACGGGCGGCTGGGGTGCTTATCTTCCTGTGCCCGTAGCCATCGGCTACTGGGTGGCGCGCAACCGCTGTACCCATGAGACGACCGAGCGCATCGAGAGCCTGCAAGGCGAGGGTGGAGGTCACCCCATCATCAAGCACTGCTACACGGGTGGCCCGACCGGCTGCGACGTGTGGCTGTATGAGGTAGTGGGCGGCGTCCACAGTTGGCACAACGGTGACATCGACACGGGTGAGGAAATCTGGAAATTCTTCTCCCGTTATCTGGAATAATGGAGGCTGACTTTTCATCATTTTTACCGTTGTCTAATTTTTTTATGCAAGTGAACTTCTCTTTTTGAAGTATTTGTTATATCTTTGTCATCTTGAATAGAGAGAGGTCATGCCTCATGGCCTTATGTAAAACCATTAATTATTTACCGTTATGAAAAAATATACTCATGCATGGTTGGCCATGATGGCCATTAAACGCTTGGATATGGGTAATATTCCCGTGACCGAGGGAGCTGGAAAGCATCCTAAAGAGGTTCAAAGGTATGCCAGGAGCCTGGTGCGCTGGTTCAAGAACTACCGAGATTTTGTTGTGCAGGGTGCCTGGTACCCCGATGAGGTGCTCTGTGACCAGGGCTCGAGCCATGGTGCAAAGTATACGCCTGGAGATCCACATCTCCCTGCTCCCGTGTTCAAGAAGCTCCCCAAGACCATGGAGATTTACCAAATGATGAAGAAGAAATCCTCGCTCTATGACGAACCGTTCGTCATCGAGGGCGGTAACGTGTGCGACCGTGTCAATGCCATGTGCCACACCATTGTGGATAACTTCAAAATCCAGTTCCGCGAGGAAAAAGGTAACCCCATCGGCCCGTCATCTACACACATGGCCATGAGGTTCTTTATCCTGAGCCACTATATTGCCGACTCACACATGCCGCTGCACTGCGATGCGCGCAAACTCGACAAGGTGCATGCCGCGATAGAAAAAATCTGGGAGGACGAGGTCAACAAGTCCTACGAGATTGATAAGGACAATGACCGCTTCTTCTACGATCCCAAGGGCTACCCCCTGGCTACCGAAAAGATGACCGACCTCATCAAGACCGTCGAGGAGAAAATCATTTCACGTCCGTTCATCTATGCATGGGGTGACAGCAAGTACAGCGCTTGGGACTATGTGAGCGCCGTGACCGAGAACTCCTATATGCTGGCCTACGAGATGATTCCCGCAGGCTCCAAGGACATGTCGGGAAAAGGCTACAAACTCACGCCTGCCTTCGAGAACTTCTACGATTACAGCGCCAAGCTGCTCGCCGATGCCGTCGACTCCATCGCCCGCGCCTGGCTCCATGTGTGGGTACGTTACCGCGAATGGGGTCCCGACAAAAACAAAGTCGTTGACAACTACACCAAGTAATTCACCGATATCCAACTGACCCGATAAGTAGAGACGCAAAATTTTGCACGGCTGTCCCAAGAAAATTTTAACATTACGTTTTAGTGTTATTTCTTGGGTCAGCCGTTGACATTTTGCTATTTCTCATTAAAACAAAGTTCCGACTACCCCATACTT
>JAEEGF010883375.1_pt1 | contig 49422 bp, 34 predicted proteins | sample 9134171 | NCBI WGS metagenome assembly JAEEGF01 (sample SAMN16246542, study PRJNA631951) | gut metagenome | biome: gut microbiome; feature: rumen; material: AP-attached | host: Bos | place: Iran: Karaj | collected 2018-10
CTGATGATGACAGCGCATCCGGCAAATGCCTCGAGGCCTTCCTCGAGTGCACGGAGGGTGTTCACGTCGATGTCGTTGGTGGGCTCGTCGAGTAGAAGCACGTTGCCTTCCTGTTTCAAGGCGAGTGCGAGCTGCAGGCGGTTGCGCTCACCACCGGAGAGCACCGCACACTTCTTCTCCTGGTCGGCACCGCTAAAGTTGAATCGCGAGAGATAGGCTCTCACATTCACATCGCGGCCGCCCATTCGCAGCGTCTCATTGCCTTGGCTCACCACCTGATAGACGGTCTTCGTCGGGTCGATGTCCTTGTGCTGTTGGTCAACGTAGCTCAAGCGCACGGTCTCGCCTACGTCGAACGAGCCGGCGTCGGCTGTCTCAAGACCCATGATGAGTCGGAATAGGGTGGTCTTGCCGGCACCGTTGGGACCGATAACACCCACGATGCCATTAGGTGGAAGCATGAAGTTCAGATCGCTGAAGAGTGTTTTCTCGCCAAACGACTTCGCCACATGCTCGGCCAAGATGACCTTGTTGCCTAGTCGCGGACCGTTGGGGATGAAAATTTCCAGTTTTTCTTCTTTCTGCTTCTGCTCTTCGTTGAGCATGGTCTCATAGGAGTTCAGACGCGCCTTGCCCTTTGCATGACGGGCCTTCGGAGCCATACGCACCCATTCCAGCTCGCGCTCGAGCGTCTTACGGCGCTTCGAGGCAGCCTTCTCTTCCTGCGCCAGGCGCTGCGACTTCTGTTCGAGCCAGCTGGAGTAGTTGCCTCGCCATGGAATGCCTTCGCCGCGGTCGAGCTCGAGAATCCATTCGGCGACGTCGTCGAGGAAGTAACGGTCGTGGGTGACGGCGATGACCGTGCCCTCGTATTGCTGCAGATGCTGCTCCAGCCAGTCGATAGACTCTGCGTCGAGGTGGTTGGTGGGTTCGTCGAGGAGCAGCACATCGGGCTTCTGCAACAGCAACCGGCAGAGGGCTACACGGCGGCGCTCACCGCCCGACAGGTTCTGCACACCGCGATCGGCTGGAGGACAGTTCAGGGCAGCCATCGCACGGTCGAGCTTCGAATCCATGTTCCAGGCATCGGTGGCATCGATGATGTCTTGCAACTCCGCCTGCCGGTTCATGAGCTTCTCCATCTTCGCAGCGTCCTCGTAGTATTCGGGCAGACCGAATTTCACATTGATTTCGTCGTACTCGGCCAATGCGTCGTAGACGTGCTGCACGCCTTCCATGACGTTCTCCTTAACGGTCTTCGATTCGTCGAGCGGTGGGTCTTGTGGCAGATAGCCCACGGTATATCCCGGGCTCCAAACCACATTGCCCTGATATTGCTGGTCGAGCCCGGCAATGATCTTCATGAGCGTCGACTTACCGGCTCCGTTAAGGCCGATAATACCGATTTTCGCTCCGTAGAAGAAGCTCAGATAGATGTTCTTCAGTACTTGTTTCTGGTTCTGCTGAATGGTCTTGCTGACTCCGACCATTGAGAAAATGACTTTCTTGTCGTCGACTGTTGCCATAATGATAAGAGATGCTAAAGGGTGTGATGATTGATAAGTTGGAAGGCAAGGCGCTCGTCGCCATTGGCCAGGTAGATGATTCCACATTCGGTGAAGCCATAGTGCGCCAGCAGACGTCGCATGGTCTGGTTGTCGCGATGGGTGTCGATGCGGATGTTATCGGTCATGGTGAAGGCGAATCGGAGCACCTCTCGCATCACGCCGTGAGTCTTCGGTGAGGAGGCGATGCGATGAATGACGTAGTAGGGCTCGTCGTTCAGCCAGTGGCCGCCATCGATACGGGCATAGGTGGGGTCGGGGCCTGCCATCAGCGCGAAGGTCGCCAAGTGAGTGCCAGCCTTGCTGGTGAGCAGGTAGCTATGGCCGTGCGCAATGTCGTCCTCAATGACATCCGGGCGGGGGTGGCCATTAGCCCACTGGCGGGTGTTACCCTCGGCAATCATCTTCTGACGGCCTTCCTCGATGAGCTGCATGATGTCATCAAAGTCGGCGAGCGTTGATGGTCTGATCATGTGTTGTCCTTTCTTTTGTACATTCTTTTGCAAAGATACAAAAAAACATGTGCTGCACAAAAGAAATAAGTGTTTTTTTTTGCGGATGGTATGCAAGTTGACCCAGAAAATGTAGGGACGTGGTGTGCGCGTTACTGGTGAAGGAATGCATCATCCAGCAACGCGACACGTCGCGTCCCTAAATATACCTATTTATACATCCTCGCGCCAGATGGGCATGGTCATGCAACGGGCGCCTCCGCCGGCGCGGGGAAGCTCGGAGCCAGGGAAGACGGCGACAAAGCGTTCGTAGTCGTGCATGTTGATACGGTCGGCGACAATGTCTTCGGCATTCAGCACAGCGAAGCCTGCTTTATCGAGGGCGTCGACGGTGTGCGTGTTACGTCGGTAGCCCATCACCTGTTCGTCGCCCAAGGCAAAGAAGTTGGCACCGCTATGCCATTGCTCGCGCAGTTGGATCCACGGATCGGAACCACCGCAGAGCACGGGCTCGATGTCCCAGCCGAGATGCTTCAGCGCGTCGAGCATGTTTTCCTTGCGGTGATAGCTGATTTTGCCGCCGTCGATAGAGATGAGCGTGGTGTCTTTGTCGGCAAAGAGCCCTTCTTTCTTCAGTAACGGCTCGAATGCCATACAGTGGTGCTTTCCGAGGAACGTGAATACCATATCGAGGTGGATAAATGACTCGGGCTTCATAGGCAGTTCCTGCACGATGATACTGAAATGCTCGCGCTCGCGGGCAAAGGTCTCAGCAAGATATTGGATGCCCTTCGTATTGGTGCGGATGCCTTGTCCGATGCAGAGCACGTCCTTGGAAGCAATCTGCACGTCGCCGCCTTCGGTGTGTGCTTCAGCATCCCATTGCGATGCGTTGAGAATGTCGACACCGAAGAAATGGCGGAAGATGGAATCGTAGAGCAGCGACTCGCGCTCGCGCACCTCGAAGCTCATGGAATTGATGAGCACACGGTCGTAGATGGTTGAAGACGCATCGCGCGTGAAGAGTAGGTTGTAGAGTGGGTGCAGCAGGTAGCGGTTCTGCGATGTGCCGTCCCACGATGGATTCTCGTAGCCCTCTATCAGCACGCGCACAAGTTCGTCGTTGTCGAGTTGCATGAACTGTTCGGCTAGGGCATAGTCGGCAGGACTCATGCCTTGCGTGCGACGGCGACCATCGTGGCGCAGGCTCTCGTTGACGAGATATGCCCTCACGGCTGGGTCGCGCAGGAGTTCCGCCAGGATGTCTTTCACGTAGTAGACTTTCGTCCAGTGTTCAAGTACGCCGCAGAAATTGGCATACTCGGCATCAACGGTGGGTTTGTCGAGGATGTCGCTATAGAGTGCATGGGCTGCATTCAGAGGCGTCATGCGCTCAATCTCTACTCCCGGCCGCCGAAGCAACACGGCATTCAAGTGTCCGGTCTCAGAGGTTACTCTGACCTTGCATGGTTGCGTATTGTTCATATTCAAATTGTTTCTATTCTTTTCAAGGTTTTACCATCCGAAAAATACGGTGATTCCTTTATTGACTTGTCGGCCTTTAATGATGTAGGGACGCGACGATCGCGTTCTTGGGGTGGAATATCTTACTCCAGTAACGCGGCACGCCGCGTTCCTACATGTCTAGGTCAAATTCTACATCGTTTTCTATCCTTCCTAACGGTTCATTTTCCAAATAGCTCGGCAATCATGCAACGGGCGCTGCCGCCGCCAGCCGTCTCGATGGCCTCGATGGAAGGGGCGACGATGCGAACGTCCTGCTCGAGCAACGTCACCTGTACGGCCGTTAATGAATGGAGGGCGGTCTGACTCATGATGAGCAACTTCTCGCCCTTGTCGTTGTGCAGCTCAAGCATGTTGCCGGCAAACTGATGCATCTGCGCAAACGTGATGGGCACTACTTCCTTTCCACAAGCCTCGAGGCGTATCACCAGCTGTTGGCGCTCAGCATCGTCTTTCACGGAGTCGAGACACACAATGGCAAAGCGTGTGCCCACATGCATCACGACATTCGTGTGATAGACCGCCACGCCCGTTTCGTCCTCGCTATGAAAGACGAAAAAGTTGTAGCCCAGTTGGCGAGCCCAGTCGGCCAGCACGTCGGTATCGGTGCGCGGCGACAGACAAGCAAAGGCAACGCGATGCTCGCGGTCAAGAACGAGCGAGCCGGTTCCCTCCAGGCACTTGCCCTGTTGCTCCCAATGGGTGAGGTCGATAACTGATGTCTGCTGCGCCAGCTCACCGAGAGTATGGCTGTGGGCGAGCAGTTTTGTGCGTTCCTGCTGGCGGTTGTGGGCAAACATGGGGTAGACCACGAGCGAACAGCCAAGCTTTCCATCCTCGCCCTGCGTGACGTGCGTAGAAAAGCAGTTGTTCGGAAAAATGCTATCGGGCGTGAATGGCTCTGGGGTGTCTTGCAACACTTCCACGGAAATGCCATTCTGCCGAAGCAGTTCCACATAGGCATCGAACTCTGCTACTGCCTTCTGCTGCACTTGCAAGGCCGCTTCAAGCGATTCGCTCTTCTGCTGAAAAGCGTTGTTGGCTGCTGTTTCTTCATTGAAGGCAAAGCGCACCGGCCTTACCATCAGCACCTTATTGGTCGTTTGCGGGCTTACGTCCATCATGTTTTTGTTGATTATGATTTCGTCGATGATGTGTTTACGTAGCTGATGAAAATAGTGATTTATCCTTCGGCCATCTCTTCAAACGAACGCTTGATGATGGCGATGGCCTCGCGCAGTTGTTCCTCGTTGATGCAGAGTGGGGGAGCGAAACGGATGATATGGTCATGGGTGGGCTTGGCGAGCAGGCCGTTTTCCATCATCTTCAGGCAAATATCCCACGCTGTTTTGCCGTGAATAGGCTTCGTCACAATGGCATTCAGCAGTCCGCGACCGCGTATCTGCTCGATGAACGGCGAGTCAATCTTCTTGATTTCTTCGCGGAAGATTTGTCCCATTCGCTCAGCGTTCTCAACCAAGTGTTCATCCTTCACCACCTTCAACGCCTCGACGGCCACTCGTGCGGCCAGTGGGAAGCCGCCGAAGGTGGAGCCATGTTCACCGGGTTTGATGTTCAACATGATGTCATCATCGGCCAGACAAGCTGAAACGGGCAGCACACCACCACCAAGAGCCTTACCGAGGATGACAATGTCAGGACGGATGCCATCGTGCTCGCAGCAGAGCATGCGACCTGTTCGGGCAATACCCGTCTGCACCTCGTCGGCAATGAACAACACGTTGTGCTCGTGGCAGAGGTCGAAGCACTTTTTCAGATAGCCGTCGTCGGGCACGAACACACCTGCCTCGCCCTGAATGGGTTCAGCAATGAAGGCGCAAACCTCGTCGCCATATTTGTCGAGGGCTTCGCGCAGAGCGTCTATATTATTATAAGGAACGCGTATGAAACCGGGCGTGAGCGGGCCATACTGAGCATACGAGCTAGGGTCGTTGCTCATCGTGATGACCGTGACGGTGCGCCCGTGGAAGTTTCCATCGCAGCAGATAACCTTGATTTTATCGTTGTCGATACCTTTCTTCACAGCACCCCAGCGGCGAGCAAGTTTCAAGGCGGTCTCAACACCCTCGGCACCGGTGTTCATAGGAAGGATGCGATCATAGCCGAAGAAGTCGTGCATGAACTTCTCGTACTCGCAAAGAGCATCATTGTAGAAGGCGCGTGAGGTGAGGCAGAGCACGTCGGCTTGATCCTTCAGTGCTTTCACAATGCGTGGGTGGCAATGGCCCTGGTTGACGGCCGAATAAGACGACAGGAAATCGAAGTAGCGTTTTCCCTCTACGTCCCACACATAAATGCCTTTACCACGATTCAGCACCACGGGCAGCGGGTGATAGTTGTGAGCTCCATATTGTTCTTCAAGATTCATCAGGCGCTGGCTAGCGCTCTGTTCGCGAATGGTTGCTTCGTTGGTCATGTTTTTATAATTTTAGTTGATAGATTCGGTTCTTTTCTGCAAAAATACAAATATTCTTGCAGAAATCATGCAAAAATGCTACTAAAATTTGTTAAGGGCAAGAAAAATAGTCCCCCTGTCGCCCCCAAGGGGGACACTATACCATTAGAGGTTAAATTCTATGTCATCACCAAAAACAACAGCTACATTGTTATGGGTTGGTTAATCGCAAATTGGTCAAGAGGCAATTTAAATGTTGTAATGCGGCGTGTCGCGTTATTGGTTTTTGCTTTTCTTTCACCAATAACGCGGCACGCCGTATCCATACATTAATAAACAATTCTTTAATGACCGAATTGGTTTACCGGTCACCACCGCCTCCGCCGAAGCCGCCGCCTCCGAAGCCGCCGCCACCACCAAAGCCACCGAAACCACCACGGTTACCGCCGCCACGCTGTCCTCCGCGACCGCCTTCACGATCGCCACCGAAACGTCCGCGACGTTCACCATCGCCAAATCTGTCGCCACCACGATTGTTGCCGCCAAAGAGGTTCAAGCGGTAGCTGACGTGCAACATCGCATAGCTGGTGATGGCGTTTACCTCACGATCGGTCCAACCGTTGGCATTCACCGTTCGTGAGAAGTTGGTCTGCTCGTGCAGGATGTCATACCACTGAAGCATCACGGTGAGCTTCTTGCCACGCAGGAAGCTATGCGAGACCTGAGCATTCCAGATGAGTTCGTTGGTGTTGAGGGTCTGGTCGCTATAACCGCGCTTGCTGAACATGTGGATATCGGTGGAAATATTACTGCCCCAAGGGAAGGTGATGCGTGTGTTTCCACCATACGAGAAGTTCCATGTGGTCAAGTTGCGCGATGCTTGCAGACGGTTCTCAGTATGTGCGTAGGTTGTGTTGGCATTGAGCGAAAGATAGAGCCACTTGTTGCGGAAACTGAGCGATGCCGAAGGCGAAACGTTGATGGTATGAGTGACGTTACGGTCGGGAATGGCCGTTCTGTTCAGGTTGACATAGCCCACGCGATGATCGTAGCTTCCACTCACCGAACCGCTCACGTCCCAGCGGTTCAGAGTGTCGAGACCGATGTTGAACGATGCACCAGCCCTTGTGTTCCAGTTGCCGTTGATGTTCTCAGGCCGAGAGATGCGTCCACCTGTCGTCTCGTTGTAAGTGACAACGGTACCTATGGAATTGCTCGTGCGCTGGAAACTTGCATTGGTGCTGAAACTCCAGTGGCGTTGCGCCTTTGGAACGGTATAGCCCAGACTGTCTTCCACATACGTCGGACGTCGCTGCATCTGGAAGTTTGTGCTCAGATTGGTCGTGAACGAAGGTTTCAATCCCGGGTTACCCATGTTGATGCTCAGCGGGTTGGTATCGTCGTAGATGTCGAGCAACTGTGTGATGCTGGGTTGGCTTGTAGACCCACGGAACGTCACCTGCAGATTGGTTTGCTGATTGAAACGATAGCGCATGTTGAGCGTCGGCGAGATGTTGGTCACCGTGCGAATGGTATCGACAGGTACGCCTAGATACTGCTGCACAAAGTGTGAGTGCTGCGGCTGTAGCGAGACGCCCACATTCATGTTATACTTCTCACGAACCACTCGCAACTGCAAGTCGATGTTCTGATTGTCCTCGGTGCGTTCGGAGAAACGGCTCAGCTGCGTCGAGAGATAGTCTTCGTAGGGGTTGTCGAGATAGCCGAAAAGGCGTGTCCAATCGCGATAGCCATTCAGCACTTCAGCAAAGGCAGCATCGTTGTAATCAGGGAAGTCGTAGGTGCTGGGGTCGTTCTTCTGATGGCTATGCTGGAAGTTGTAGTTCAACTGCAGATAGATGCCTTCAACGCCCACGCGCCGACGGTTGCCACCACCACCACGACCGCCCCAACCGAACGGACCGAAGCCCTCACGACTAAGCGTGTCCTCGGGTTCAGGCTTCCTCTTGAAAATGTAGAGAGGTTCCGTGTAGGTGGCTCCCAGCGAGTAGCTGAAGTTGTCGCTGGGCGAAGCCGTGTAGCGGTTAGTCTGATAGGTGGAATCGTTGCCGAAGCGGTCGGGAGTCTGATAGAGCCGCACCATCGAGAGATTGGCATTGCGGTTGTTGACGTCCCGATAGTTGATGTTTGAACTGATGGCTACGTTACGACCTTTGTTGCCAAAACGGCGATAGAGCTGTAGCTGCGAACTGACATTCTTGTTCTCGCCGTAACCCATCGATTTGTTCTGACGGCCGTTCACAATGAGATTCTCCTCATCCATCTTCTCAATTCCTTCCTCGCTCAGCGGGTCGGTGACGTAGTCGAAAGGATCAGCATTGAACGATGCCGATCGCTGCCAACTGCGACTGTCGTTGGACGAGAAACTCAAGTTCGGACGGAAAGAGAGGGTGGTGAGCGAGTCGATGGTCCATTGAAGGTTCATGTTGCCCGTCCAGCTGTTGTTGCGCGAATAGCTTTGGCTGACATTGTTCGAAAAGGCACCGCCGCGCGTGTTGACGAAGTTCTCCGACCCTGTGCGGCTCCAGTTGTCGGAACCGCTATGCGTCCAAGTTACACGGCCGCTTACTCTCAAGTCCTTGTTGTTCTCGTAGCTGATGTCGAGGGCGGCTGTTTTCGTGTTGCGTTGGCCGTTGCCGTTGCCACGACCACGTCCGCCACGACCCGAGAAGTTTCGGTCGTTCACGTTGTTGGCATTGCCCATGAACGTATAGCGCATCGCACCAAACGGCTTCATCGCAGTCAAGCGAATACCATATCGGTGGTCGGTACCGTAGCCCACGTCGGGGTTCATCTGCAGGCCGTTGCGGGCACTACGCTTCGTCACAAATTCCAACACGAAGTCGTCGTTGCCGTCGTCGACACCCGTCAGTCGCGAGAGGTCGCTCTTCTCGTCGTAGGCTTTCACCTTGTCAATTACATACGAGGGCAGGTTCTTCATGACGGCATCGTTATTACCCGTCATGAAGTCACGGCCATCCATCTTGAATTTCTTCACGTTCTTGCCGTTGATGCTGATGCCGCCGTTATCGTCGACCTTCGCACCAGGAAGCATTTCCACCAACGCTTCGATGACCGATCCTTCGGGAACGCTGAAGGCGTCTGCATTATAAACGACGGTATCGTCCTTCACCACCATCTTTGGAACATTGGCCGTCACGATGGCTTCGTCGAGTTGAACAGCATCGGCCTCGAGCCGGATGTCGCCTACAGAAAGGGCTTGTCCGCGCTCCTTCGTAAGATTCTTTGTGTAAGTCTGATAGCCCAAATAAGTGGCTTTGAGCAGATAGGAACCCGCCGAAACTGATGAGAACGTAAAACGTCCATTGCCATCGGTGAACACTCCGCTGACAAAGGTGGTGTCTTGTGATTGACGCTTCGTTGTGAGCTTGTAAAGTTGTAGGGTAGCCTTCTCGAGTGCATTACCTTCTGCATTGTCGACAACGCGTCCATACAGCGATTCTCTCTGGGCGGCTATGGGCAACACACTCAGAATAAATATTAATATGGTGTATAGACGTCGAAAATGCATGCGAGTAACATTCAATCTTTTTACATTAGATGCAAAAAGGTAGAAAATGTTTAATAAAAATTTACGAATTAAACGTTTTTAACTAAAAAGAATGGGGGAGACTTGTCGTTTTTATGTTGGATGTTGTACAAAGCATTGCTCCATAACGTAAGGAGCAATGCTCTGTAATGTAAGGAGCAATGCTCTGTAGCATAAGGAGCAATGCTCTGTAGCATAAGGAGCAATGCTCTGTAGCATAAGGAGCAATGCTCTGTAGCATAAGGAGCAATGCTCTGTAACATAAGGAGCAATACTCTATATAAAAATCTAAATGTTACTTATGGAATACGATGCACGACCAGCCGTTTTCAGATGATGTGCTGATAAGTTGCAAACTGTGTTTTGTGGCCTCGCCGATGAGCTGTGGGCAGTCATCGTCGTAGAAGCCGCTGAGAATCAGAACGCCATTGGAGGCCATCACGTCGCAGAAGTGGCCCATGTCAGCCAGGAGGACGTTTCGATTGATATTGGCAACAATCACATTGAAAACACCGCTGACGTGCGAGAGCACACGCGAGTCGCCCTGCAACACTTCCATGTTTTCAACCTGATTCAGCGTAGCGTTGTGAAGACTATTCTCAACGCTCCATTCGTCGATGTCATAGCCTACAACCTCTTTTGCTCCACATTTCGAGGCGACGATGCCGAGAATGCCTGTGCCACAACCGCAGTCGAGCACACGCTTGCCTTTCAGGTCGAGTTTCAGCAACGTGCCAACCACGAGTCGAGTGGTGCTATGTGTACCTGTGCCAAAAGCCATGCGGGTCTCGATGCCGATGCGAAGGGGAGCAATGAGCGACGAGAGAGGCGTGTTGCCCTGCTGGCGTGCGTCGTAGATGACACATTGATCGCCGATGAAGATCGGGTCGAAGCCCTCCATCTCCCAAGTCTCGTTCCAGTCTTTTTGTTCGGCTTTCTCGATGGTGTAGCTGATGATTGCCTCGCTAATGGGGAACTCGCTGATGGCTTGCTCAAGGCTGACTTTGTCGAGCAAATCGGTTTGCACATAGCCGACGATGCCGTCTTCGGTATCCTCAAACGACTCAAATCCTGCTTCGGCCAAAGCGTCGGCCAACAGCTCGCGCGAAGGCTGCAACAGTTCCTCGTTGCATGTGATTTTAAAGGTTGCGGCGAAGTAATTCATGACATTTGCGTTAAATTTCTCTGCAAATTTAGTTAAAAATAGGGAAAAACCTATCATCGTTTAGGGTTTTTCCTTAATTTTGCATTAAAAATAGTGGTATTTTTGCATCGTGATAGAGTGAAATGGCCAAAATAAAGGCCAAAACAAGGTGAAAAAGTAACAAAGTGACAAGGTAACAAGATAATTTGAAACTAGAAACTTGAGACTGGAAACTTTGAACCTGAAGTTCTCTTCACAACGTGATCATTAACGGAATAATAATTAAAAAAGGAGTAAGAAAATGAAGATGAAGAAATTATTTCTGCTTTTCGTCCTTGCTGGAGCGATGCCACTCTCGATGATGGCTCAGGACGACGACCTTTACTTCACCCCTTCGAAGAAGGCCGCGAAGACGAGCTCCTCAGTTGAAAATAAACCTGCATACTATGTAGGCAGCAATCGTGATGTCGATGAGTATAACCGTCGTGGCAAGTTCCGCAGCACCTATCAGAAGATAGGCGTTGACTCGCTTGGCAACGACATCATCGAATTCCAGGCTGGCACAGGCATCTATCCCGACTCCACGTATGTGGATACGATGTGGGTGTCTCCCAAGAAGAAGTATCAGGATGATGAGGATTATGCCTACAGCCGCCGCATGAGCCGCTGGGATGGTTATTACGGCTGGTACGATCCTTGGTTCTACGGCCATTGGGGCTATCGTCCCTGGGGCTACTGGGGCTGGTATGATCCTTGGTACTATAGCTACTACGGCTGGTACGATCCCTGGTACTATGGCTACTACGGATATCCTTGGTATTATGGTTGGGGACCTTATGATCCCTGGTACTACGGCTATTATGGTTACGGCTGGGGTGGCTACTCGGGTGGCACGTACTACGGAACAGGCGTGAGCGGCACGCGCAATCACGGTCTCGCTTCCTACAACGCACCTCGTGGCACGTTCAACGGTAGTTCTCGTACCTTCTCAAGCGGTACGTTTGGCGGTTCGCGCTCGGGCAGTTTCGGCTCGCGTAACTCTAGCAGCACGGCTTCGTCGAACAACGGCATCAGAGTTTCGCGTGGCAACCGCTCCTATAGCAATTCGAATGGAAACTTCGGCGGCTCTCGCTCTACCTACACTCCGTCCAACAGTAGCTCTTCGCCTAGCTACAGCGCTCCCGCGCAGTCGTCAGGCAGCAGCTATAGCGGTGGCGGCGGCGGTGGCGGCACCTTCGGCGGCTCTCGCTCTGGTGGCGGTGGCGGCGGTGGTTCGCGCTCCGGTGGCGGCGGCTTCGGTGGCAGACGTTAATTCACTCTTCGTCATCAAGTGGCAAAGTAATGAAATGGCTTAATAATAAATAATGTGACAATAATAACTCGATAGAACTATGAAGAAATATATGATGATTGTAGCAATGGCACTCGCAACGGTGCCTATGCTCGCACAGGAAACCTACGAGAATGCAAAGGTTTCGGCACAAGACCTGAACGGTACGGCCCGCTATGTGGGTATGGGTGGTGCAATGGAGGCACTCGGTGCCGATATCTCGACCATCTCTACCAACCCTGCTGGTATCGGACTCTTCCGCAAATCGGCTGTCAGCACATCGTTCGGCATCGTATCGCAGCAGGACGGTCAGGAGTTTGCTGAGGGAAACAAGACCAACATGAGCTTCGACCAGATTGGCTTCGTCTATTCTGCTCGCTCAGGAATGAACTCGTATCTGAACTTCGGCTTCAACTACCACAAGAGCCGTAACTTCGACTACATTCTATCGGCTGCTGATGGTCTGCACAATGCATCACAGAACAAGCTCACGTATGCAAAGCAGAAGAACGGTCTGCTCTTCCCTGCCAATGCAGATGGTGTGCCTGATTTCAGCAATCCCTATGTGTCGTGCAACCAACTCGACGACATCTACGCCCGTAACTTGAACTATGACACCGATGAGAACATGTGGTTCTACGATCCTGCCACGAGCTATACACTCGACCGCGCCCACAAGGGTTATGTAGGTCAGTATGACTTCAACATCAGCGGGAACATCAACGACCGCGTTTATCTCGGATTGACCGTCGGACTGAGCGACATCAACTATCGTCACTATGGCGAATACACAGAGCAGTTGCAGGGCCCCAACGGCAACTATGCGATGACGGTGGCCGATGAGCGCAAGATCGATGGTTCGGGTGCCAGCCTCACGGCAGGTGTCATCTTCCGTCCGGTTGAGACGTCGCCGTTCCGTGTAGGTCTTTCGGTTGCCACACCTACCTGGTATGACATGGAGTCCAGCAACTACACGCGAGTACAGGACAACATGGGTGCCAGCGTCGACAATAGCGAGACCTATGAGTTCAAGCTCTACACACCTTGGAAGTTCGGTCTGAGTCTCGGCCACACCGTTGGTAACTACCTCGCCCTCGGTGCCAGCTATGAGTATGCCAACTATGCACATCTTGATTCGCGCTATAAGACCGGCAGCTACTATGACTATTGGTATGGCGACTACTACGATGAGAGCGAGAGCGATCGTGAGATGAACAACCACACGAAGGAGACCCTGAAGGGTGTTTCGACGCTGAAGCTCGGATTGGAATACAAGCCCGATCCCGCCATTGCCGTACGCTTCGGTTACAACTACGTCAGCCCGATGTACAAGCTCGAAGGCTACAAGGATGGCACCATTGCCAGCGACGGCAGCTACTATAGCTCAGCTACCGACTACACCAACTGGAAGGGCACCAACCGCATCACTTGCGGTGTGGGCTATACTACCGGTCATTTCAACCTCGATGTTGCTTATCAGTACAGCGCCACCGATGGTGAGTTTGCTCCCTTCATGAACTACTGGGACGATGTGACCAGCGAAGACGACAACGTAGCTAACGTGGTGAACGTCTCCAACAAGCGTCATCAGCTGATGGTAACGCTGGGCTATAAGTTCTAAAAGAGAATGACGCCTTGAAAGGTTAACAAATCAAAAATCGGCGGAATTTATCTTTATTATTGTGAAAAATATGCAGATTTATTTGCATGGAACGAAAAAATGACTAACTTTGTAACGATTCTACACGTTGGTGTAGTAATCTTATTAGAATATTAGTTTTTTTAGTGGTTAATTTAGTTTTAGTAAGTATTTTGGGAGCCTGTCGTGAGACAGGCTCTTTTTTTGTTGTAAAAAACGCTAAAAAGTCATGCCGACGTTGCTTACTATACATGTTTTTTATTACCTTTGTAGAAAATTTCGTAAAACGCAATGAAAATGAAATCATTCTCAAGACTTCTGCTGGCGTTGCTGCTGATGAGTAGCTCGCTGGCTGTGTGTGCTCAGAAATCTCACAAAAGGGAATTCCGAGGAGCTTGGATACAATGTGTTAACGGACAGTTCCTGGGCATGGGAACCCAGAAGATGCAGCAGACGCTCACGTCTCAGCTCAATGAGTTGCAACGCGACGGCGTCAACGCCATCATCTTCCAAGTACGACCGGAGTGCGACGCCCTCTACAAGAGCAGCCTTGAACCTTGGAGCCGTTTCCTCACCGGTCAGCAGGGACAGGCCCCGTCGCCCTACTGGGATCCTTTGGAGTGGATGGTGAACGAGTGCCACAAGCGCGGTATGGAGATTCATGCTTGGATTAATCCCTATCGTGCAAAGACCAAGACCACCACAGCCCTTGCCATGAACCACGTGGGCGTGCAGCACCCAGAGCGTACCTTCAACTACGACGGACAGCTGTTGCTGAATCCTGGTATGCCTGAGAATCGCAAGTATATTTGCAACGTCGTGCAGGACATCGTGCGCCGATACGACATCGACGGCCTCCATATCGACGACTACTTCTATCCTTATCCCGTAGCCGGGCAGCAGATTCCCGATGATGCCGAATATGCGAAGTATCGCAATGGCATCCGCGATCGTGGCGACTGGCGCCGCTACAACGTGAATCTCTTCATCGAGCAGCTATCGAAAGCCATCAAGGAAGTGAAGCCTTGGGTGAAATTCGGAGTGTCGCCATTCGGCATTTATCGCAACAAGCAGAGTGATCCGAAGATGGGAAGCGAGACAGCCGGCCTGCAAAACTATGACGACCTCTATGCTGATGTGCTGCTTTGGGTGAACAAGGGTTGGATTGACTATTGCGTGCCGCAGATCTACTGGGAGATAGGACACAGGACAGCCGACTATAAGACGCTCATCACTTGGTGGAACCGCTATGCTGCCAACCGTCCGTTGTTCATCGGTGAGGACGTGGAACGTACGGTGAAATATCCCGATCCCAGCAATCCCAACAGCCACCAGATGCCGGCTAAGTATCGCCTGCATCAGCAGATGAGAAATGTCAACGGAACGGTGCTCTGGTATGCAAAGGCGGTAGTCGACAACGTGGGCAACTACGGAACTGTCTTGCGCCAGTCGTATTGGAAGAATCCCGCTTTGCCGCCGTTGATGACTTTCCTCGACGATAAGGCTCCGAAGAAGGCAAAGAAGGTGAAGGCACATTGGTCGCCACAAGGCTATTTCCTCACATGGGGTAAGCCCTCAGGGAGAAAATGGGGCGACGACGTCAATCGCTATGTGGTGTATTGCTTCGAGAATGGCGAACCCATCGACCTGACGAATCCTGATAAGATTAAGGCCGTTACCTACGGAACAAGCTACAAGCTGCCTTACGATGGTGGCCATCATCGCTACACCTACGTGGTCACAGCACTCGACAGAGTGGGCAATGAGAGCAAGGCCGTGAAGAAAAAGGTGAAACTTTAACTCTTGCGTAGGGGGCTTTCCCTACACGAAAATAAACATGTGGCATTGTAACGCATCAAGTCGTTCACAATGCCACATTTCTTATGATGTTATTAAATGATTGCTGATGTGTGTTGATAGTCTGTTTTCAACTGCACATTAGTCCTTGAACAAATCGTCGAGGAATGCATCAAGGTCCTCGTCGAGACCTGTCATCAGGTCGCCGCCAATGATGACCGTATCGTCATCAGCCAGGTATAGCTCGGCAATAGGCTCCTTGTCGTCGTCTTCCAGTACGAAGTTATAGGGCTTCAGAATGCCCATGTTGTCGACAATCTTGTTGTTGCGCTTCAGTTCGTTGCGCAAGATGATCGTCACAGAGTCATAGAAATTCTCATCCTTATTGTCGATCCATTGTTCGATGACGCAACGATTGATTTCCTGATCTTCATCATCGAAGGCAAGCAACTCGCCGCTGTCTTGCGACACGCGGAGATGAATGTCGGTGAGGATGCTCGTCTCTTCGTTGGCAGGAAACTTCTGCGCGATCTTTCTGATGGCTCGCTCAATCTGTTGGATGGTTTGTTCCGTAGGTTTCATATCAATACTCTTTTTTACTAAGGTTGCATCTGATTGCAGTTGCAAATATACGCTAATTCATCGGAATGGCAAAACAAATTCCGTAAAAACTTGCGTTCGGGGTCACTTTTTTTCGTTTCTCAGCACATCGTGTAGGTCTATCATCCAGCGTTGCGAGGCTGTCGTGTAAACGGCATTGAGGCTGAAATGCCCTTTGTTGACGAGTCTTGCCGCCTTGCCGATGGTGTCGGTGAGCAGATAGTTATGGACGGTGAGGGGGATGCGAGCCGTCGAGTCGTTCAGAAATTCTATCTCGCCGATTTCGTAGGAAGGTCTCTCTTCTTGTTGGTTCAACTGGTCAACATCGTCTTGTGTGAGCTGGCTGGCACAGAGCTTCAGCCATTGTTCCGACTGAGGAGTGGTAAACCGCAACGCTTGATGATACTGCCAATTATAATAATAGGTGGCAAACGAGTCGACGGTCTGCACGAGTTTCTTCTCGCTGGCACCGGAATACTCGCTGCAAGCAGTTGTCAAAAAGATTGCTGCCGACAGTCCGAACACCAGGAAAAGCCTGTGCCTGATGGGGTGAGATGTGATAATCATGTTTAAAAACATTTAATTTAGGACAAAGGTAAGAAAAACTTTTGGTAAATTCAAGCGATTTACGTAATTTTGTACGTAAAATACTACGAAGATGCTGAATTTCATCTCTTTGGGAAGTGGAAGCAGCGGAAACTGCTATCTGCTCTATACGGAAAACGACGCATTACTCATTGACCTTGGCATTGGGACGCGTACGCTCCGAAAATACTTCAGGGAGTATGGCTTACCCCTGTCGCGTGTGAAGCATATCCTCATCACGCACGATCATGCCGACCACGTGAAGTCGGTCGGTAAAATAAGCCATGACTTGGAACTCCCTGTCTACACGACCCGCGATGTCCACAAAGGCATCGATGGGAACTATTGTGTGCGTTGCAAGGTGCCTTCAACGCTGGTGAAGATTATTGAGAAGGACGTGCCTGTTGAGATTGGTGATTTCCTCGTAACCCCTTTCCGCGTGCCTCATGATAGCACCGACAACGTGGGCTATCGCATTGAGTGTCAGGGCGTTGTATTCTGCATGATGACCGACGTAGGCTTCCTGAGCGATGAGATGAAGCCGATGATTAGCGATGCAAACTATCTTGTTTTGGAAGCCAACTACGATGAAGAGATGCTGAAGGCAGGCCCTTACCCCGAACACTTGAAGGCAAGAATCGTGGGAACGGGCGGCCATCTGTCGAACGTGGAATGTGGAAAGGCTTTGGCTGAGAATGCTTCGCCTGCGTTGCGACATGTGTGGCTGTGCCACCTCAGCGAAGAAAACAATCATCCGGAGCTTGCCCGCAAGACCGTTGAACAGGTGTTGCGCAGCTATGGAATCGCGCCTGGCAAGGACTTCGAACTAGATGTGCTGAAGCGAAAGATGCCAACGGGCATATTCGAGCTGGTCCGCGGAAGTTCTCCAACAGAACAGATGCTCTTCACGAATGAAGAGATGGGGCGCGGGAAGCTATAGCGAAAGACCACAAGCTATAGCGAGAGATAATATCCCAATTTGTAGAGTTTAAGTTGGAGAAGCGACGGTGTGCGTCCGCACAAGTTGTTTCTCCAACTTTTTTTCATCCTATTATATATAAAGAGGTATGGATTCGCAAGATGCCATTTTCTCATGTTTGCAGCTACATCGAGCATTCGCGAGTAACCAGTCAGGTCGTCAGCGAATTCGTGAAGCGTCTGCAGGGCCTCTTCGGTTTTTTCAACAAACCGCTCGTTGCTATCAAAGCGGTCGAAGAGTACGGGATTATCGATGTGCTCGATGCTGACGCCTGCCAGCTGCAACTGCTTGCCCATGAGTACATCCTCATAGCCATAACGGTGGAAGCGCGTGTCGAGCGGGTGGGCGAGATATTGGCTTCGTGCCATCAGGAAATTCGACGTGTGGAAGTTCTGGTAGGGAGCAGCCTCGCGGCTCTTCAGCGAGAAACTCGCCTGGGCAGCCTTCTCGTAGCGATAGCGCAGATTGTTATTCTGTCCTTCATCATCCGTCAGCCTGTAACCACCGCAGACCACATCAGCTTCTGTTTCCAAATATCGCTTCAGAAACTCATCGTTGCCAATACTCATCCCACTATCGATGAACAGCAACCAGTCGTAGGCGGCTATCGAAGCCAGGAAATTACGGATGGCAGCTCTGCCCACATTCTCCTTTCTGACGATGTATCGGCAATGGGGCAGGAGGTTGATGGCATCGTTAGCAGCCATCGCATCGGCATCGGTAGAACCGTCGTCGGCCACCACGATTTCATACGACAAACCCTCTATCTGGCTGGCTTGTCGCTGAAGCTCCTTCACAACGTCCTTGCATACGTCGTTGAAAGTAGGTATGAGTATTGATAGTTCGCGTTTCAAAGCTGTTCGTTAAAGTTTTTCTTTAAGATACTTTCCCGTAAGACTTTCCTTACATTTGGCAACCTCCTCCGGTGTTCCGGCACATACAATGCTACCTCCCTTGTTGCCACCGTCGGGACCCAGGTCGATGATGTGATCGGCACACTTGATGACTTCCATGTTATGCTCGATGACGATGATGCTATGTCCGCGTTCGATGAGTGCATCGAAGGCAGCCAGCAGGCGCTTGATGTCGTGAAAATGCAGACCGGTTGTTGGCTCGTCGAAGATGAAGAGGGTGGGGTCCTGCCGCTCCTGGCCGATGAAATACGCCAACTTTACACGCTGGTTTTCACCTCCCGAGAGGGTGGAAGAACTCTGACCCAACTTGATATATCCCAAGCCTACATCGGCAAGCGGTTTCAGTCGGTCGACAATCTGCTTTGTCAGCGCTTTGTCTTTGTCGTCGTTGCCGTCGAAGAACTCGATGGCCTCGGCAACCGACATATTCAAAATGTCGTCGATATTCTTTCCCTTGTATCGTACATCCAGGATGTCTTGTTTGAAACGATGTCCGTGACAGGCTTCGCATTCCAGCACAAGATCGGCCATGAACTGCATCTCGACATTGATGACGCCGGCTCCCTTACACATCTCGCAACGGCCTCCGTCGGTATTGAACGAGAAGTATTGTGGCGAGAAGTTCATCTGCTTGGCCAATGGCTGCTCGGCAAGCAACTGGCGGATGCTGTCGTAAGCCTTTACGTAGGTTGCCGGATTCGAGCGAGTGCTCTTGCCAATTGGGTTCTGGTCGACCATCTCCACGTGCGAGATGTGTTGCCAGTCGCCCTCCAAAGCGATGTATTCGCCAGGCAGTTCAGCCACTTCGTCGAGGTGCCGCTTCAGGGCAGGGTAGAGGATGCCCTTCACCAGCGACGACTTACCGCTGCCGCTCACGCCCGTCACGACTGTTAAGGTGTTCATCGGGAAGCTCACGTCGATGCCACGCAGGTTGTTCATGCGACAGCCTTTCAGCTTGATGGCCATGTTCCACGAGCGCCGTGACTTCGGTACATCGATGGTCTCGCGGCCAGCCAGATAGTCGAGTGTGTGTGAGCGGTTGTCGTCGCCCAACTTATTGATATCAATATCTTTCGTATAGCCTTCGAAGACTACTTCTCCACCGTGCCGGCCCGCATCAGGACCGATGTCGATGAGGTAGTCGGCAGCACGCATGATTTCCTCGTCGTGCTCCACCACGATAACGGTATTGCCCAGCGACTGCAGTTCCTTCAGCACGTGGATGAGTCGTGCGGTGTCGCGGCTGTGAAGGCCGATGCTGGGTTCGTCGAGGATGTAGAGTGAGCCTACGAGCGACGAACCGAGCGATGTGCAAAGGTTGATGCGCTGACTTTCACCACCACTTAACGTGTTGGAAGCGCGATTTAGCGTGAGGTAGTTGAGTCCCACTTCAGAAAGGAAACCCAGTCGGCTCTTGATCTCCGTGAGCAAGCGGCGCGAAATCTCGGCTTCATGCTCGCTGAGCTCCAGCATCTCAAACCATGTGCGCAGATTGCCGATAGGCATCTCCACGAGGTCGGCGATGCTCTTTCCGCCAATCTTCACCCAAGTGGCTTCCTCTTTCAGGCGAGTGCCGTGACAAAGTGGGCAGACGGTCTTGCCGCGATAACGGCTCAGCATCACTCGATACTGTATCTTGTATTGGTTCTCCTTCACCATCTGGAAGAAGGCGTCAATGGATACTTGCTCGTGGATGTCGCGTTTGCGCTCAGAGGGCAGGCCGTGCCAGAGCATATCCTTCTCGCTTTGCGACAGCTCATAGTAGGGTTTGAAGATGGGGAAGTCGTCCTTTGCTGCCCTGCGGCAGAACTCATCCTTCCACATGCCCATCTTGTCGCCGTGCCAACATTGCACGCAGCCGTCGTAGACGCTCAACGATGAATTAGGTATAACGAGTTTCTCGTCGATGCCGATGATGCGACCGAAGCCCTCGCACTCAGGGCAAGCTCCCAGCGGTGAGTTGAATGAGAACATCTGGTCGCTGGGCTCGTCGAACGTAATGCCATCGGCCTCGAAGCGAGTTGAGAAGTCGTAGGCCAGTCCCGATGGAAGAAACACCAGCCGGCACATGCCGTTGCCTTCATACATGGCCGTCTCAGCGGAGTCGGTGAGTCGGGAGATGGCATCGCGAGAGAAGTCCACCTTCAGTCGGTCGATGAGTAGCCACAACGTTTCATCGGCAGGTAGGTTCTCGGGCTCTGTCGATTCCAAATACTCATCGATGCGACGAGGCTCGTTGTTCAGCCAGAGTCGGGCATAGCCTTGCTGAATCTCCATCTCCAACTGGCGTCGGATGGTTCGTCCTTCCACCACATGGAGTGGGGCGAGGATGACGAAGCGCGTCCCCTCTGAATACTGACGGGTGCAGTCCACGATGTCTTCGGCCGAGTGCTTCTTCACTTCCTGTCCGCTGATGGGTGAGTAGGTTCGGCCGATGCGTGCAAACAGCAGCCGCAGATACTCATAGATCTCAGTTGATGTTCCCACCGTGGAGCGAGGATTACGGGCAATGGTTTTCTGCTCGATGGCGATGGCTGGCGGCAGACCTTTGATAAAGTCGCACTCGGGTTTGCTCATGCGCCCGAGGAACTGCCGTGCATACGACGACAGCGATTCCACATATCGGCGCTGTCCTTCAGCATAGAGCGTGTCGAAGGCCAGCGACGACTTGCCGCTGCCGCTGACGCCTGTCACGGTGATGAGTTGATTGCGCGGGATTTTCAAGCTGATATTCTTCAGGTTGTTCACCCGTGCACCTTTTATCTCGATGTATTTTTCCATTTCTTTTGCAAAGATACGAATAAGCGAGGAGAAAACCAAAAGAATTTTGACTTTTCTCGAGAGGAAGTATCTTCGACGCAAGTCAATGATACAAAAAAGTTGAGAGTTGTGAGCGGAGAGTCGAAAGTTTTTTTGTTTCTTTGTCATACTTTTTTTGAACCATCTTTACAAATGTCTGTCGCCGTCGCGATGCATTCTAGAAAAAAGAGAAGTGAATTGCAGGCGATTTTTGATAAAATTGCTCTTATCCTGCGACCACAATGCCCCTGAAAAGTGTGAGCATGGGACCAGCGGAGCTGAATTGATGCCCCAAAATTGCAAAAGCATAGCTCTAGCACCTCCAGAGCTATGCTCCCGACCTTCTAGAGCTATGCTCCCGAGTGTGTGGAGCTATGCTCTACGACCTCCAGAGCTATGCTTTTGGAGGCTGGGAGCAACGCTTTCGGCGGCTGGTTTCATTGCTCCGGCGCTCGTAGAACATGTTAGTTGGCGTGTGAAATGATTGTTCTTGGGCTCAAAAAGCATGCTTTTGAGGGGCAAAAAGGCATCAAATCAAGGTCGCAGAAACGCTTTCTAAGCGTAACCGATTGATTCTCAAAGAGTTGCGAAGTTGCTCAAAAACGGCCGTTTTTCGGGCAAATGAGCAGTTGAAAGATTCTACGCGATTCTCAGAGGCGATTTTCGACCAATTATTTTTACATCTCGTCTTTCTCTTTGATTCGTGTATTTTTGATTTGAGAAACTTTTTTAATATTATTTAGTTTCATTCCTTCGCTGCATTGTGAAGATTGTTGTAATTTTGCACTAAAATTGTAAAAAACAAATTATAGTATAGAAATTATGGCAGAATCTATCGACATCCGCGAACTGAACATGCGGATAGAACAAGAAAGCGGCTTCGTCACCAATTTGGTGACAGGTATGAATCGTGTTATCGTTGGACAGCGACACCTCATCGACTCGCTGCTCATCGGATTGCTCAGCGACGGACACATCCTGCTCGAGGGTGTGCCAGGACTGGCTAAGACGTTGGCTATCAAGACGCTGGCGCAACTCGTCGATGCCGGCTACAGCCGCATACAGTTCACCCCCGACCTGCTTCCGGCCGACGTGGTGGGAACAATGGTCTACTCACAGAAGGACGAGAACTTCCAGGTGAAGCGTGGCCCCGTGTTTGCAAACTTCGTGCTCGCCGACGAAATCAACCGTGCCCCGGCAAAGGTGCAGAGTGCTCTGCTCGAAGCCATGCAGGAGCATCAGGTCACCATTGGTGAGAAGACGTTCCCGCTTCCCAATCCGTTCCTTGTGATGGCCACGCAAAACCCCATCGAGCAGGAAGGCACCTATCAGCTCCCTGAGGCACAAGTGGACCGTTTCATGCTGAAGGTGGTCATCGGATATCCCTCGCTTGAGGAGGAGAAACTCATCATCCGTGAGAATCTGGCCGGACAGCTGCCTGAGGTGAAGCCCGTCACCACGGCCGACGAAATCCTTCGTGCCCGTCGTGTGGTGGGTGATGTATACATCGATGAGAAGATAGAGCAATACATCGCCGACATCGTCTTTGCTACCCGTTATCCCGACCGCTACGGCCTGCCCGAGGTGAAGGACATGATTACCTTTGGTGGTTCGCCGCGTGCCAGCATCAATCTGGCCAAGGCTGCCCGCGCCTATGCCTTCATCAAGCGTCGCGGCTATGTGGTGCCCGAGGATGTGCGTGCCGTTGCTCACGACGTTTTGCGTCATCGCATCGGCCTGAGCTACGAAGCCGAGGCCAGCAACATCACGAGCGAGGAAATCGTCTCGAAGGTCATCAACAAGGTTGAAGTTCCCTAAGCTTTACAAGCCTGGAAAGCCTAGAAATCTAGAAAAGCCTAGAGTATCTAGAACATCTGGTAAAGAATGGAGACATCAGAATTAATCAAGAAAGTCAGGAAGATTGAGATCAAGACGCGCGGCTTGAGCTCGAACATCTTTGCAGGTCAGTATCACTCTGCCTTCAGAGGACGTGGTATGGCCTTCTCTGAGGTGCGCGAGTACCAGTTCGGCGACGACGTGCGCGACATCGACTGGAATGTAACTGCCCGCTTCCATCGCCCTTATGTGAAGATTTTCGAAGAGGAGCGCGAGCTGACGGTGATGCTTTTGGTCGACGTCAGCGGTTCGCTCGACTTCGGAACCACGAAGCAGATGAAGCGCGATATGGTCACCGAGATTGCTGCCACACTGGCGTTCTCGGCCATTCAGAACAACGATAAGATTGGCGTCATCTTCTTCTCTGACCGCATAGAAAAATACATTCCGCCCAAGAAAGGCCGCAAGCACATCCTCTACATCATTCGCGAGATGCTCGACTTTAAGTCGGAAAGCCGTCGCACGGATGTTAGCCAGGCTGTGGAATTCCTTTCGCAGGTCATGAAGCGCCGATGCACCACATTCCTGCTCAGCGACTTCTACGAGCAACCCGACGTGGCTGCCGACGGCTCGAAGCTGGAGCATGCGCTCACCATCGGCAACCGGAAGCACGACATCGTGGCCATACAGGTCTACGACCCGCGAGCCAAGACGCTTCCCGATATCGGCCTGATGAAGGTTCGCGATGCTGAGACGGGACACGAGATGGTGATCGACACCAGTTCAAAGAAGCTGCGACTTGCCCACACCAGGTATTTCATGGAGCGGCAGGCGCACTTGCGCGACATCTTTACAAAGACCAACGTCGACTGGACCTCGGTCGCCACAAACGAAGACTACGTGAAAGCCCTCATGGTGCTCTTTAAACAAAGAGGATGAGAAGGCTTGAACGATAAAACAAAACTACAGAACAAACAAGCAAGAAAGTTGAAAAAGATAGTTGCTATCATAGGTTTTCTAGCGCTTCTCGCCGTACAGACACAGGCGCAAGGCGTGCAGGTAGAGCAGAAGCTTGATTCGGTCAACGGCATCTTCATTGGCCAGCAGGCTCACATGACGGTTGCCGTAACGGCCGAGAAGGACGCTAAGGTTGCCTTCCCTGCTTGGAAGCCGATGTCGTACCTGGTGCCGGGCGTGGAGTTGTTGGCTGTGGAGGGCGACACCGTCGATGCCGACAACGGCCGACAGACCATTCGCCGTCGCCTCACCATCACCAGCTTCGACGAGAATCTGTATCCGATTCCACCTGTGGAAGTGAAGGTTGGCGGAAAGGCTTACACGGGAAGTCAGCTGGCTTTGAAGGTTGTCACCGTCGATGTCGACACGCTGCATCCCAACCAGTTCTACCCGCCAAAGGACGTGCAGAAGAACCCGTTCCTATGGAGTGAGTGGCGTACACCATTTCTGTTGAGCCTGCTCTTCATCGCCCTACTGGCCTTGGCCCTGTGGCTCTATCTGCGTCTGAAGGCCAACAAGCCCATCATCACGAGCATACGCATCATCAAGAAGGTGCTGCCTCACCAGAAGGCCATGAAGGCCATCGACGAAATCAAGGCCGAACACATGACGGCTTCTGAGGACCAGAAGGAATACTACACGCGTCTTACCGACACTCTGCGTCAGTATATCCGCGAGCGCTTCGGCTTCAACGCGATGGAGATGACCACTTCGGAAATCATCTTCCACCTGCAGGAATCGGGCGACAGCACGATGATTGCCGAGCTGAAAGACCTCTTCGAAACTGCCGACCTCGTGAAGTTCGCCAAGTACTCCACGCTCATGGGTGAGAACGATATGAACCTCGTGAATGCCATCAACTTCATCGACCTGACGAAGCTCGAAGGACAGCCCACCGAGGAGCGCGTCGTTCCGCAACTCACCGAGGGCGATAAGAAGACCCGTAAGAACCGCATCACAATCAAGGCCCTGCTGTGGACCATAGCCGTTGTCGACACCGCTCTGATTGTGTATGTCCTCTATGCGATCATGCAGCTGCTGTTCTGACCTGTCAGTTCTTAAAGCAGATGTTCCGACCAATAAACTGAAAGAAGAAAAATGGAATTTGCAAACAAAGAATATTTCCTGCTACTGCTCCTGCTCATACCTTATCTAATATGGTATGTAGGCTATCGGAAGAAGAGCGAACCCACCATTCAGCTCAGCGACACCTATGCTTATCTGAAGGCGCCGAAGAGCTGGCGCATGCGCATGATGCATCTGCCCATGCTGTTGCGACTGCTCACCTTCGTCCTGCTTGTGGTGGTGTTGGCACGTCCCCAGACACGCAACTCTTGGGACCAGCGTACCACAGAGGGTATCGACATCATGTTGGCAATGGACGTTTCAACATCGATGCTGGCCGAAGACCTGAAGCCTAATCGCATGGAGGCAGCCAAGAGCGTAGCGGCAGAATTCATCTCGGGTCGTCCGAACGACAATATCGGTCTGACCATCTTCGCCGGCGAGGCGTTCACACAATGTCCGATGACCACCGACCACACATCTCTTCTCAACCTGTTGCAAGGCGTGCGTACCGACATCACAGCAACTGGCCTGATGAGCGACGGTACGGCTGTCGGCATGGGTTTGGCTAACGCCGTTTCCCGACTGAAGAACTCCAAGGCAAAGTCGCGTGTGGTCATCCTGCTTACCGATGGTTCGAACAACATGGGCGACCTCTCGCCAATGACCAGCGCCCAGATAGCACGAAGCCTCGGCATTCGTGTCTACACCATCGGCGTCGGCACCAACAAGACAGCTCCATATCCTATGCGTGTGGCAGGTGGTGTGCAATATGTCAATATTCCTGTTGAAATCGACACGAAGACTCTTTCAGACATCGCCGCCGCTACCGATGGAAACTTCTATCGCGCAACCAACAACCGCGAGCTGAAGCAGATCTACAAGGACATCGACAAACTCGAAAAGAGTAAGATGAGCGTCACGAAGTTCTCAAAACGCTACGAGGCCTATCTGCCTTTTGCCTTTGCTGCCTTCGTGTTGCTGCTGCTTGAAATCCTGTTGCGAACAACCGTTCTGCGTCGCATCCCGTAGACAGCAATTGCAAGTATCGTTATCCCGTTATTCCGTAATATCGAAAATAAAATAAAGACCGTGTTTAGATTTGAGAACCCTATATTCCTCTGGCTGCTGCTCATCATCCCCGTGTTAGCTTTGCTGCGATTCTGGGGATGGCACCAGCGACGTCGCAAGCTACGCAAGTTTGGCGATCCGGCTTTGCTGAAAGAACTCATGCCCGACGTTTCGAAGTTCCGACCCACCGTGAAGTTTTGGCTTCTGCAGGCTGCACTTGCCCTGCTCATCGTGGTGCTTGCCCGTCCACAGATGGGAACGAAGATTTCTCGTGAGAAGCGTAACGGCATTGAGACCATTATTTGTCTTGATATCAGCAACTCGATGATGGCTGAAGACGTTGTGCCTTCACGTCTGCAGAAGAGTAAGATGCTCGTCGAGAATCTGGTAGACCATTTCACCAACGACAAGATTGGCCTGGTGGTGTTTGCCGGCGATGCCTTTGTGCAGCTGCCTATCACAAGCGACTATGTGTCGGCAAAAATGTTCCTGCAGAACATCACGCCTTCGCTCATCGACATGCAGGGTACCGATATGGGTCGTGCGCTCTCGTTGGCTTCCAACAGCTTTACACAGCAGGAGAAGATTGGGCGCGCCATCATCCTTATTACCGATGGTGAAGACCACGAGGGTGGGGCACTCGAGGCTGCCGAAGCTGCCAAGAAGAAAGGCATCAACGTGTTCATTCTCGGAGTTGGCGACCCCAAGGGCTGTCCTGTTCCCGATGGTGAGGGCGGCTACATGCACGATGCGCAAGGTAGCGTGGTCATGTCTGCCTTGAACGAGGACATGTGCCAGCAGGTTGCTCAGGCCGGAAGCGGTAAGTACATACACGTCGACAACACCAGCGAGGCGCAGGAGAAACTGAACGACGAGCTCATCAAATTGCAGAAAGGAGAGACCGATAGCGTCATCTACAGCGAATACGACGAGCAGTTCCAGGCATTCTGTATCCTCGTATTGCTCCTGCTCATCATCGAGGTATGCATCCTTGAGAGCAAGAATCCGCTGTTGCGTCGCTTCTCGCTCTTCGGAAAGGGTAAGGCCGCCAAGACTGCGGCGCTTGTAGTCGTTCTGTTCTGCTGCTCAACAACGATGTTTGCACAGGCCGACCGCCAGCACATCCGACAGGGCAACAAATTGTATCATCATGAGGAATATGCCAAGGCCGAGGTGGAATACCAAAAGGCGCTGGCTGCCAATCAGCGGAACCCGCAGGCTCTCTACAACCTGGGCTGTGCCCTGATGATGCAACAAAAGGACTCGGCTGCCATCGTGCAGTTCGAGAATGCTGGCAAACTGGAAACGTCGAAGAAACGCAAGTCGATGTCATATCACAACATCGGCTGGATTTGCCAGAAGCATCAGATGTATGGTGAAGCCATCGAGGCGTATAAGGAAAGCCTGCGCAACAATCCCACCGACGAAGAAACTCGCTACAATCTTGCCTTGTGTAAGCGAAACCAGAAGCAACAACAACAGAACGGCGGAGGCGGTGAGAACAAGGAAAAGCAAGATAAGCAAGACCAAAAGAAGCAGGATCAGCAGCAGAAAGAACAAAAGCGGCAGCCTCAGGAGCAGATGAGCAAGGAGAATGCCGAACAGTTGTTGAACGCCGCCATGCAAGAGGAAAAGGCCACTCAGCAACGCATGAAGAAGGCGATGCAGCATCCCAACCGTCGTCAGTTGCAGAAGAACTGGTAAAGAAGGCCGTCTGCAGAAGAACAGGAAGAATAAGTCAATTTTAATATTGAATATGTATAGAAGATTTTTTAGTAGCAAACATAATCCAATGAAGACAGGCAGAGTCGTAGCATGTTTGTCAGCCTTACTGGTATGCTGGCTGGTGGCTATGTCGGGCTCGGCACAAACCATCACGCTTTCGGCACCCACTCAGGTGTCGGCAGGCGAGAATTTCCGTGTTGCCTATACCATTAATACTCAAGACGTTCAAGACTTCCGTTCAGGAATTCATTCAAACGACGTGGCGGAGGTTATTGCAGGGCCATACACCTCGTCGCAGTCGAGTTTCCAGATGACGAATGGCCACACGACTTCTTCGTCTTCAATCACCTACACTTATACCCTTTACGCCCTGAAGAGCGGCTCGTTCAATATCCCTGCAGCACAAGCTGTGGTGGGTGGAAAAACTATCCAATCGCGTCCAGCAAAGATAGTTGTATCGGGTACAGCTCGACAGAACGGAAATGCTCCCGACATGCATCAGAACCATGAGCCGCAGATGAGAGCTGCCGGCTCAAAGATTTCGGGCAACGATCTGTTTATTAAGGTGAGTGCCAACAAACGTCGTGTCCACGAGCAGGAGCCCGTTTTGCTCACCTATAAGGTCTACACGCTCGTCGACCTCACACAACTTAATGGTAAGATGCCCGACCTGACGGGTTTCCATTCGCAAGAGATTCCGCTTCCACAACAGAAGAGCTTCCATGTTGAACAGGTCAACGGCCGCTCTTATCGTTGTGTGACGTGGAGCCAATATGTGATGTATCCGCAGATGACGGGCAAGCTCGAGATTCCGAGCATCACCTTCAAAGGCATCGTGGTGCAGCAGAATCGCAACGTTGATCCCTTCGAGGCGTTCTTCAACGGTGGTTCTGGCTATGTGGAGGTGAAGCGCGATATTGTTGCTCCTGGCCTGACGATACAGGTCGACCCGCTGCCGACACGCCCGGAAAACTTCTCGGGTGGAGTAGGGCGCTTGAACATCTCGGCACAAATCGACAAGACCGAGGTGAAGGCCGGCGAACCCATCTCGCTTCGTGTTGTCGTTGGAGGCAACGGAAACCTGAAGCTCATCAAGCAGCCTGTGGTTGCATTCCCCAAGGACTTCGACACCTATGATGCCAAGGTGACCGACAAGACACGCCTCACTGCCAATGGCGTTGAAGGAAACATGATCTACGATTTCCTGGCTGTTCCTCGCAATCAGGGTCAATACACGATACCACCCGTCGAGTTTGTCTACTACGACACCTCTGCCAACGCTTATCGAACTGTGAAGACAAGCAGTTTCAACCTGACTGTTGGTAAGGGTTCCGGACGTGCTACAACCGTTACCGACTATGGAGCCACCGAGGCAAAGGACATCCGTCCCATCAAGTCGGGCAACCAGGTTGGGAGCAAGCCCAGCGAGCATTTCTTTGGTACAACGGCCTACTGGCTATCGATGCTGTTGCCGTTCGTGGCATTTATTGCCCTGCTCATCATCTTCCGCAAACGTGCTATCGACAACGCCGATCTCGGCAAGCTGCGTGGAAAGAAGGCGAGCAAAGTGGCTACACGCCGTCTGCGCAAGGCCCGCCAGCTCATGGAGAAAGGCCAGGCATCTGCATTCTACGACGAGACGCTTCGAGCCCTGTGGGGCTATGTGGGCGACAAGTTGAACATGCCTGTCGAACAGCTCTCGCGCGAGAACATCTCTGATAAACTGATAGAACAAAATGTTGGCGAAGAAGTCGTCGACCGCTTCCTTACAGCCCTCGACGAGTGTGAGTTTGAACGTTATGCACCCGGCGATGCTGCCGGCAACATGAACAAGACGTTCAGCGCAGCCATGACTGCCATTGAGCAAATTGAATCGGATATGAAGTCAAACAAGAAAAAAGCGGGCAGGAAATCTGTTCAGATGTTGCTTGCTGTCGTTCTTCTGTGCGGCGTTGCCCAACATGCCGTTGCCGCTCCCGTAGCTGTCACAAAGCAGACGGCCGACGAGGCATACAAGACGGGCAACTACCAGAAGGCAATCGGCGAGTATCAGCAACTGCTAAAGGATGGCCCCGCCGCCAACCTCTATTATAACCTCGGTAATGCCTACTTCCGTACCGATAACATCACACAGGCCATTATTGCCTACGAGAGGGCGTTGGAGCTCGCACCTGGCGACAACGACATCCGCTATAACCTTGAGTTTGCACGAAGCAAGACCATCGACAAGGTGACTCCCGAGAGCGAGATGTTCTTCTTCACTTGGTATCGTTCGTTGGTGAAACTCTGCAGCGTCGACGGATGGGCACACCTGGCCATCGCCTCCATCATTCTAGTCTTGGTGCTGGTGCTGTTCTATCTGTTCAGCCCTCGTCTGCTGCTACGCCAGATCGGGTTCTACGGAGCCGTGTTCTTCCTGGTGTTGTTCGCTGCCAGCAACCTCTTCGCCTGGCAGCAGAAGCGCTATCACGACCAGCATCGTGCCGCTGTGGTAACGGCTCCATCGGTCAGTGTGCATAAGACTCCTGGAGTAAATGGCAGCGAAGCCTTCGTGCTGCACGAGGGAACGCATGTGAACATCAACGATACAACCATTCAGAATTGGTATGGCATCCGGCTCGACGATGGCCGTGAGGGATGGCTGCCGGTTCGTAGCGTTGAAGAAATATAAAACATGGCTTGTGCCTGTGCACACGCTTTATACATTATTGAGAATAGTGTTTCTATGATGGATATATCGTTCCTACAACAAATCGACGAGGCTGTTTTGCTTTGGTTCAATGGTAGCGACTCCACCTACCTCGATGCCGCTGTGATGACTTTCACATCCGGCCTCACTTGGATTCCGCTATATGTAGCCTTGCTTTATCTCGTCATCAAGAATAGCGAGAACATGCCGCAGTTCGCCCTCATCCTGTTGGGTGTGCTTGTGACGATGCTACTCAGCGCCGGCCTTGCCGATTTCATCGCCAAACCCTATGTTGCCCGATGGAGGCCCACCAACGATCCGATGCTGAAGTATAGCATCGACGTAGTCGGCAATTACCGCGAGAGCCCGTACGGTTTCTTCTCCGGACATGCAGCCAACACAATGGCGGTAGCCGTCTTCTTTGCTCAACTCGTGCGCAACCGAGCTCTCTCCATCGCCCTTGTCGTCTGGTCGTTGATTTGTTGCTGGACTCGCCTTTATCTGGGCGTTCACTATCCCTCCGACATCCTTGTCGGTCTCGTCTGGGGATGTGTGTCGGCCTTGATAGGATATTTCTGTTATCGGAAGCTCTATTTCGCCATCAAGCCCCGCTTGCGCTATGTATCGTCACAATACACTTCGACGGGCTACAGCCATCAGGACATCGATGTGGTACTCCTGACGATGGCCGTATTGCTCCTCTACGTATCTTTTTCCCCCATCATACCTTGGTTCTGATCTAATCAACAATTATGGACATTCGCATCAGCGACTATAACTACACGCTCCCCGACGAGCGCATCGCTAAATACCCCGTGGCCGAACGCGACCACAGCAAACTATTAGTTTATCAACACGGAACCATCAGCGAAGACCACTTTTATCATCTTCCAAACTATCTGCCGGCAGGGGCGTTGCTCGTGTATAACAACACACGAGTCATCCGAGCCCGCATGCTGTTCCGAAAGCCTACAGGCGCTCACATCGAGATTTTCCTGCTTGAGCCTTATTCGCCGGCCGACTATGAGCAAACATTTCAGTCGCAAGAGCGTTGTTCGTGGCTATGCCTCGTGGGCAACCAAAAGAAGTGGAAGGATGGTCAGTTGCAACGGGTGCTTCAGATTGACGGACGCGACATCGTGCTGACCGCCACCCACCTGGGACCTTATGGCACCAGCCAGCTCATCGAGTTCCGTTGGGAGTGTTCCGATTCAACGGCTGCCGGCGGAAAGAGTGTGGGCTGTCCGTTTTCCGACATCATAGATGCTGCCGGCGAACTTCCCATCCCTCCTTACTTGAACCGACAAACTGAAGAGGCAGACAATACAACTTATCAGACCGTCTATTCTCGCATCAAGGGAAGTGTGGCAGCCCCGACGGCAGGCTTGCATTTCACGCCAGCGGTGTTGAGTGACATCGATGCAAGAGGGTTAGAGCGCGAAGAAGTAACGTTACACGTCGGAGCAGGCACGTTCCGTCCGGTAAAGAGCGAGAATGTTGCCGATCACGAGATGCATAGCGAGCACATTAGCGTGACGCGTGCCACCCTCCTTCGGCTCATAGCTCACGACGGCAAGGCGATTGCCGTGGGAACGACCAGCGTGCGAACGCTCGAAAGTCTCTACTACGTAGGATGCAAACTGTTGCGCCAGCCCAATCTCACAGAAGAGCAACTCTATGTAACTCAATGGGAACCCTACGACGAGTCTGCCGAGGCTGATGTCCCAACAGCCAAGGAGGCGCTACAGGCTATTGTCGATTGGCTCGATGCCCATCAGCTCACCACGCTCCATACCGCCACACAGATCATCATCGTGCCAGGCTATCGTTATCACATCGTCGAGATGCTCATCACGAATTTCCACCAGCCGCAGTCCACGCTCCTCCTTCTGGTGAGTGCATTCCTGCATGGCGACTGGCGACGGGTTTACGACTATGCCCTTGCCCACGATTTCCGATTCCTCAGCTACGGCGACTCGTCGTTGCTTATTCCGTAAAGGGTGGAGGAGCAATTCGATAAACGAACCGCGCCCGTTAAGATAGGTTAAATATTCATTAAAAGAATTGTATGCGCGCACACGGGTGCATATTTTTAGTTAAATTTGCAACTCGATAATCGGTAATGGTCTGCGACTGTTGCCATTCCATCATTTGAGAGAAGAACAATAAGTAGTAGGATACGACAGTAAACATGACAAAGGATATATCAATAGAGAAGAGAACCAACCCCTTTTTCCTCAATTATGACACCCCTCACGAGACGGTGCCTTTTGGCGACATCCGACTTGAAGACTATGAAGAAGCCTTCATGGAAGGCATACGCCGTGAAGACGAAGAAATAGAGAACAACATCAACAATCCCGAAGAGCCGACTTTCGAAAACACCATCCTACGCAACGACTATTCGAAGGGCGACCATTACTACGACCTTCTGGACCGTGTATCCACCGTGTTCTCGAACATGCTGAGCGCCGAGACCAACGACGACCTCGACGCGCTGGCTCAGAAGATGAGCCCCATCCTGACCAAGCATGCCAACGACGTAGGACTGAACAGCCGTCTTTTTGCACGCATCAAGCACGTCTACGACCATCATGGCGAACTCACACCTGAGGAAGACATGCTGCTGCAGAAGACTTACGACGGCTTCGTGCGGAGTGGTGCGTTGCTCGACGAGGCCGGCAAGGAGCGTCTTCGCCAGCTTACCGAGGAAGCCGGATTGCTGTCGTTGCAGTTCTCGCAGAATCTGTTGAAGGAAAACAAAGCCTTTGAATTGCACATTACCGACGAGGCCGACCTCGACGGTCTGCCCGATACCGCTCGTGAAGCCGCTGCCCTGACTGCCCGCGAACGGGAGAAAGAAGGCTGGGTGTTCACCCTCGACCATCCGTCCTTTTCGCCTTTCATGACCTATTCCACCCGCCGCGAGCTGCGTCAGAAGATGTATATGGCCAAGAATACTGTATGCATTCATGACAATAGCGAAAACAACCTCGACATCTGCAAGCGGCTCATCAATTTTCGTCGCGAGCTGGCTCAATTGCTTGGCTACGACACCTTCGCCGACTATGTGATGGTGCATCGCATGGCAGGTAGCTCGGCCAACGTCTACAAGTTACTGCACGAACTCATCGACGCTTACAAGCCCACCGCCATCGAGGAGGTGAAGGAGGTGAAGGAACTCTTCGCCAAGGATTTCGGGAACGACGAGAAGATGAAGCCTTGGGACTTCGGATTCTATTCCCACAAGCTGCAGATGGAACGCTATAATCTCGATTCCGAGATGCTGCGCCCTTACTTCCAGCTCGACAAAGTCATCGACGGCGTGTTCGGACTGGCCAATCGTCTGTATGGCATCACGTTTAAGGAGAATAGCGACATTCCCGTCTATCATCCCGACGTGAAGGCCTACGAGGTGTTTGACCGTGACGGCTCATATCTGGCCGTGTTCTATGCCGACTTCTATCCACGCAAGGGCAAGCAGGGTGGAGCCTGGATGACTGAGTTCCAAGGCCAATGGATTGAAAAGGAACGCAAGCTCGACAATGGCGAGATACGCCCTGAGCAGAATGTGCGACCTCACGTCAGCGTGGTGATGAATCTTACGAAGCCTACTGCCGAGAACCCAGCCCTGCTCACGCTAGGCGAAGTGGAGACATTCCTTCACGAATTCGGCCACTCCCTACACGGCATGTTTGCCAACACCCGCTTCGAGAGCCTGAGCGGCACCAGCGTGTGGTGGGACTTTGTCGAGCTGCCGTCGCAGTTCATGGAGAATTTTGCCATCGAGCGCGACTTCCTCCGCACGTTCGCCTTCCACTATAAGACCGGTGAGCCCCTTCCCGATGAGCTCATCGACCGCATCGTGAGAAGCCGCAACTTCATGGCAGCCTATAGCTGTTTGCGTCAGGTGTCGTTCGGATTGCTCGACATGGCCTACTACACGAAGCATGAGCCGTTCGACGAAGACATTATCGCCTTCGAGAAAGAAGCCTGGAAGGAAGCCGTTATCTCCCCGCAGATGACCGAGACCTGTATGACAGTACAGTTCTCACACATCATGGCAGGCGGCTATGCGGCAGGCTACTATAGTTACAAATGGGCAGAAGTGCTCGACGCCGATGCGTTCAGCGTCTTCAAGCACGAGGGCATCTTCAACACCCAGACAGCCCAGCGCTTCCGCGACTGCATCCTCTCGCGTGGCGGTACAGAGCATCCCATGACGCTCTACAAACGCTTCCGCGGCGGCGAGCCCACCATCGATGCCTTACTCGAGCGAAACGGCATCAAGCGGAATACGGAGAAATAGTCCGAAACAATAGCGAAACTCATCTCACAATAGATTTATATGAGCACCAAGCAAGAACTTTTAGACCAGCGTTATCTGCGCATGGCTCGCATCTGGGCAGAAAACAGCTATTGCCAACGCCGTCAGGTAGGCGCCTTGGTCGTGAAGGAGAAAATGATCATTAGCGACGGCTACAACGGCACGCCCAGCGGCTTCGAGAACATCTGCGAGGACGACAACGGAGTCACCAAGCCCTACGTCCTGCATGCCGAGGCGAATGCCATCACTAAGCTCGCACGCTCGTCGAACAATAGCGACGGTGCCACCATCTACATCACGGCATCGCCCTGCATAGAGTGTGCCAAGCTCATCATTCAGGCAGGTATCAAGCGTGTGGTCTATGGCGAGAAATACCGTCTTACCGACGGCATCGAACTACTTGAGCGCGCAGGTATTGAAGTGATCTATTTAGGTGAATAAAGCCCACAACAATAAGCACGAACCAACAATGAACAACAAAAACAGATACATGCCTATTATGCTGGCGGTGAGCGTCGTCGTCGGCATTATGATTGGCACCTTCTATGCCAACCACTTCAGCGGCAACCGTCTGAACATCATCAATAGTGGTAGCAACCGACTTAACAACCTGCTGCACATCATCGACGACCAGTATGTCGACAAGGTGAATCTCGACTCGCTCGTCGAGAAGGCCATTCCGCAAATCCTCGCCGAGCTCGACCCTCATTCTGTCTACATGAGTGCGAAGGACGTGCAGGCCACCAACGACGACCTGAAGGGTTCGTTCTCGGGAGTAGGCATCGAGTTTGTCATTCGCGAAGACACCATCCACGTGCAGGCCGTCATCAAGAATGGTCCTGCCGAGCGTGCCGGCTTGTTGGCAGGCGATAAGATAGTGACTATCGACGACAGCTCCTTCGTCGGAAAGGAGGTCACCAACCAGGAGGCCATGCGTCGCCTGAAAGGTCCAAAGGACACGAAGGTAAAGATTGGTGTGATGCGTTATGGACAGAAGGGCATCCGCCAGTTCACAGTGACGCGTGGTGAGATTCCACAACGTAGCATCACGTCCACCTACATGGTCGACGACCACACGGGCTACATCCGCATCAAGAACTTCGGCGAGACCACCTATGGCGAACTCCTCGTGGCGTTGGCCACCCTTTCACAACAGGACTTCGACAACCTCATCATCGATCTGCGCGACAACACAGGCGGTTATCTCGACCGCGCCATCCAGATCAGCAACGAGTTCCTGCCCAAGAACAAGCTCATCGTCTACACCCAAGGTCGCAAGTCGCCCCGTCAGGAATATCGTTCCGATGGTCACGGCAGTTATCAGCAGATACCGTTGGTGGTGCTCATCAACGAAGGATCGGCCTCGGCAGCAGAGATCTTTGCCGGAGCCATGCAGGACAACGACCGTGCCACCATCATCGGCCGTCGCTCGTTCGGTAAGGGACTGGTGCAGCAGCAGATAGAGTTCAACGACCATTCGCTCATCCGACTCACCATCGCCCGCTACTACACGCCTTCGGGCCGTTGCATTCAGAAACCCTATGAGCCTGGTCACGACCAAGACTATGAGCTCGACCTCATCACCCGCTATGAGCACGGCGAGTTCTTCTCGCAGGATAGCATCAAGCACACCGGACCAGCCTACCACACGGGCATTGGCCGTGAAGTGTATGGCGGTGGTGGCATCACTCCCGACATCTTCGTTCCTGAAGACACGGTCGACATGACCAGCTACTACAAGCAGGCCGCCATGAGCGGACTCATCCTGCAGTTTGCCTTTGCCTATACCGACGACAATCGTCAGAAGTTGGGCGAATACAAGGATTTGAAGCGTCTGTCAGACTATCTGAACAAGCAGAACATGGTGGAGAAATTTGCCGTCTATGGCGACAATCATGGCCTGAAGCGTCGTAACCTGCTCATTCAGAAGTCGCACAAGCTGCTTGAGCGATACATCAACTCGCGCATCATCTACAACATGCTCGACGAGAACTCCTGGCATCAATACATCAACCAGGACGATCCCGTCATGATGAAGGCGTTGCAGATTTTCAGCGAGGGAGCATCGTTCCCCAAGCGTCCTGAGGAACAGCCTACAAAGGCACAGCAAAAGGTGGCGTGGGGCCAGCGTGGTCATTTCGACTACGTGCCCCTCCATCAGCGTGCCACAATAGTTGCAAGGGCGTAGACTTCAAAGGGCATAAAGGGGGGAAAGGAGATTAAAAGGGGAGAAAAGGGACAATAGTCTTTGTTGCTGATACTTTTCCAGAACAAAACATACGTTCCTTTTCTCCTCTTTAAGCCTTTTAAACCATTAGTTTAGTAAACTTTTACTTCTGTAATCACCAACGCGCCGACTTCCTCGTTCAGACGTTTCACCAATTGTGAGCGCATCATAGAAAGGTCTTGCCGAAGGGCGGGGTTTGTGATTTTCACGTGTAGCGTCTGATTCTTGATGAACTTCTCACCTGTGTAGCGAGCCACAATGGTGCCCGTCACCTTCTCCCACGACTCTATGAGCCGCTTCTGTTGTAGCGGCGTTTCCAGACCTTCTTGGCGCATCAGCTGCTGAAGAATGTCGTTGAGCGATTTCACTTGTTGTCTAAACATTGATGTTTCCTCCTTCTACGTGAAAAAGCCGGTAGTCGGTGGCCCCGTTGCTGAGTATCTGGTCGAGGTGGTCGCGATTGGTATCGGTAATAAAAATCTGGCCGTAGCCATCGTCGGACACTAGCCTCACAATTTGTTCTACGCGACGTGCATCGAGCTTGTCGAAGATGTCGTCGAGCAAGAGGAGTGGGGTGGTGCCGCTTGCCGTCCGCTTCAGGAAGTCGAACTGCGCCAGCTTCAACGCCAGCACAAACGTCTTGTGTTGTCCCTGGCTGCCCTCACGCTTCACGGGGAAGCCACCCAACAACATCTCAAGGTCGTCGCGATGGCTGCCATGTAGCGAGTAGCCCACGGCTCTGTCCTTCCAACGGTCGCGCTGGATGACCTCCAGCAACGGACCACGCTGGCAATGTGACACATAGCCCAGCGACACCTCTTCCTTTCCTTCGGCAATCTGCTGATAGATGCGTTGGAACACGGGAATCAGCTCGTCCACAAACGCCCGGCGCTTTTCGTAGAGCCGTTCGCCGTGTGCAGCCATCTCTTGTTCCCAGATGTCGAGGAGCGTGGGCTCAGGGTCTTCCTCCTGACGGAGCAGGGCGTTACGCCCGGCAAGCGCCTTGTTGTAGCCCGCAAGTGCATCCATGTAGGTATGGTCGTATTGTGCAATCACCATGTCCATCAGCCGACGACGCTCCTCGCTACCACCCTCTATGAGCAACGAGTCGGAAGGCGAGGCAAACACGATGGGAATCAGTCCGATGTGCTGCGACAGCCGTTTGTATTCCTTCTTGTCGCGTTTGAAGTGCTTTTTCGTGCCGCGCTTCATGCCACAATAAACGTCCATACGGCCAATGGCATCGTCTTCGTATTCGCCTTCCAGCACAAAGAAGTCTTGGTCGTGGGTGATGACCGACGAGTCGGCAGGCGTGAAGGCGCTACGGCAGAACGACAGGTAGTAGATGGCGTCGAGCACGTTGGTCTTGCCCTCGCCATTATGACCGATGAAGCAGTTCATCTTCGGCGACAAATCGAGTGTTGCCGAGCGAATGTTCTTGTAGTTTATGATTGAAATCTTTTTAAGAATCACGCTACTATTCTTTGTTTTGACCGCAAAGTTACACCTTTTATCAATGAAAAACGAAAAAAACGGCAAATTAATTTCAGAATGTGAGAGAAATTCAGTAATTTTGCAGCCAACTTGGGAAAAAGTGGAGGGCTCGATGCTTGTCATCGTGTATTTGATGCCCTTCACCTTCCGCCTTCCACCCTTCGTCGGGTGGTGGTTACATCGCGAACAATTAATTAATAAAACGTATACAAAAAAATGGCAAACAAAAAACAACAGGTGGTTCTCGAACAGAACGAGACCGTCAGCAAATCTGAGGCATTCATCCTCAAGAACAAGAAGAACATCATTATCGCCGTGGTGGCCATTCTCGCCATCATCGCAGGCATTTTCCTTTACAAAGGCTACGTTAGCGGCCCGCGTGAGGACAAGGCCAGCACAGCACTTGGACGCGGCCAGGAATACTTCAACGCCGACCAGTACGACAAGGCCCTCAACGGCGACGGCGCCAGCTATGCAGGCTTCCTGAAGATTGCCAGCGACTATAGCAGCACCGATGCCGGCAACCTTGCCAACCTCTATGCCGGACTCTGCTATGCCAACCTTGGCAAGTGGGAAGAGGCCGTAAAGTATCTCGACCAATATTCTCCCGCCGACGATGCAATGGTAAGCCCCGCTGCTGTGGCAGCACTTGGCAACGCCTATGCACACGTGAACCAGCTCGACAAGGCCATTAGCGCCCTGAAGAAGGCTGCCGACATGGCCGACAAGCAGGGTGTCGATGGCGTCAACAACAGCATCGCTCCCACCTTCCGCATGCAGGCTGCCCAGCTCGTAGAGTCGCAGGGCAACAAGGAAGAGGCTCTGAAGATGTATCAGGACATCAAGAAGAAGTACGTCAACTCAGCCCTTGTGCAGAGCCAGGAGATCGATAAGTTCATCGAGCGCCTCAGCGAGTAATCTGACAGAACGCGCCTCGGCGCATTTCAACCCCAATTCCTATGGCTACATTGCGCAACCTTTCCGAATACGACTTCTCGAAAGTCCCCGATGCCAGCAACATGTGTTTCGGCATCGTCGTAGCTGAGCAGAATGCCGAGATTACCGGAGCACTCCTTGAAGGATGTGTTTCTACGCTCGAAGAGCATGGCACCCTGCCCGAGAACATCCACGTGAAGACCGTGCCGGGTTCGTTCGAGCTCATCTACGGAGCCCACCAGATGTGTCTGAACGGCGGCTACGATGCCGTCATCATCCTCGGGTGTGTCATCAAGGGCGAAACGCCGCACTTCGACAACGTCTGCCAGGGAGTCACCTACGGCATCGCACGCCTCAACGCCAAGAGCGAGATTCCCGTCATTTACGGTCTGCTCACCACCAACGACTTGCAGCAGGCACACGAGCGTGCCGGCGGCAGCCACGGCAACAAGGGTAGCGATTGCGCAGTCTTAGCCATCAAGATGGCGAAGTTCTGATGCTTCCCCATCATTTTATCACAAAGAAGAGGATGACTAACTGCCATCCTCTTTTTTGTGTCCGCTGCCACATGATTTTTCGTGCCATATTGTCAGTTTCTGCAGTTTGGCACGTTTTTCGTTATGTGCGTTGTGTCGCACCTTGCGAAAAAACGACACTGAAAACATTATATACACATTATTAAATATTAAAAACTAACACAACTATGAACATCAAACCATTAGCAGACCGCGTGTTGGTACTTCCCACAGCGGCTGAAGAAAAGGTAGGCGGAATCATCATTCCCGACACAGCAAAAGAGAAACCCCTTCGTGGCAGAATCGTTGCTGCCGGCAACGGCACAAAGGACGAACAGATGGTGCTGAAGGAAGGCGACGAGGTGCTCTACGGTAAGTATGCCGGTACAGAACTCGAGCTCGACGGCACCAAGTATCTCATCATGCGCCAGTCAGATGTGTTGGCCATCATCGGCTAAGGAATAATAAATCCGTAAATCGTAAATCCGTAAATCGTAAATAAAATCATGGCAAAAGAAATTGTATACAATATGGAAGCCCGCGACATGCTGAAGAAAGGTGTCGATCAGTTGGCTAATGCAGTAAAGGTGACGTTAGGCCCGAAAGGCCGTAACGTGGTCATTGAGAAGAAGTTTGGTGCACCTCAGATCACCAAGGATGGTGTGACCGTAGCAAAGGAAGTGGAGCTTGAAGACCACTTCGAGAACACAGGCGCACAGCTCGTGAAGAGCGTGGCCTCGAAGACTGGCGACGATGCCGGCGACGGCACGACAACCGCCACCATCCTGGCTCAGTCCATCGTGAGCGAGGGCTTGAAGAATGTTACCGCAGGTGCCAACCCCATGGACCTGAAGCGCGGTATCGACAAGGCTGTGAAGGCAGTCGTCGACTACATCGCCTCGAAGGCTGAGAAGGTTGACAACAACTACGACAAGATTGAGCAGGTGGCTACCGTCTCGGCCAACAACGATCCCGAGATTGGCAAGCTGCTCGCCGACGCTATGCGCAAGGTCTCGAAGGACGGCGTCATCACCATCGAGGAGTCGAAGAGTCGCGACACACACATCGGCGTTGTCGAGGGTATGCAATTCGACCGTGGTTATCTCTCCGCTTACTTCATTACCGATTCCGAGAAGATGGAGTGCGTCATGGAGAATCCTTACATCCTGCTCTACGACAAGAAGATTTCGAACATCAAGGACTTCCTGCCCATCCTGCAGCCTGCTGCTGAGAGCGGACGCCCGTTGCTCGTCATCGCCGAGGACGTCGACTCTGAGGCTCTGACAACACTCGTAGTGAACCGTCTGCGCGCTGGTCTGAAGATTTGCGCCGTGAAGGCTCCTGGTTTCGGCGATCGTCGTAAGGCAATGCTCGAGGATATCGCCGTGCTGACTGGCGGTACAGTCATCAGCGAGGAGAAGGGTCTGACGCTTGAGCAGGCTACCCTAGAGATGCTGGGCACCTGCGAGAAGGTGACCGTCGACAAGGACAACACCACCATCGTGAACGGAGCTGGTCAGAAGCAGGCTATCCAGGACCGCGTCAACCAGATTAAGAACGAGATTCAGAACACCAAGAGCTCGTACGACAAGGAGAAACTGCAGGAGCGTCTTGCCAAGCTGGCAGGCGGCGTGGCTGTGCTCTACGTGGGTGCCAACTCTGAGGTGGAGATGAAGGAGAAGAAAGACCGCGTCGACGATGCCCTGTGCGCTACGCGTGCAGCCATCGAAGAAGGCGTTGTGGCTGGTGGTGGCACCACCTACATCCGCGCTCAGGAGGCCCTCGAGGGTCTGAAGGGTGACAACGCCGACGAGCAGACAGGTATTAAGATTGTGGAGCGTGCCATCGAGGAGCCGCTGCGCCAGATTGCCATCAACGGTGGTGGTGAGGGCGCCGTGGTCGTACAGAAGGTGCGCGAGGGTAATGGCGACTTCGGTTACAATGCCCGTACCGACCAGTATGAAGACCTCCGTGAGGCTGGTGTCATCGATCCTGCCAAAGTGGCACGTGTGGCACTCGAGAATGCTGCCAGCATCGCCGGCATGTTCCTCACCACGGAGTGTCTCATCGTCGACAAGCCCGAGAAGGAGCCCCAGATGCCTATGGGCGGCGCTCCCGGCATGGGCGGCATGATGTAATCATCACCAAGCAAGTCAACAAATGTAGGAGGGTAGTGGCTCAGCCGCTATCCTCCTTTTTGTATTTATCTCAAACTAGGAGCATTGTTTATAGAGGCAAGAGCATTGTTTTTAGGCTCCCAAAGCATAGCTTTTAGCTTCTCAGAGCAATGCTTTCGGGCTCTAAGAGCAATGCTTTCGGGCTCTCAGAACATTGCTTTGGGCATCTCAGAGCATTGCTTTTAGCATGCAAGAGGACTCCTTTTGAATAGTATTGCTTTTTTTGTGTTTAATCTGATACAGTAGTTGCTGCGCACGAATGCATCTATGCCTTTCCGTTGTATTTCATCTCGTTTCTGTTTGGAAGTATCGGGAATAATCGTTATCTTTGCAGGCAGATAGTATCACATGCTAATCGACAAATTGAGAAACGATGGAGGAAGAAATGGATTTGCAGGATGTGAACAGGGTGGAATCATCTCGCCCAAATGATCATAACGAGAAGCAGGATGGGTTTTCGTTCAATATGCTGAACCTTGTTCTGGGAGTTGCCGTCTGCGTATGGATGACGAGTGGAAGTGGTCCGATTACCGACGACTGGCCGTTTTATCTCTATTTGTGCGTAGCCGTCGTCATTCACGAGCTGGGCCATGTCGTCATGGGAAAGTCTTTCGGCTGCTTCATCAAGGAGATGCAGGTGTTCTTCCTCCCGTTCATCAGCTATAAGCCCAAGCACGTTGTGGGAGGTAGCTCGTGGAGGGACATTAAATGGAGTCTGGGAGCTCTTCCCTTGGGCGGCGTTACGGTGTTTAAATCGAGGGCGTCATATGCTGCCAGCGACGTGATTGGCTCGGAAGCAGAGGGTAGGAGAGTAGGGTTGGAGTCGGCCCACTCGCCTTACATCGAAGACAAGCCTGCGTGGCAACGTCTGCTGATCTCTGCAGCCGGGGTGTTGTTTAATTTAGCCACGTTCGTCCTTCTCTATTTTGTCCTGCCAATCGTGTCTTATGAGGTGTATGACTTCCTACGGCCGTTAGCCGTTTTGTCCCTTCTGTTAGCGGTGTTGAACATCCTGCCCATTTATCCTCTCGATGGTGGAGCAATCGTGTTTGCGCTCTACGAGATTATCTCGGGCAGGAAGCCTTCGCCAGGATTCACGAAGGCTTGCAGCTGGATAGGATTCATCTTTATCGTCCTGTTCTTCTGGGTGTTCCCAGAGTGGTTGAACGGCATCTTGCGAAGCGTCTTCAGCTTGTTCTTTTAATGCAACTTTCGCAAGTTGAAATACTCTAATATTTATCCACCGGGTTTGGACCAAGCTTGATTTGCAGCTTGCCTCCCTTCACCACATCGGTGAAGGAGATGCGTGGCTGGGAGATCTTCTTGCCATTGAGCATGTACTCCTGAACGTAGGGCGACTGGTCGTCATGAGCCTCGGTGGTGATGATGAAACGCTTTCCGGAATAGTACTTGTCGCTTAGCTTGATACTGATTCTGCCGAAGAGCGGGCTGCCCAAGGCGAATGTGGGATTGATATCGTTCAGACCCGTCACGCTGAAGAGACCGATGCTGGAGATGACATACCACGCGCCGAGCTGGCCCTGGTCTTCATCCTGTCCGTAGCCATAACCATGGATACCATCGGTACCGTAGAATTCGTTCAGAATGGCACGCACCCACTTCTGTGTCTTGGAGGGTCGACTAGCCTCGTTGAAGAGCCATGAAATGTGCAGGCAAGGCTGGTTGCCCTGGTTGTAGAGCGTCTTTAAGCCGGCAAACGCTCCCACTTCCGTGCCGCCGCTGAAAATCTTAGGCTGCGAAAGCGTGAAAATGCTATCCAGACGGGCGTTGAACTCTTCTTCGCCAACCTTCGCCACCAGCGCCTTTGCATCGTGGGGCACGTAGAACGTATATTGCCACGCATTACCCTCCTGGAATCCACGCCACACCTCCATCGGGTCGAAGTTAGGAATGAAGTTTCCATCGGCATCCTTCGGGTGCATGAAGTTCTGCTTCTCGTCGTAGATGCGCTCCCAACCCTTCGAGAGGCTCATCAGCTGGTCGTACTCGGGTTTGCCGAGGGCCTTTGCCAGCTGAGCCGTTGCCCACGAGGTGAAACTGTATTCCAGCGTGTGGGAGGCGGAGAACTGAAACTTCTCGGCTGGTCCTTCGCCATTCTCCAAGTGAGGCACATAGCCATATTGCACAAACTCCTTCGTGTCCGACTTGCTGGCTCCAAACGGACGGTTTTCACCATCCAGCTCGTTCTTACGGCAAGCCTCGTAGGCCAGCTCCACGTCGAAGTCGCGAATGCCACATTGGTAGGCCGCGTTGATGAGAAGCGGCAGCTGGTTGGTGCCCACGCCCGACACGTAGCGACTGTTGGCCAGACCGTCGCCCATCCATCCGGCATCCTTGAACACCTGCAGATGGGAGCTGATGTAATCGGATGTGTACTCAGGATAGGCGAGAATCCACAGCTGTCCGAGATTCCATTGTCCGCCCCAGAAGGCATCGGTGTTATACATGTTGTGCAGGGGCTGGTCGCCCTTCATGGGCAACTGACCAATGCCACCGTCATGACGCGGATAGGCGCCGTTCACATCGCTACACAGCCCACGCCCTAGGATGGCATGATAGAGTCCGGTGTAGAACTTCTTCATGTCGTCGTCTTTTGCAAATCTCACGTCAATGCGGCCTAGCATCTCCTGCCAGGCGTTCTCGCTTTGAAGCTTTGCCTCATCGAAAGTCATGTCGTCAGCCTCCGACTCGCGGTTTAGACGCGCATTCTCGACCGACGTATAGGAGATACCCACAGCAACGGTCACCTGTTCGTCCTGTTTGGTGGGGAAGTCGACGTAAAGGCCGGCACCCACGCCATTCGCTACTTTTGCACCCTCGTGTACCTCCGCTCCGTTGAAACTGCCCACGAGGGCTGGATCCTTGTCCATCACGGCAGAGAAGTAGATGGGCACCTCGGCACCTGGCTGATATTTCTTCACATATTCGGGTAAGGTGATGACATAGCCCTCGATGGTTCCGTCGTCACGAATCTCCACATGGGCATCCTTTACTGCGCCACTCTCACCCGAACGGTTGCCGATGTCGAAGAGGATGCGGCTCTGCTGAGACTCGGGATAGGTGTAACGCTGGAAGGCCACACGCGGAGTAGCGGTCAGCTCGGCCTTGATGCCATAGTCCTGCAACACGACGGAGTAATAGCCAGCGGTGGCCACTTCCTCGTCGTGCGAGAACTTCGAGCGATAGCCCTCGCCCTCGGAGTCGACGGCTCCAGGAACGGTCTTCAGCTCGCCGCAGGCAGGCATAAGCACAATGCCGCCCACCTGGAACTCGTGGGTGCAGGGAAAGCCTTCGATGGAACCGTCACGGTAGTCGTAGCCCGTAGCCTCCCATCCGTCCTTGTTGCCCAGATGCCCATTGGTGCTGGGACCGGGCTTTGCCATTCCGAAAGGCATGGCGCCGGGGGCGAAGTGGAAATAACGACAATGAGCCGTACCGATGCGCGGCTCTACAAAACGTGGATACCATTGGCCGATGGTCTCGGGTGTGTCACAACTTGCCGTGGCTCCTATCAGGCAGGTAAGCAACAATAGCGATTTAAACAGTTTCATAAGTGCAATTGGTCGTAATTACGTTTTCTATTTTTTAGTCTATTTTGATTTTTGTGTCGCGTAACTAATATAAAAACGCCGTTCGAGCTCTTTTATTGCTTCATATGCTCAGAACTTATCGTCGAGCAGGAAGGATGACATAATTGTTTCGTTGAATGGCAAAAGCCCGTGTTTTCATAAAAAAGGTAAAGAAATGAAGGTTTTATCGCAAAACAGAATCAAGCAACAAGAAATATTATTACCTTTACAACAGAAAGTGCAAGTATGACCACTTAAAAAGTTGATAAACGATAGAATTTGCCCCGGAGGGATACTTGGTAAACAATATGTTTCTAATTTCGTTTTGAATTCATGATGTGTACATTCGTATGAAGAGACTGACTTTTATGACCCTGCTCGTTGCTTTGGCCTCCGTCACGGCGCACGCCCAGCTGACGGACTGGCAGAACATATCGAGTAAGAACTTCGTGATGAAAATCATCCACGATGAGAACTTCCTATATGTGGGCACGAAGGGCGGAGGCATCGTGAAGATAGACAAGCAGAGCGGCCAACAGACAGAGCTCAAACGCGCGGATGGGAGCATGACGGGAAATTCCATTACCGACATGACGCTACACGACGGCGAGTTGTGGGTTGGCACGGAGTATAACGGCTTGGCAAAGGTGAACGACAGCGGCATCGAGAAATTCGACATGAAGAACGCCGGATTTCTTAGCAACCAACACATTTCCGGCATCTATTTCAACGCTGACGGAACAATGCTCATAGGCGGTATTGCATTCTTGTACGCTTTCGATGGAAGGAAATGCACAGCCGAATACGACATCAATCTTCTCAGTCCCTACGCCTACGTCAAGAAGATTAGGGCCGATGTCGACGGGCGCATTTGGGTGGCGTGCTATGATGCATTGAACAGGTATAATCTCAGCGTCTTCACGCCCAATGGCTTGGTGCCACACGACATCCCTTATGGCAATGTAAATAACATCGAAACCGATAAAGACGGATGTCTGTGGATAGCAACCAATAAGGGCCTCGTCAAGTTAGACGGCAACGATTTCACGCCCTACCTGCCCGACAATTCTTCTCTTCCTGAGGCGAACATCATGGACTTGACATTCGATGCTAACGGCAATCTCTGGCTGATGGGCGACCGCTTCATCACCAAGTTCGATGGCACCAGCTTCACGGGCTATCCCTATGAGTTGAATGTTGCTAACGATTACCTGTTGACCATCGATGCCGACGACGACAACGTCTATGTAGGCTCTCGCTTCGAAGGATTGTTAAAACTTGCCGATAAAGGATTGGCTGCAATCCCACTAACAGATAACCTGCTCTACGACAACACAATGTCTTTGTTCAGCGGTTGCCTGGACGCCGAAGGCAACTTCTACGTTGGTTCGCTCTATGGCCTTCAGAAATACAATATTGACACGGGAGATTATAAGTTTGAACCCATGTCACAGACCGCCCAGACGGAAACTGATCGTTACGGCAATGTTTGGATACTCTGGCCATGGTTCACCACCGACACTTGCCTCGTGGAAATTACCGCAACGGGCAGAAAAGCCTATATGAGAAACGACTATCCGTTCAACGAGGCCGATGCCAACTTGGTCAAGTTCGACCGCGAAAATCGCCTCTGGATAGCCACGAACAAGGGTCTTTATATGCGCGACGACGAGACGTGGACGGCCTTCAACAAAAACAATTCCAGCCTCTCTGAGATAGTCCAGTGCATGGCATTTGATAGCAACAACCGTCTCTGGTGCGGCACCTTCGGCAGCGGTCTTTTCTGTTTCGATGGCACACGATGGAACAACTACACCACCTCCAACTCCTCCCTTCCGTCCAATTACGTGGGCGCTATTGCCGTTGACAATAACGATGTTGTGTGGTTGAATTGTCGCGATAATCAATATCCCGACAAATATGGAGTGGAATATGGTTTCGGGCTGACACGATTCGATGGAAACACTTGGACGACTTACAGTCGCAACAACTCGCCGCTTCCCAGCGACTGCTTCTATGACGTGCAGGTGGATGCAGACAACCGTCTATGGATAGCCACAGCTGGCGACGTCGGCCTCGTCTGCTATGATGGAACCGAGTGGATAATCTACGACAGCGACAACTCGGGCATCGCCCTCAACGAGGTCACGAAAATCACCCTCGACCACAAGCGCGACCTCATCTGGCTCACCCATTATCCTGGCCTCGGCCTCTCAGTCGCCCGTATGAATTGCAAGACATCGAGCATCCATCCTGTTAGACCTTCCAAGCCTGCAGACTTGTATTACGACTTACAGGGCAGACGCATCAGCCAGCCAATCCATGGAATTTATATTACTAATGGAAATAAAATCGTCAAATGAAAAAGAAAGTTATTAAAGACCTAGCCGTTCTCTGACTTGCTTCGTCCGCCCTTGTATGCGCAACTATCAATCTTCATATTTCGCTGAACATGCTTGGGGAAAAGGAAGAATAACCCAGATGTTGTATGAATGATGGGAGAAGTAAGTGAGAAATACATGATGGTACTTTCTCACTCATTCTTGTTATATGCAAATAAGACTGCTCACTTGCCCACGCAGAAGTTCTTGAAGATGTTCCCAAGGACTTCATTAGGTGTGATTTGGGTGCCGGTAATTTCTGCAAGTTGGTCGAGGGCTAGGCGAAGATCTTCGGCAAGAAGGTCACCGGAGAGTTGACTTGTCATGCCGTCGAGAACGCGCTGTAGGCTTTCGTGGGCACGGACGAGGGCATCGTAGTGGCGGGCATTAGTAACGATGGTATCGGATTCGTTGAGCGCAGGGATGTCGGCAGACTGATAGATGACTTCTTCGAGTTGAGAAATGCCGATGCCAGTCTTGGCAGAGATTCTTACGAATTGGGAGTCGGGAATGAAGATTTGAAGGTTTTGGTGGCTTTCCAAGTCGGACTTGTTGCAAACGACGACCAGGGTGCGGCCTTTGCTTCGCGCGGCCATGTCTGCAATCTCCGCCTCTGTCGGCTTCTGGTCGATGAGCCATAACACTATTCGGGCCTTTTCGATAGCGGCAAAGGTGCGTTCAATACCTATTTGTTCTATCTCGTCGGTGGTTTGACGAATACCAGCGGTATCGATGAATCGGAAAGTGACGCCATGAAGGTCGATGGTGTCCTCGATGGTGTCGCGTGTGGTGCCGTGGATGTTGGAAACAATGGCGCGGTCTTCGCGAAGCAGTCGGTTGAGAAGGGTGGACTTTCCCACGTTTGTCTTGCCAACGATGGCTACGGGAAAGCCTTGCTTGATAGCCTGTCCCGTCTCGAAAGAGTGGGCGAGGGTGGTGATGCGGTTTGCTATTGTATTTGTAAGCTGTAGCAGTTCTGTTCGGTCGGCAAACTCCAGGTCTTCGTGGTCGGAGAAGTCGAGTTCGAGCTCGAGAAGTGATGTGAGCTTTAGCAGTT